>Ga0105054_10005779_pt1 | contig 17633 bp, 17 predicted proteins | sample BON02_FD_78091 | JGI IMG/M metagenome (GOLD analysis project Ga0105054, IMG submission 78091) | Freshwater microbial communities from Lake Bonney liftoff mats and glacier meltwater in Antarctica - BON-02 (megahit assembly) | ecosystem: Environmental > Aquatic > Freshwater > Ice > Glacier...
GAAACTACTGCAATATGCCTTTCAACATAAAATGAAACCTTTTGCAATCGCTGAGTTTTGGTGGGGCCAATCTCCAAAATCAGAACAATGGAAACATTCTCATTATTATCCCTGCTGCCGCGAGAAATGCGAACCGATTCTATCGCATATGCTGAGTGGCTTAGATTATGAAATTCCAATCTAATTCATTAACTTATCCTGAGTGGATATCTAAGCATCAATAATCAAAAACTGAATGCATAACATGGCTTCGCGTTTATTGAGTTCGATAAATGAAAATAAGAGCCAAGTTTAAACTCATTGCCGGAGAGGCATTTGAAAAAAAATCACCGGTAAATGTTTACAGTAAATTGTATATGATTGAAATTAAATTGAGATTTGGCAGCGAATTAAACACGGGAATGAATTTTAAGGGGAATCAGGCTTAAATATACTCGAAGGCAGTATTAAAAGTAAAAGAAATACTTAGCTTCCAAAACAATTAAAAAGATAAGCATCATGGCCAAAATAAACGCAAGAATTACTAAGGAACTCTATAAGATTGAAATCAAATCTCCCTCTGGAAATATGATCATTGCCGATGAGCCAATCGACATTGGGGGCAAAAATCTGGGTTTTGCTCCAAAGGAACTCTTAGCTTCTGCTTTAGCGGCATGTACCGCCGCCACACTTCGAATGTATGCAGACCATAAAAAATGGGATTTGCAAGAAGTCAAGCTGGAAATAACTTTGGAACAAAACGAAACAAAGACCAAAACAGAGATTGTCCGAAAACTCGAATTTATTGGAGATTTAAGTGCCGAACAAAAAACCAGACTCATGGGAGTTGCCAATGCTTGTCCTGTTCATAAAATATTAACGAACCCTATCGAAATTATTAATCAGTAGTAAAATTCTGATTGAATGATTGACTTCGATCCCATTTTTTGAATTTTAACATTTTAATGAAAATACTATATATTTGTCATTGTAATATTTTCGCTATGATTAAACCTTTTAGATTTCGCTAAAATTACGAATCATCATATCATATATGAGATATTAAATATCCCTCAATATTGCCGATGCCATCATTTCAGGCATCAATCAATGTGCCCGGGATTCCACTAAAAATTATAAATATTCCATAAACTTTTAAAATAATTCCGTGAGGAAAGAGCCCATTAGTCAGAATACCCTTTAAATACTACATCAACACTCATTATGGGCAAACGTAAACTATCGCACGTTTAAGAAATGGATAAAAATTACTATAAAGAATATTATGTTTTAGAACGTGAACACTGGTGGTTCAAAGCCCGGGCTAAAATTATTACCAATCTTATTCTTCATAGCCTTAAAAACAAAAAAAAAGATCAACTTAATATTTTGAATATCGGTGCTGCGACAGGCAAAACCAGCGAGCTATTATCTGCCTTCGGGAATGTAACTTCATTAGAATACGATACAGATTGTTGTGAATTTGCCAATCATATTCTGAATTTAAATATAATTGATGGCTCAATATTAGAATTACCATTTAGTGCAGAAGAATTTGATCTTGTATGTGCATTCGATGTAATTGAACATGTTGAAGATGATCTGCTTGGTGCATCAGAAATGATAAGGGTTTGTAAGAAAGGGGGCACAATTGTGGTTACAGTTCCTGCTTTTATGTTGTTATGGAGCCACCATGACGAGGTAAATCATCATTATAGAAGATACACGATGTCTGGCCTAAAAAAATTGTTTTCCAAAACCAATTTGACTCCAATTCGCTCTACTTATTTTAATACTATTCTATTTATTCCAATATTAATTTTCAGATTAATAAGTAAACTAATACCCTCTAAATTAATAAGGATAGGCGCAGGTTCCGATGCAACATTAAACAGCAATAACAGCATTACCAGTAAAATTTTATACAGAATATTTGAATTTGAGTTGATTTTGCTTAAGTATTTTAACCTGCCTTTTGGTGTTTCAATATTTCTGTCTTTATCTAAAAAGACAAATTAAAGGAGATGAGATATATGTACACTTTTCTAACGGATACCATTTTTAAAAAGAAAATATACATCATTTCATTGTGGTATCTCATTACTGCTCTTGCTATTGTTAAAATATTAATTAGCGGAAATTTTAATAACTATCTAATCTTTAAATTTACTTTTTATAGTTTGCTGGATCAGCGAAATTTCTTTTTGCCTCAACCTGAAAATTTTCAGCATTATAATCTTTATGGCCCAATATTTAGTTTGCTAATTGCACCCTTTGCAATACTTCCGAATTGGCTGGGTCATACCCTCTGGACAATTTTTAATTCAACAATACTTTTAATTGCTATAAGAAAACTTCCTTTACCATCGGGTGCTACTTTAGCTATTATTTTAATTGCAGCGCACGAGAACCTAACTTCAATACTAAGCTCTCAATTTAATCCCTGTATGACAGCTATCATACTTCTTACTTTCTCTTTTATTCATCAGAAAAAAGATTTCTGGGCAGCTTTAATGATTGTTTTAGGCACTTTTATAAAACTGTATGGCATTGTAGGTTTAGCCTTTTTCTTTTTCTCTAAAGATAAAAAGAAACTGATTTCAGGATTAATATTATGGAGCATAGTTGTATTCGTTCTTCCAATGTTTTTATCTTCTCCTGCTTTCATTATTCAATCTTACAAAGATTGGTACATCGCAGTATCTGAAAAAAACATAATGAATAGTACATTAATTACAGATCAGGATGTCTGTTTAATGGGAATGGTTCGTAGAATTTCCGGCAACCATACCATCCCAAACTGGCCTTTCATACTTGGCGGCTTGGTACTATTTTTTCTTCCTTACTTTAGGACTAATCAGTATAAAGAAACCGCTTTTAGATTATTGCTGCTCTCAAGCACCTTAATATTTACTGTAATTTTTAGCACCAGCTCAGAATCACCAACCTACATTATTGCATTTGTTGGCGTAGCAATTTGGTTTGTGGTTCAACCAAAACCGATTAAATCTTGGCAAATAGTCTTATTTATTTTTGCTTTATTATTGACAAGTTTTTCACCTTCAGATATTTTTCCAAGGTATATCCGGAATGAATATATTAAACCCTATTCATTAAAAGCATTGCCCTGTGTATTGATCTGGTTGACAATAATTTACCAGATGCTAACTATTGATTTTAAAAATTATAGAAACTATGCAGTCGAATAAGCTTATCTCTATTATTCTTCCGGCCTTTAATGAAACTGAGAGTATCCCAAAGGTTTCTGCTGCAATCGAAGATTTATTCAAATCCTTAGCCTACAGGTATGAAATTATTTTTGTAGCTGATGGTTGCACAGACAGCACAATGGAAACCATTGAAGAGCTTATTAAAACGAATAAACATATTTATTACATCGAATTTTCCAGAAATTTTGGACACCAACTTGCTCTGAAAGCAGGCATGGATCATGCAAACGGCGATTGTGTGATCAGCATGGATTGTGACTTACAGCATCCTCCTGAAATAATTCCAGAGATGCTGGCAAAATGGGAATTGGGTTATGAAGTGGTTTATACTATCCGCAAGGACGATAAAAAACTTCCCATGAGTAAACGCATAACATCAAAACTATTTTATAATACGATTAATAGCCTTTCGGATGTGGAAATCGAATCAGGCTCTGCTGATTTCAGGCTACTCGACAAAAAAGTAGTGAAGGTCTTGAAAAATTTTCATGAGAATGAACCATTTTTAAGAGGGCTGATTAAATGGATTGGATATAGACAGATCTCAATTGATTATTACCCAAATCAAAGGCTTTCCGGTATAAGCAAGTACAATCTTAAGAAAATGATCAGCTTTGCATTGCAGGGAGTTACCTCATTTTCGGTCAGACCATTATATGGTGCAATATACCTTGGTTTTACTTTTACGCTGTTATCAATACTATATTTACCTTATGTTCTGTTCGCATTCTATATCGGAAAGGAAGTTTCAGGATGGGCCTCAACAATTATGACAATTGTATTTTTTGGAGGTTTAAATCTTATGATATTGGGAATCATAGGAATTTATGTTGGGAAGATGTTTATGCAAGTCAAAGAACGTCCGAATTATATTATTCGATCTAGCAATCTTAATACAGAAGCAAATTGATTTTACTTAGTTTTGATATTGAGGAATTCGATATGCCATTTGAGTATGGAAAGGACATATCTTTTGAAGATCAGATAGCCATTTCAGTTAAAGGCACGTACCATATTCTTGAAATACTGGATAAACATAAAATAAAAGCTACCTTTTTCAGTACGGTGGTTTTCGCTCGGAATGCCCCTGAGTTAATCAGGCGAATCGTAGAAGGCGGACATGAGCTGGCATCCCATGGTTATTATCATTCGAACTTTGAATCTGCTCATTTGGCATCTTCGAAAATAGCACTTCAGGAACTTTCAGGTCAGGAAATAAAAGGCTACAGAATGGCACGAATGAAACCCGTGGATGAAAATGAAATTACCAAAGCCGGATACCTTTATAACAGCTCAATCAACCCTACCTGGTTACCCGGGAGATATAATAATCTATCAAAACCAAGAACCTTTTATAAAAAAGCAGGAACCTGGCAGATACCAGCATCTGTAAGTCCGCTTTTACGATTCCCCCTATTTTGGTTATCTTTTCATAATCTGCCATTAGTAATCTACCAATGGCTGGCAAAAAAAACTCATGAGAAAGATGGCTACCTAAATATCTACTTTCATCCCTGGGAATTCACCGAACTGAATGATAAAGAGCGATTTGGTTTTCCCGGATATGTGAGCAGGAATTCAGGTAAAAAAATGATTGAAAAGATGGATTCATTCATAGTATATTTAAAACGAAATAATTACACCTTTAGCACTTTATCAAATTTCTGCGAAATTGTCAAAGCAAAAGCTGTTGATTGAGCCAATTATAAGAAAGCTGATTAAATTGACAGAGCAGAAATTACGAACCCGAAACTGATAAATAAATTGCCTTTTCAGAACATTTGAATTTGAATTTTAAGGAAAATATTTAGCCTTGCCCTTCAGATGCTACTCTAGAAAACCCGAGCAATTAGAAATATTTGCCTATCTTTAAAGAATAACTAAAGCGAAAATTATGTTCATTACAATCATTGGAATTCTAATACTCCTACTAAGTTATATTATTGCCTCACAAGATACTCCTCTTGCAAGATATAGTCTTATAATGCGTATTGCTGGACTTATAGTTGTACTTATCGGGCTTTCATCCTCGATGTTAAAGGTCATTGAAGCGGGACAAGTGGGAGTAAAAACACTTTTCGGGAAAGTCAATTCAGATGTTTTATACAGTGGTTTAAATATTGTTAACCCATTAAATAAAGTCACAACCTTTGATGTAAAAACACTGAATTATACCATGTCTGGAGTAAATGATGAAGGCGGGGCTGCGGCTGATGATGCTATTAGGGTACTTTCTGCTGATGGACTAGAGGTAATCATTGACCTTTCAGTACTTTTTAAGGTTAAACCTTCTTCTGCTCCCGAAATTCTGCGTACAATAGGTACCGACTACCTGGATAAGATTGTAAGACCCATTGCCCGAACTGCAATCAGGGATAATGCAGTAGCGTATGATGCGGTAGCATTGTATTCCAGTAAACGGGATGAATTCCAGAATAAAATTTTCCAAACCATAAACAAAAGTTTCATCAGCAGAGGACTTGAACTTGAGCAACTTCTTGTAAGAAACATCACATTACCCGCATCAGTAAAAACTACCATTGAATCCAAAATCAATGCTGAACAGGATGCCCAAAAAATGACCTTTGTTCTCCAAAAGGAAAGACAAGAAGCTGAGCGTAAGCGGGTTGAAGCTCAAGGTATCGCTGATTATCAGAAGATATTATCAACAGGTTTAAGTGATAAGCAACTGCAATACGAAACTATTAAAGCCCAGAAAGAAATCGCACTCTCTCCAAATACCAAGGTCATCATCATGGGAAATAGTAAAAACGCACCAATTATTCTGGGGGGCAATTAAGCATTCTTTTTAAACTTAAATTCCTTTGTTAGGGGTTCAAAATCCCCAAAGGAGGTCTAACTGTACAACTATTCTCAACCCGGGAATTTCTATCAAATATTCTCATAGTTTCAGAGAATCTGCCTGAAGTTGGTACAAAGCACGGATGATTTTTCTGTCTCAATTTGATGCTATGTGCAATATTATTCAGCTTCTTCAATAATATTTCAGATTATTCTTGCGCCAGCCATTAAACAAAATGCAATTCCAATTAGCAGCCTTAAAGAGAATAAAATGATAATGATCCGGCTTTTTCCAAAAAATTAATCGGATTACACCTTAAGTCAAAAATAGTATTATATTTGATATCATTTTAATATCAAAATAGTATTATGAAAACAGAAAAAATTATTAGGCCGGTCAGTGGATACATTGTGTTGCCCATACTTCATCTTCATTTTAATAATGGCTCTCTACTTTTTTTTAAATGAGATTGAAGCTGGAGGGGCAATATTGATTGTACTCTTTGGTTTTCTATCGATAGGATTGACCATTGTCAGCCCCAATAATGCTAAAATCCTATTGCTGTTTGGAGAATATAAAGGCAGCATAAACCAGAACGGATTATATTGGGTTAATCCTTTTTATAAAAAGACTTCCATCTCATTACGCGCCCGCAATTTTGAAAGTGAGAAAATTAAAGTAAATGATAAGCTTGGAAATCCTATCCTAATCAGTGTGATACTGGTATGGCGGGTTAATGACACATTTAAATCATCCTTTGAGGTGGATAGTTACGAACATTTTATAAAAGTTCAGACAGATTCGGCTGTCAGGAAGCTGGCAGGAAGCTTTCCCTATGATCATTTTGGAGATGATACGGCAACCATAGCACTTAGCACAAATTTTGATGATGTGAATAAGGCCTTGGAGGAAGAAATTGTTGAAAGGATGGAAATTGCGGGTATTGAAGTGATTGAATCACGTATTGCATACCTAGCTTATGCTCCCGAAATTGCTCATTCCATGCTTAGAAGGCAACAGGCTTCTGCAATTGTTGCGGCAAGGCATAAGATTGTTGAAGGTGCTGTGGGCATGGTGGAAAGCGCATTAGCCCTTTTATCAGAAAAAGAAATCATTGTGCTGGATGAAGAGAAAAAAGCAGCAATGGTAAGTAATTTGCTGGTTGTCCTCTGTGGAGATAAGGATACTCAACCTGTTGTAAATACCGGAACCCTGCATCAATAAAAATGGGTGAGAAAAAGTCATTTGCATTACGAATAGATTCTGAAACTATGAAAGCGCTTGAGAAATGGGCCGCAGATGAGTTTAGAAGTGTAAACGGGCACATTGAATGGATACTAAACGCCAGTTTAAAGAAGGCAGGGAGGCTTAAAGATCAATCTGATAAAAAGAGAAAATAGTACATCTATCCGGCTTAAACAAATGCTTAACGAAAACAGCGAATAAAATCTTGAAATTGAAAAGATCAAAACGACATGAAGAAAAGGCATTATCTTAGATATCATGAAAATTCTCCACAGATTCAAATTCTCTTTGTTAGTCCTGTTACTTTTAAGTGTACGATTAAGCCTTGCCCAATCACCCTATTATCCCGGCGTCAACTGGCAAACTAAAAAACCTTCCGAAGTAAAGATGAGTACGGCATTACTAAAAAGTGCAGTCCTCTTTGCCTTGAAGAACGATAGCAAAACAAACTATAATCTAACCTCAGCACTCAAGGATAGTTATAAAAACGAGCCAGATTATAAAATAGCCGGACCAGTACAGGATAGAGGAAAGCCTGCAGGCATGATCATCCGCAACGGATACATCGTGGCACAATGGGGGGATGTGAACCGGGTTGATATGACCTTCAGTACAACAAAGAGTTATCTTTCTACAGTTGCCGGACTCGCTTTGGATCAGGGTTTGATCCGAAATGTGAATGAGCCGGTGATTAATTACGTTGATGGCGATACCTTTTCTGGTGTCCATAATTCAAAAATAACCTGGAACCATTTGCTGACGCAGTCGTCGGACTGGTCGGGTTGCCTTTTTGGCGTGTGCGACTGGGCAGACAGGCCGCCCAAATACACGAACTTAGAAGAACTGAAAAATAGGAAATTGCTTAGTCCCGGCACCAACTTCGAATACAATGATGTCAGGGTAAATCTATTAGCTTATTCATTGTTAAAGGTTTGGAAAAAGCCTTTGCCTCTTATCCTTAAGGAGAAGATCATGGATCCAATCGGTGCTACTAATTCCTGGAAATGGTATGGTTATGAAAACTCAAAAGTAGATATCGGTGGCCAAAAGATCGAATCAGTAAGCGGCGGTGGGCACTTTGGTGGAGGTTTGTTTATCAATACTCAGGATCATGCTCGTTTCGGCTTGCTGTTTCTAAGAGAGGGCGAATGGAACAATCAGCAGCTTATTTCTAAAGAATGGGTTAATGCTGTTCAGCAGCCATCCTCAGCTAATAAGTCTTATGGTTTTATGTGGTGGCTAAACGCTGATAACCGTTACAAAGATGTGCCGCAAAATATTTATACTGCCGATGGTTTTGGCGGAAATTTTATTGTTGTGGATAAGGACCGGGATATTGTGATTGTAACGAGATGGCTGGAGCCGGGGAAGTTGGGGGAATTTATCAAAATGGTTGTCGGTTCGGTTGAATAGTATTAGGAATTCTGGACGGGAGAGGGTTCATCAGCAAAATAACGGGAAGTGCAATGCAAGGCAAACAATACAGAAAAAGAATCAAACCCTGTGTTTCTTAATTATAAGACATAGGCTTACTTCCAGTTGACTCACAAACACATAGTTAATCTTCCGTCTAGTATTTACTTTAGTCAAGTGCTGTTGCTGCTTTAATTGTAGCATAGACCTTCCCGATTTAAGCCTGATGGTAGCGAAAAGCCCGCAGCCTACTATTCAAATGATAATTTAATTAACTATTTATGGGCGAGGACTTCTAGCGAACAGCAGGACTGGCGGAAGCGAAATGTGATGTTATTGCTTTCCAAAAAACGATAATCCGAGTCTTAAGGGCCAAATCAAATCCATTCGAATCCTCATTATAACATGACATACTTTTATGCATACAGCCTGACAACCGGCAACAGATAACTGAAAACTATCTTAATCTTTAAAGCCGACAATTTTCATCCCAACTATTTGTACTTTAACGAATTTCTCCTATCTTTGCAGTCCCTAATTTTAGGGTATATAATAATTAACACATAATTTAAATTCAAGCAAGTGAATACGTTAAGTTACAAAACTGTCTCTGCCAACAAAGCGACCGTCAACAAAGAATGGGTAGTTGTTGACGCTCAAGGAGAGATTTTGGGGCGCTTGTCTTCTAAGATCGCAATGATCATCAGAGGGAAAAACAAGCCATCGTACACCCCACACGTAGACTGCGGAGATAATGTGATCATTATCAATGCAGACAAAATCAAACTGACCGGAAACAAATTTGCCGAAAAGCAATATGTTTCTTATACCGGGTACCCTGGTGGTCAGAAGTTCATTTCTCCTAAAGAGTTAATGGAAAAGCATCCTACCCGCGTGGTAGAGAAAGCTGTACGTGGAATGTTACCTAAAAACAGTTTGGGCCGTGCATTATACAAAAACCTGTTTGTTTATGCAGGTTCTGAACATCCGCATGCAGCGCAAAATCCCCGCCTGATCCAAGTCGGGCAGGCAACAACCATTAAACCGTAATTAAGAGAAATGTCAACTACAAACACTTCAGGAAGAAGAAAAACCGCAGTTGCACGCATTTATCTAACAGATGGAAGCGGCAACATTACCGTAAACGGTAAAGATTACAAAGAGTATTTTCCAACATTGCCATTACAATATATCGTAATGCAGTCAACCGAAGTTTCTGAATCAACAGGAAAATTCGATGTGACTGTAAACGTTGCCGGCGGTGGTGTTAAAGGACAGGCAGAAGCCGTTCGTTTAGCAATTGCCAAGGCTATTGTAGAGCTAGATCCAGAGAAAAAACCTGCATTGAGAGCAAAAGGCATTATGACCCGCGATGACCGTATGGTTGAGCGTAAGAAACCAGGTCGTAAGAAAGCCCGTAAGAAATTTCAATTTAGTAAACGTTAATCTCAGGAGGATCAGACAATGGCAAGAACAACATATCAGGATTTATTGGATGCAGGTGTACATTTTGGTCACCTTACCCGCAAATGGGATCCGAAAATGGCACCGTACATTTTCATGGAGCGCAATGGCATCCACATTATAGACTTAAATAAAACTTTAACAAAATTAGAAGAAGCTGCTGCTGCGATCAAACAGATCGTAAAATCAGGACGTAAGATTTTATTTGTTTCTACCAAGAAACAAGCGAAAGATATCGTTGCTGAGCAGGCTCGTTCTGTAAACATGCCTTATGTAACCGAGCGTTGGTTAGGTGGTATGTTAACTAACTTTGCTACAGTTCGTAAATCAATCAAAAAGATGTCTAACATCGATAAGATGACTAAAGACGGTACTTTTGATGTGTTATCGAAAAAAGAAAAATTAATGATTCAGCGTGAGCGTATCAAATTAGAGGCACTTCTTGGAGGTATCGCTGATCTGAACCGTTTACCGGCTGCATTATTTATCATTGACGTAAAGAAAGAACACATCTCTGTTGCTGAAGCGATGAAATTAAACATCCCGACTTTTGCAATGGTCGATACCAACTCTGACCCGTCAAATATCGACTTCCCTATCCCTTCAAATGATGATGCCACCAAATCAATTACCTTGATTACTGACGTTATCATGAAAGCTATTCACGAAGGATTGGATGAGCGTAAGCGTGAAAAAGAAGAAGAAGCAGACAAAGAAGCTGCAGCCGCAAAGGCTAAAGTTGATACAGAAGGCGAAGTTAAAGACGAACCTGCAACTCCTGGCAAACGTACCCGTAAGGCTACAAGCCCAGAAGGTGTGGCAGTAGAAGCAGAGCCGGAAGCGAAGAGCGAAGAATAAGTTACTCTTAATCAAACTCTCGGTGCTTTTGGGAGGTCCTAACTTTCGTGAGGATGACAGCCCAACGCACAATTAATATTTAATTCATAAAATTTACAGGATCGCACCGCAAGTGCGGCCCTGTATTAAATAAAGAAATAACATGTCTACAGTACAAATTACTGCCGCAGATGTAAATAAATTACGCCAGCAAACCGGAGCGGGTATGATGGATTGCAAAAAAGCATTAACCGAAGCTAACGGAGATTTCGAAGCTGCTATTGATAACCTTCGTAAAAAAGGTGCAAAAGTTGCAGCAAGCCGTCAGGATCGTGAATCAAATGAAGGAGTAGTTATAGCAAAAACAACTGCCGACGGCACGCGAGGTGTGGTCATTGAATTCAATTGTGAAACCGATTTCGTAGCAAAAAATGCTGATTTCGTAGCCTTTGCAAATAGTATTGCAGATTTAGCAATCGAGAAAAATCCTTCTTCATTAGAAGAATTGGTCGAGCTTGAACTGAACGGTGAAAAATTAGCTGATACTATTATTTCACAAATCGGAAAGATCGGTGAAAAGGTAGGTGTTTCTAAATTTGAATCCGTAACCGGTGAAAAGGTTATTGCTTATATTCACGGAAACTATCGTCTTGGAGTATTAGTTGCATTAAACGCTAATCCTACAAGTGCTGCTGAAGTTGGTAAGGACGTTGCCATGCAAATTGCTGCAATGAACCCTGTTGCCATTGATAAAGGCGATGTAGATTCAAAAACTATTCAAAGAGAGCTTGAAATTGCTAAAGACGTAATCCGAGCAGAAGGCAAACCAGAAGAAATGGTTGAAAAAATTGCAGCCGGTAAGCTTAATAAATTCTATAAAGATTCAACCTTACTAAATCAGGAGTTTGTTAAAGACTCTTCTAAAACTGTCGCACAGTTTTTAAATGATGTAGAAAAAGGCCTTACCGTTACCGCATTCAAGCGGGTTCAGTTAGGAGCTTAATATTTTAAATCCTCTCCAAAACGGAGAGGATTTTTTTTGTCTGAAAATTTCTGCGCTATGAAAATTGCACTGATAAACGCTACAATATTTACCGGGGAAGAAAAATTAGAGAACAAAGCAATCCTTATTCAGGATGGACTCATATTCTCGATTACTGAGCCATCAGAAATACCTGCAGATTTTCAAATCACCGATCTTCATGGATTATTAATTGCACCGGGTTTAATTGATTTGCAGATCTATGGAAGCGGTGGCAAATTATTTGGCGCCCTTCCTGATGAAGAAGGCCTGGAGCAAATGGAGAAGGATTTGCTTGCCCAGGGAACAACCGGATTTTTCGCAACAGCAGCAACTAATAGCGATGAAGTAGTACTTCATGCAATTGATGCAGCAAAAGCTTACCGCAAAAAAGCAAAGGGCAATTTTCTGGGTCTGCATCTGGAAGGTCCCTATCTGAATGTCAAACGTAAAGGTGCCCATCCTGAAAATTATATCAAAAAGGGAACACTTGCAGAGATCAAACAATGGGTGGAACGTGCAGAAGGTGAATTAAAAATGATGACCATTGCACCTGAGCTTCAGGATCAGGAATTGATAGATTACCTCCATTCGAACAATATCATTATTTCGGCAGGACATAGTAATGCCAGTTATGAAGAAGCTCTAAACTTCTTAAATAATCCGGTGCAGGCTGCTACTCATCTTTACAATGCCATGCCGTCAATTCATCACCGTGAACCGGGACTTATACCGGCAATTTTCAAACTAAAACCATATACCAGTATAGTAGCTGATGGTGTTCATGTGAGTTTCCCGATGATCGAATTGGCAAAACGTGAATTGTCTGATAAATTATTCTTGATTACCGACGCGGTTACTCAAGCCAATGAAGGAATTTATCAGCACGTATTAAAAGGCGACCGATACACCATGCCCGATGGAACTTTATCAGGCTCTTGCCTGAGTATGCTCAAAGCAGTTGAAAACTGTGTATTAAAAGTGGGTCTTCCATTAGAGGAAGCTCTCCGCATGGCTTCAACTTATCCGGCCCGCTTAATGGGAGACCAGAAACGGGGTACGCTTAAAATTGGATCTAGAGCCGATATCATTGTCATTGACCAAAATATGAAACATCACAGCACCTACCTTTCAGGTAAGCTCAACTAAAATATTTTAATAACTTTAGAAAATTTATCTCCATGAAGTACAAACGTATCCTGTTAAAATTAAGCGGTGAAGCATTAATGGGCGAAAAGCAATATGGTATTGATATAGACCGTATTGCTCAATATGCTAAAGACATTCATGCTGTACATGCTAAAGGGATAGAAATCGCACTGGTAATCGGGGGAGGTAACATTTATCGCGGCCTGAGTGCTGAAAAAGCAGGAATGGATCGTGTACAAGCCGATTATATGGGAATGCTCGCTACCGTGATTAACAGCATGGCTTTACAGGATGCATTGGAGAAAACAGGGGTAAAAACACGCCTCCTTACTGCCATTAAAATGGAACAGATTTGTGAACCATTTATACGACGCCGTGCTGTTCGCCACCTTGAAAAAGGAAGGATTGTAATCTTTGGTGCCGGAACCGGAAACCCATACTTCACTACAGATACCGCAGCCTCATTAAGAGCAGTAGAAATTAATGCTGATGTGGTGATGAAAGGTACACGTGTGGATGGAATTTATACTTCAGACCCGTTGAAAAATCCTGATGCAAAAAAATTCGAAGAGATTACCTTCAATGAAGTTTATCAGAAGAACCTGAACGTAATGGATATGACCGCCTTTACATTATGTCAGGAAAACAACCTACCAATCATTGTTTTTGACATGAATAAACCGGGAAATTTTATGCGGCTGGCTGAAGGGCAGCCAATCGGGACCTTAGTAAAAGGTTAAAACCTTAAGCTGCCAATAAGAGATTTACAAAAGCTTTTAAACAGCATAATAACATGAAATTCATTATTTTTGCATATCGAACAGAGATATTATGAACGAGCTAATAAAGAAACAATTGGATGATGCCAAAGCTCATATGGAAAAAGCCATTGAGTTTTGTGACAATGAATTGGTAAAAATTCGTGCGGGTAAAGCAATGCCTTCCATGCTTGATGGGATATTTGTGGACTATTATGGAACGCCAACTGCCCTGAATCAAATTGGGACTGTCAATACTCCCGATGCACGTACCTTAGTAGTACAACCCTGGGAAAAAACAATGCTTATCCCAATTGAAAGAGCAATTATGGAAGCCAATATCGGACTCAACCCGCAGAATGATGGTGTGGTCATCCGATTGAATGTTCCGCCGTTAACCGAAGAACGCCGCAGGGATCTGGTGAAAAAAGTAAAAGAAGAAGCTGAAAAGGGTCGTATTGCAGTTAGAAATATCCGTAAAGACGCGAATGAAAAAATCAAACGATCTAAGTCTGAAGGCGTGTCAGATGATGAAATTAAAACTGGTGAGGGGGATGTGCAAAAATTAACAGACTCTTGTATAGTAAGAATTGACCGCCTGATGGAGATCAAGGAAAAAGATATTATGACCGTTTAATCTTAATATGATTGCAAAAAAGAAGGGAATATAGCAAAAGCAATGTTCCCTTTTTTAATTTTGAGACCTTATGAAACTACTAGCAGATTATTTAAAAAATTATAAAGCACTTATTGGCCTGGCTCTGCTATTGGCAGCAATTAACCAAATTTTTTCTCTGCTTGATCCATGGATTTTTCGGAAGATCATTGACACTTATGTAACCCGCTACCAGGAATATACCACTGAAGAGTTCTTTCAAGGTGCCGGTTTACTGATTCTTGCTGCTATGGGTGTAGCAATGGTTTCGAGGATTGCAAAGAACTTTCAGGATTATTATGTAAATGTTATTACGCAGCGACTAGGTGCAAAGATATATTCAGATGGATTGGCTCATTCCTTGGAATTGCCTTACTCAGTATTCGAAGACCAACGCAGTGGCGAGACACTAGGTATTCTTCAAAAAGTAAGAACTGATAGCGAAAAGCTAATCACTGCTTTAATCAATATAGTGTTCACCTCGTTGGTAGGTGTAACATTTGTTTTTGTTTATGCCATCAATATCCACTGGTCTATTGCTGTAGTTTATGTTTCGGTTATCCCGATACTTGGTGTGATCAGTTCTGTTTTGAGTAAAAAAATAAAAATTGTACAGAAAACCATTGTCAGTGAAACTACAGCACTGGCAGGATCTACCACCGAATCTCTTCGTAATATTGAACTTATAAAAAGCCTCGGGCTCTCTAGTCAGGAGATTAAACGCCTGAGTAATACCACTGATAAGATCTTAAAACTTGAACTGAAAAAAGTAAAGTATGTAAGAAGCCTTAGTTTTATTCAGGGTACTCTGGTAAACTTATTGAGAAATTTGATTCTCCTGCTGATGCTTTACCTGATATTCGCCGGTAGAATCAGTGTAGGAGAGTTTTTCTCACTTTTCATCTATTCCTTCTTCATTTTCGGGCCCTTACAAGAACTTGGAAATATTATCAATATCTATCGTGAAACTGAAGTTTCTCTGGACAATTTTAGAGGGATATTAAGTACCCCAAAAGAGAAAAAGCCATTAAAACCAGCAGTTCTTGGCCGCATCAACACTCTCAAATTTAATTCAGTAAGCTTTAAACATCAGTCGGCAAACCGCTATGCCCTCGAAAATATCTCATTCGAAACCAAAAAAGGACAGACAATAGCTTTCGTCGGACCCTCAGGATCAGGAAAGACCACACTTGTAAAACTTCTTGTCGGTTTATACCATCCTGAAGTTGGTCAAGTACTTTATAATGATATTCCTGGAACCAACATAGATCTGGATGAATTGCGAGAAAAAATAGGTTTTGTTACTCAGGATACACAATTATTCTCAGGTACAATACGAGAAAATTTACTCTTTGTTCGTCCGGATGCCAGCGACGAAGATTGCCTGCGGGTATTGCAAAAGTCAGCTTGTCAGAATTTGCTTGCCCGTGCTGATAAGGGTTTAGACACTGTAATTGGAGAAGGCGGTGTAAAAGTATCAGGAGGCGAAAAACAGCGTCTATCTATTGCCAGAGCTCTATTACGTGAACCAAACATCCTTGTATTTGATGAGGCTACCTCCTCACTCGATTCCATTACCGAAGAAGAGATCACAGAAACTATTCGTGATGTATCTGTTATTCAGGATCATATTACCATACTGATCGCACATCGGCTTTCAACCATTATGCATGCTGATAAGATCTTTGTACTTGAGAAAGGACATATCATTGAATCAGGTAAGCACGATCAACTGCTTGCTGAAAAAGGTCTTTATTATGCCATGTGGCGCCAGCAGATTGGTGAAAAATACAGTAAAGAAGTTTATTAATTTTGTATATTTAGCTAATAACCATGTACTGATATTTGAAGGCATGGATGAACATTCAACGCTTCTATGTTTACAGAATTCACGTCAGGCTTTGGAATTTGGGAATGGGTCATGGTCATATTTGCCATTGTTTCCCTTCTTCTCATCATCCCATTTGCCATTTTCGATACCCTGAAGTCAAAGAGTTTAAGCATTAGTCAAAAAATTCTCTGGTTAATTTTTATTCTGATTGCACCTTACCTTGGAGCTGTAGTATATCTTTTCTGGGGACGAAAACAAAAAGCATTATGATCACATTAACAAGTCTTCTTTTTATTGGAAATATCTTCCGCTTTCTATTTGGAATACTTTGGGCAATTCTGATTGTGTATACGCTGCTTGACCTGTTCAAGAGCAATAAGCCCACAAATACAAAATTACTCTGGCTTATAGTGATCTTGATCGCGCCAATACTGGGTTCTATTATCTATCTCATTGTCGGCAGAACCAATAGAATTTAATCTCTGCTAAATTTGTTTCAGCCCAAGTGGAACAAGCTTCCTGGTTTTGAGATAGGTAAAGAATACAATGACCAGTGTCATGGTACCTCCAAAAAGCACTGAAGGTATCGTCCCCATAAGTTTTGCGGTTGCCCCCGACTCAAATGCACCGATCTCATTCGATGAGTTAATGAACATACCGTTAACAGCCGAAACTCTTCCACGCATTTCTTGGGGTGTGAGCAACTGTAATATTGTTGACCTGATAATTACACTGACACTGTCAAACGCCCCTTCGAAGAAAAGACAGATTAATGAAAGGTAAAAATTTCGTGAAAGACCAAAGCAAATAATGGAAATGCCGAAACCTGCAACTGCCAAAAGTAGATTTCTCCAGGGCTTGCCCATTGGTGGATATCTGGCCATGATAAACATCGTGATCACTGCACCTGCTGCTGGTGCAGCCCGCATAAAACCAAGACCTTCAGAACCTACCTTAAGAATGTCATGGGCAAAAATAGGCATCAAAGCAACCGCACCCCCAAAAAATACGGAGAACATATCCAGACTTAATGCTCCCAGAATCATTTTGTTATTAAAAACAAACTTGATACCCACTGAAAGACTTTTAAATATATTTTCTCTAGGAACAAACTGAGGAGGGTAATTTTTAACAAAAAAGACAATACACCCTAAAGCCATGGCCATAAAACTGACAATCACTACAAAACAGGCTGTAATCCCACTGAATGCATACAATAAACCCCCAACAGCCGGCCCCATGATCGAA
>Ga0105054_10005780_pt1 | contig 17623 bp, 19 predicted proteins | sample BON02_FD_78091 | JGI IMG/M metagenome (GOLD analysis project Ga0105054, IMG submission 78091) | Freshwater microbial communities from Lake Bonney liftoff mats and glacier meltwater in Antarctica - BON-02 (megahit assembly) | ecosystem: Environmental > Aquatic > Freshwater > Ice > Glacier...
ACTGCTGTTTCCTAAACTACGCGGCTTGGTTCTCGACTTGGGACAAGTCGAGCTACGTAGGCCGATCTGTCCTCAGATCGGCTTCCATTCACTTTGACTGAAGATTCGACGACTGCTGTTTCCTAAACTACGCGGCTTGGTTCTCGACTTGGGACAAGTCGAGCTACGTAATTTTGTAGCAGCAAATTACGTCCTGATCGCGAAGGTACAAACGACCGTTGCTGATCACTGGATGAGTCCAGATGCGTCCCTGGGGATTTCGCTGAGTCGTCTGTGGATCAAGTTTGAACTTACTGACTTCCTTGAATTCTTTCTCCGTGGCTTCCACAAGCGAGCATTCGCCGTCACCTTCAGTCAGGCAATACAGCATTCCATCGGCATACGCCACCGCGCCTTTGCTGCCGTTCTTTTTCTTGTCGCTCCAGACGAGCTCGCCCGTGCTGAAGTTCTGACAAATCACGCCATTGTCGTCACTGTGACCAAAGAGATAATCACCCAGCAGCAAAACACCGCCGTGATGATTCTTCATCACTTTGTTGTCGTAGATTTTTTCAACTTTATTGTCGCCAGTAATGTTGAGAAGCAGGCAGCCCGCACCATAACCAGCAGTGACGTAAACCTGACCGTCTTTGTAGATCGGCGTTGGAATCACTGCCACGTGGCCTGGAAAATCGTGTTGCCACAGCAGCTTGCCATCAGTATCCAGCCCAAAGACTTTAGTCTCCGTCAATTGAATGTACTGTCGCTTGCTGAAATGATCGACAGCGATAATTGACGCATAGTGAGCCTTCTCTTTGATGTCCGCAGATTGCCAGAGTTTCTCCCCAGACTGCAGATTGAAACATGCCACAGTGCCCTGATCACCACCAGGTGTGACCAACACTTTGTCGCCGTCAATCAGAGCCGATTCGCAATATCCCCAGGCTGGCACTGAGCCGCCAAGTTCCGTCAGACTCGTACGCCACTTTTCTACGCCGTCTTTCACGGACATGCAGACGACGTTCCCCTTGCCGCTGATGGCCACCAACAGTTCGCCTGAGATCGTCGGGGTGCTGCGCGGTCCGCCACCCCAACCGTTGTCGAGATAATTGCCAATACTTGTCTGCCAGATTTTTTCGCCAGTGTCGGCGTTCAGAGCGATCACAAATTCGTTTGATTCGGCTGTTGACCCATCGGCCCCCATTGTAAACAGCACACCGTTTGATGTGGCGATGCCAGAATAGCCCAGGCCCGCATCGTGCGACGTCCAGAGTTTCTCCGGACCGCCTTCCGGCCACTGCTTCAGCAATCCGGTCTCAGACGAAATATCATCCCGGTTGGGTCCGCGCCAGGATGGCCAGTCTTCAGATCTGACAGAGTTACTCAGCACCGCACAAACGACCAACGCAAACACATGAAACCGGACTGACATATCTCACCCTGACACTGCAAACTTGACTGAACTGATGTTCCCAGTCATTTGGAAGAATAAAACCGACCCGAAAGGCTCGATTCACAGCGGTCGAACTGTAGCACAATCGGTTGCCGCTGTCGCACCAGTCTCGCCACTGAAAAACCCTGCCGCAGGCCGAGATTACAGTCCCGTCCAGACATCTGGAAATATTCGCGGTTGATTAGAAATGCACGTCTTTTCTGCCGGAAAAGACTTTACCGCTTGCTCCAGTCTGCAACCAAATGCGCATCGATCAAATGTTCACGTGATGACGCTAAGTTCTCGCCATTCGCCGCGAGGCCATTGAGGTCCAACCTGGCACAGTCCCCCACCAATCTACTTCGCAGCAGATGTCTTCGAATCCGCCTCGTAGGGCTGCTTTGGATTCGTCCGGCGAGGAGGCTGCAGATAGTGATATCCCGTATTTGGATTTGTGCGATCGAATGCGAACGCATCGCGATTGCGAAGAAAGTGCTTCAGGTAGGAAACAGGGATCGCAAATCCAAGACCTTCGCCAAAACTCAATTTCATATTGATGACACCGATAACCTGGCCGCGATCATTAAACAAAGGACCGCCGCTGTTGCCAGGATTAATCTGCGCCGTCGTCTGGATATACACGATGCCGTTCATGTTACGATTGCGTGTGCTGACGATCCCTTCAGAGACAGATCGCTCAAGTCCCAGTGGGCTGCCGATCGCAAAGACCGCATCACCTTCACGATGACTGTCATCGTCGGCGATGTACACGGGGTTGAATTGCAGATCATCCTGCTTCGGGATTTCCAGTAACGCGAAGTCAAAATGCGGATTCAATGCGATGATCTTGACGTCTCGGATTGAGCGGCGTTCGAAATCGCCGTTGTCGCTGCGATGAAAAATAGTGACTGCCACACGAGTCTGAGTCTCAACAACGTGATAATTCGTAACACAATAGCCGCGATCATTGATGATGAATCCGGAGCCAAGGCCATCCGGTGTTTCGATCAGCACCACTCCTTCGCCAAATTTTGTGACGAGTTCTTTGACGGTGCGTTCAGGCAGATCGGCCGTCATGAACACGCCGCTGTCTGTTGTCTTTGCCACTTCTTTTGCAGGCTCCTGGGTGATCCGTTCCTGTATCTGCGCGACAGGAATACGAATCACATCGACACCGACATCTACAAAAACGATATCTTTCTGGACCTTCAGTACCTCGCCTTCAACACGTTGTCCCGATTTCATGACGATGATATCGGCATGGGCATTCATCGCTGATGCCAGAGTGCAGATAAAGATTCCGAAAACAAACGGATGCAACTTAACAGACATCTTGCGGCCTCTTAAATTCAGTGTCTAATTGACTAATTGTTCTTGTATTCAGAATGGCAGTTGCTGCATGTGGTAGTCACTTTCGTCAGGGAAAGCTCGTACGCAGCGAAGTCGTTGCCCTCAGCAGCCGCCTTGATCGCCAGTGCTGACTTCACCACATCAAGGGCGAACCCCTTGAATTTATCGTCATCCTCATAACCATATCCGGGCAGTGTGACAATTTTTGCCAACGTTGCCATCATTGCTGCTTCGTGAGCCACCATTTCTTTACGGCTCGCCAAAGCGCTGTCAGTGCCAGCTTCAGTCTTCATGCGTTTTTCGGACTCTTCCATGCGATGCATCAACAATCGCATTTCGGAAACTTCTGAAAAACCGTCTGATTCAGGTGGCTCTTCCAGCCCGGCTGGCCGTGATCGATTCAGCGTGTCAGACACAGATTCATACAGGCCCAGCAATCGCTTTTGATCTTTCGGACCGGATCGCAGTGCGTCAGAATTCATCTGCTTGGCAAGATCGCGAATATATTTCGCGTCGTCTTTCCAGGAAACTGCGTTGGGATGCTCCATGGCAACTCCTGCTAACGCACCGAGTGTTGCAGCTTTGGGTGGAATCATCAGCATCGCCGAATTGTAATTGCTCACCGATTGCAGGTTTTCGTTCAGATAATTGCGTATGGTTTTTACTTCGTTGTCGAGTTCAGTTTCAGAAATCAACTCGGCCCACGAATCACCACTTGCCGCAGTGGCAGGTGAGTCGGTGCCTGCTGTGGTCGTCGGTGTTTCAACCATTTTCGGTGAGGCATCGCGGGTTGCCGGAGTCATCGCAGCCGCAATTGTCGATGCGGCATTGCCTCCGATAGGAGCGGCATTACTTGCAACCGCGTATGGCTGATCAAAGAAAGCATCCATGGGAACATCCCCGAACCACTTCTGGCCCTTCTCGTCAACCCACACTTCGCCTCGACCACGTTTAGTCTTCGCCGTATTTGTGTTGCCGCCATTTCCACCAGACGCAGCCTGATTCACTGTTGTATCAGTAGCCGAATTCAGCGGTGCCGTTGGAGACGCAGCGCTGTTCGCTGCATCGGTGTCAGCAGATGCTGGTGCGGCCGAACCTCCGCAACCGTTGCAAATTACCAAAAGAAAAGTCAGGGCCAGCCCTGCCTGGTTTCTTATGGTGCGGCATGACAAATCAGGCGGTCGTTGGTTAAGCCACAGGTTCATTCGTGCGTTCCATATGAATCTGACAAGTTTGCAGATCTGTAGTTTTGAGTTAGCACCTGTCCAAAATCAACTTCTGGATCCCGAATGCCAGTAAGTTCACGGTGCAGAACTTTTGCCGTCGGCGGAGCGACGGGTGTACTGTACGCCCGTCGCTCCGCCGACGGGATTTTACAAGTGGCAGAACAGAATCAGACGATAGCGTACCTGACAGACGCATTGATGACTACGAAGAAACAAGCTTGCAAGAACGGGCGCTGGAGAATTTCTCGGAGACTGGGGGCAGCCGCAGTTTGTTTTCAGCGTGGAACATTTGGCACCGCGCAAAAAAAATCCCGGAAGCAGCGAATCCCAGGGGGGCGGAGGACTCTAGCTACTTCCGGGGGCGATTGGCTCGCAATGTTGCCCGGGACAAGTTCTTTTCAGTTCTCGGTCCCGACTGACGAACAGTACGTTGATTGCCAAAACGGGTCAATACGATTCCTAAGCGACAGGGGCTGCCAGTTTGTGCTGTAAATCATTCACTGATATGGACTTATGAATTTTCGGCAGAATCCGCCGGAAGATGTTTTCATAAAATGTCCGAAACTTTAATCGTTTTACTTTCCTCGACAAACTTGCTGCAATGGTGTCTATTCATCCACTTGATTCACCGGCACCGGAGACTCCCGATGGTATTTCGACTTCAAGCATCAGTCACGGTTTTGTTGCTGACTTCTCTACTTGGATGCTCAGACAATTCTGCGTCGAGCACCGGCACGACAACAAGTTCCAGGACCACGCCGGAAAATGTCGCCGCGCCTTCAACAAGTAAAGGCACCATCGGATTTTCAGCACTCACACTGACAAACCCGTTTTTCAAAATCATCGGTGATACGATGACAGAAGAAGCCAGGCAGCACGGCTACGAAGTCATCGTGGTGTCCGCTGATCAGGATGTGAATCGGCAAACTGCACAGATTGAAGATTTTATCGTCAAAGGAGTGTCCGCGATTGTTCTCAACCCGTGCGATTCGAAGGCTGTCGGCACAGCGATTCGCAAAGCCAACGAAGCCGGAATTCCAGTCTTCACAAACGACATCAAGTACGACGGCACGGAAGGACGCGTCGAATGTCATATTGCCACCGACAACTATCAGGGCGGGCGTTTGGCTGGGGAAGCGATGGTAAAACTCATCGGCGAGTCCGGAGGAAAAGTAGCGGTCATCCATTATCCGGACGTTGAATCATGTCAGCTGCGCGTCAAAGGTTTCACGGAAGTCATTGATGCTCACAATACGAAAGACGGCGCGGCAAAGATTGAAATTGCGACAACTCTCAACGGCCTGGGATCTCGTGAAGGCGGATTCACTGCCGCTAAAGATGCCATCGAAGCGCATCCGGATCTTGCGGCTGCTTTTGCCATCAATGATCCGTCAGCGTTGGGTACACGAGTCGCATTGGAAGCGGCGGGCAAAGCCGATCAGGTTCGTATCATTGGCTTTGACGGAGCTCTCGAAGGCAAGCAGGCCATTCTCGCCGGGCAGATCGTCTGCGACCCAATTCAGTTTCCAGACAAAATGGGAAAGACCACCATCGAAATGATCGTAAGGTACTTCGATGGCGAAAAGCCACCGGAGGAAGTCCTGATTCCGTCTTCGTTGTACTATCTGGAAGACGCACAAAATGATCCCGCACTCGCTGAGCCTGCAAAGTAATGGCCGGATGCCAGAGGCAGAGCAGGCTGATCATAACCCGAAACGTAAGTGTGGGATTGTGTTTTGGCTGTTCGGCGGCGTGCCAACGAATCCCTCGCTGACGCGTCGGGTTGTGATAGTCGACAACCTGCAGTCGCGGTGCCTTTCCTTTGAACTCCGCTAAAAACAACTGACGTCAGCAACCTGATCGATTGAAACGGGTCCGTGCGTAACCATCGCCCCGGTTTCATCAGTGCCAACCAACACCAGCATTCCGCGAATGCTCTGCCGGGCATCCGGGTAACCGAAAATTCTTGAGCCGTCCTGAAGGATAACATCAACACAATGTGTTTCATGCACACCCGGAAGATCCGGGTGTACGATCGCAGGAAAACGTTCCCAGGCCCATGTCCAAAGAGTCGCATTGGCGTCGGCTCGGCCTGCGATATCAAACCATTCCAGATCCGCTTTCCGCAACTCCTTTAGCGGCGCCTGCTGACACCAGACGCGCAGCACGTTTTCAATCCACTCCCGTCGCTGGGCCGCGAGTTGCTCAAACGTTGTCGGAAGATTGTTGGTGTTGTGATCAGGTTCGGCAGTTGATGTCATTGAGATACTTGCGGCGACGAAGAGAGAAATCGGAAAAGCCAGCGTGCGAGTCGAACATTTTCCGTGTGGGATGTCGTCAAAGACGCTTAAATTCCCACTCGGAACCTGTTGCTGGTCTCGCAAGCCTGCTGCACTATTCTACTGAATCTTTGATTCATCCTTGCGCTGCGACCGTGGCTTCTTCCAACAAATTCGCATTTACATTTGAAAGCCAGAACGTGATGACTGAAACATACGAGTCGATCGATGGAATCCGTGTTCCTCAATTTCTCTACGGCACGGCATGGAAAGAAGATCGTACGGCTGATCTGACCAAAATGGCCATCCGAAATGGGTTTCGCGGCATTGATACCGCCAATCAGCGAAGGCATTACCACGAAGCGGCGGTTGGTGAAGGCATCGCGGCGGCGATCAACGCCGGCATCGTCCAGCGCGAGGACCTTTTTCTGCAGACGAAGTTCACCTTCAAAAACGGACAGGATCATCGGCTCCCTTACGATCCCGCCGCACCGATCGACCAGCAGGTGGAGCAGTCCTTCACGAGTTCGTTGAGCCACCTCAACACAACCTACCTTGATTCGTACGTTCTGCACGGGCCATCAGTTCGAACGGGACTGGCTGAGGCCGACATGCAGGCATGGCTGGCCATGGAATCACTTCACTCGCGCGGACTGGTGCGGCTGCTGGGAGTCAGTAATGTTTCTCTGGCTCAACTGGAACTGCTTTGCAGTCGAGCCAGCGTACCGCCGCGATTTGTACAAAATCGATGTTATGCATCCACGGGCTGGGACCGTGACGTCCGCGAATTTTGTACCGAGCATGGAATCACGTATCAGGGGTTCTCACTGCTCACCGCGAATCAATCGGTGGTCACCTCAACCGTCATTGCCGCCATTGCCCGCCGCTACGACCGAACACCGGCGCAGATCATTTTCCGTTTCGCCATCGACGTCGGAATGCTGCCGCTTACGGGGACAACGAACGCGAGCCACATGCAGGCCGACATCGCGGTTGTAGATTTTGCACTGACATCGCAGGAAGTGGAAACGATTGAACTCACAGCCATGAAATAAGGACTCGTTCGGAAATAAGTTGCTGCGTTTAAGTCGGACAGGCTTCCAGCCTGTCAACAGAAGTATTTTTAACAGGAGTGCGCAGAGGCAGCAGAGGAGTCACAACAAGCCACTGCGATTCTCTGCTGCCTCTGCGCCCTCCTGTTCAATCCTGCGATTCAACTGGGCGATCCCGTGGTCCACGTGGATCTTTGTGATCGCCCTGTTCACTGGAGCATCAGCAGTCCACGGTCAAGTCATCAGCCGCGACAATTCAGCGGCTAATTCCCTTCGACCATGCTGAAGGATGCAGACCTGAGGACAGATCTGCTTACGAAGTTCGACCTCTCCCAGGTCGAATTCCTTCAGTGTTGCAAAATATTTGGTAGATTTCCTTCTGACGCTCGCGTTAGTTGTTTTGATTGATGGATTCGCATCGGAATGGTTTGCCGTGTCGAAAGTCTTGCAATCGACGAAGTCTTCGCGGTTTTTCGTCATCAGGTGCCAGCTCCAAGCTTCGCTCGGCGGCCGCAATAGCGTTCTGAAAATCTCCGAGTTCCGAATAGGCATTGGCAAGACAACCTTGTGATTGCCAGTTCGGGTCTTTGTGAAGTTCTACCAATCGATTTGCTAGTTCCAGGGACTTGCGTCCATCGCGAACTTTTTCGTCATGAGCACCGGCAAGCACTACGGCACAATTAACCAAAAGCCGTTCGTCATCTGGCGAATTATTAAGCAGATCGAGCCATTCGTCTGCAGCGGCTTTGTCGTCACCTGCCTCGGAATTAATCATAGCTCTCCAGGATCTCGCGAAATTATCGCTTGGATTCCGCTCCAGCATCTCCTTGATGTCCTGACGTCCTGCTTCCAACTGCCCGGTGTAGTGCGACATGTTCACTCGCCATGCCAGCAACGCATCCAAGTCTTCCGCTGATCCTTCGTTTTCGCGGTTCAGGTCAATTGCGTGGCTGAATGCAGCAATCGCTTCGTCGTATTGCTTCGCCTCGCTCAAATGCTTACCCAGAAACACATAAACGGTTTCAAGCGTTTCTGGTGAGGCCTGACATTTTTTGTAGATCGCAATCGCATTCCGCGCTTCCGCAATCGCTGAATCAATATCGCCCGAATCGCGATGACAGTTGGCAAGGTGCAGGCTCCTTAGCGCTAGACCATCCTCATTGAGGAAAGGCAGCATGAGTCTCAAATCCTGTTTCGCACTATCGTGATGATTGAGAGCGATATGGCATTCCGCTCGTCTCAGAAGACAGTCACCCAGATCCTCTCGATCCTGCTGTTGATACTGCGGGCGAAAATTTTCGATAAGATGCTCGATTGCAAACGACAGATCGTCAATCGCATCTTCATGTCGATTCAGTTCGGTGAGTGCCACGCCACGGTAGCGTCGAGCGGTCGTCTCCCATTCGCGACATTGCTCAAGCGACTTCGAAAAATCGTCCACGGCTCCCTGCCAGTCCTCTGTGGAAATCATCAGAGTGCCCCGCTCGTGGTAGAGCTTCCATGATTCCTTTGGCTCCGCAAGTAGTTGTTGCGTGAGAATGTCAATTCGATTTTGGATCTGTTCAGGGGTTTCAACGGTTTCCGCACGAGATCGCCGATCGCCAAATCGTCTTTCCAGAAAGAGATACGATGCCATGAAAATCAAAAAGGCAATTTGGCCAGCGAACGGTGAGATGATTCGTCTGCGATTGAGTTCTGGCAAGATCAGATAAACGCTAGACATCATTGCCAGAAAGACGGTCCACTTAATCAAGGTGCCGAGTCTGATCATGCTTCGCTGAGCCTTTCAAAGTATGAAGCTTTGCAATCACTTCGAGCACTCATACAGAAGTTATTCAGAACAATTCGTTTATACTTCGGGCGGTGCGGATTGAGGGTTTTCTTCGTTTAACCCGTAGCCGCAGGCTAGGCTGTGTGACAAGCCACGAGTAAAAGCCTGGCCTGCGGCTACGGGTTAAACGAGTTCATCGGCGGCTCCCGGTAGCTGATGCACTAACGACTCATGTTTTTTCCTCGATGCTTAATCGCCACTTTTCAAAAGAGCGAAATCGGCCTTCAATTTGTTTCCCTGCTCGAGATTCACCATTTGGATCCAACCGATCATGCCCGTGAGCCAGTCGCGGAAGTGTGGATGGTTGTTGAGATTTTGCGCGGCGAGGCCCGTGCGTTTCGCGTTGTTCAGGATCGCGCGGATTTGGCGGATGGTGGAGCGAGGAACGCTGAGGCGATCGTTGACGACGACGCCGGTGACGGATTGCTGCTGGCTGCGACGTTGGATGCGGGTTTTGGCGTGGTTGAGTACGAAACCTTCGTCATCGACAATGTGACGCAGGCGAGCGAGCACATAGCCGACGGATGGTGTGACGTCGCCGGTCGTGGACCATGTCAGGTCGTCGGCGTAGCGCGAATAGGTCCAGCCAAGTTTTGATGCCATGGATGCCATGCGGCGGTCCAGTTTCGACGCTATCTGATTCGATATCGAGGGGCTCGTACACGCTCCTTGCGGCAACGCGCGGGGGCCGGTGGCGGCGTGGTAAATCTCTTCGCCGAACTTCAGTGCCTGCCGAGGGCATTCAGTACACAACAGCGCAAGAATGGTCGCGACTGCTGGTGAATAACCGAGTTTTCGAAACATGCCGTCAACCCGAGGAAACGTAATCGTCGGGAAGAAGTTGCTTAAGTCTGCGTTGATCACAACCGTCGCGCCGACGTGAGGTTCCGCGTTCGTCAAAACGGAATGCTGAGCCACAAAGCCATGCGCATTTTTATGGACGGCCAACAAGTTCAGAATATTCGTCAGGATCCAGTGTTGCACGTTCGCAAGTTTCTGATGCGGGGCAGACAGGCGTCGCATTCCACCGCTCTTTTTTGGCACGTCGAATGAAACGTAGTGGACTCGCGTCGGTGCATCGCTGTGAAAAGCCAGCCAGCGCAGTTGAGAGATGGAAATATCCATCGCCTTGGCGAGGTCAGCGGGACTTGAAAGAACGGGCAGTGCGTTGCTTTGCAAAAGTTCGATGTTCGAACGCCGATCGGCAAGACCTCGCGAGACACCGCGTCCAAGGAATACAATGTCGGTGGCTCGGCGTTGAGCGACTTGTGTACGGCGCAGAGTTCGTCGGGCTTCTGCTTCAGCTTTCTTTTGTTCTTTTCGTCGTTGGCGTTCTTCGCGAGTCTCAGCGACGGCTCGTTCGCCAGCGGTCGCAATGAAAGCGGTGGTGCTTTGATACTGAATCATCGTCTCACCGATGTCATGGATCTGCGCAAGTTCCTGATCGGAGATCAGCCCCATGCCGACCATGGTGCGGTCGATCACTTGAATGCGTGGCAGACTGGCGGGCGGAATCACTCCACGCGAATCGTAATAGGCTGACTGCCAACCAACTTTTGCGGTGGCTGAAAGAGCTTCGTCGATGGTTATTGGTGCAAACTTGCTGGTATCAAGACCGCTAAGGTTTGGAACAGAATTATTGGGAAGACCGGGAGTTGAATTTGGCGCTGAGGTTGAAGGTTGTGCGACTGACGGCAGAGTCTCGCCCGGGGAAGAAACAGATGGATAACCAGTTCGCCCCTGGACTCCAGCCGGCTGAGAAAGATCGCGGCCTGCCAATGATGATGGAGCCGCTTCTAACCGCGCACGAATTTCCTCCGACGACGGGGGGGAAATCCCAAAGAGAAAACGAAGCAGTCGCATCAGCATCGCGGACAACATCCTGACGCATCCGGTTGAAAATCGAAACAAGGAACGGCAGGGGCAGCAGTTTCTAACTTCGATCTGCGGACCAGAGGCGTTCATCAAGGCCCGTCACGTACCGTATCGCGACGAAAGCCTCGTGCTTGTCCTGGTCGTCGCGATACGGTACGTGACGGGCCAGACGAACAACGACTCTGGGGACGAATTGGATAGAAAAATCAACCACGGCGTAACGCCGCAGCAAGATGGTCTTAGAAAGCTGCTTACCCCTGCACGTTCCAGACCGAATGTTACAAACCAGGCGGCTGCAAACAAGCAAGCCGCTCAATCCAGAAACAAGGCTCTTTCCTGCGGCGTCGGCAGGCGGCAGGATTCATGCTTTCCAAACATGCGATAACGGAAGCGAGAAACCAAGCGATAGCCCAAGTCTCGGATTGGCCACGGGATCATCCACAACAGTCCACCGAGCACCTTCCAGAGGCCGCCGAGAGTCATCAACATGCGACTTACGGCCGCCGTACGGACATATGTTCGCCCATCGCGAACAAAGACCAGCGTGTCCAGTCGATTCCTGATCTCCGATTTCACTAAGCGTTCCGCCGTAGACCCCTGCAGTGGCGCAAATCGCAGCCGGTGATCGGGATCACGTGCCAGGAGCCAGTTCACGGTATGGTTGCAGAGCCCGCAGACGCCATCGAAAAAGACGATGGGATGATCAGTGCTTGTGGAATTCTCGGGGTGCTGATTGGCCACAGGATTCTCGTTAACTGACATTTGGCGGGGCTCGATGCCAAGACCGCACGAAGTCGTGAATCATAACCGTCGAAACGTTCGGAACAACTCTACTGTTTCCAATACGGTTTGACACGGTTGACAGTACGACGTGCCGTCCTGGGCTGGCCTGACGAAACGGTGTTAAGCCGCAGAAAGTGCATGGTCGCATTTTTTGGGCCTCGACTCTCTGTAGGCTGCGTTGCGGCGCGCCGTTAATGTCTTACCGAGACTCTCTTGAATCCACTGTTGCGTCGCCTTGGAATTTACTGCGCTAAAGGCCTTCCGGACAGTCTCGCGCGTCGCCTGCATGCAGAGCGTCGGAATGGCTGCGATCAATCGAGTGAACCCGCCCTTGCTGTGTTGACGTTCTATCTGTTTGAATTTGCCGAAAAGGGATTCAAGGATCTCCGTTGACAGCCACGCTCGCTCACCAGGTTTGAGCTTGCCGAACGATTGCTGAATCCAGTCAAGCAACTGCTCGGCAATGCGTGTGGCCGAACAATCTTCGTGCCTCCAATTTGAATTGTGTTCGGTCAATGATCGCTCGACTAACTGCGACGTTTGAGCATCCAGTCCATGAAGATTGATCACTGACAACGAACGGTCGATCACTTCCTGGCATTGATTCCACAGAACCAAATCGCTCGCGTATTCGCGCAGCCAACCCAGCTTCTGTTCCATTCGATCGGCGCTGATCCCTTGCCGCGCCTCGCTTGCCGGATTGTTCAGGTGATAGAGCACCATCGTCGCCCAAGTGAACAGCGGTCCAAGATTCATGAACCGGCTTTTGGAACGAAGTTTAGGCGGAGAGAATTGATCCAGCTCGGTTTGTTGAACGCGATTGCGAGTCAGCCCAACTTCCGAAACGAAGGCTTCAAAGCGTCCGCCACGACTGATTTCTTTTTCCAGAACATTCGCCGCACGATGCTTCAGATCCCCCAAAACAATCGTCTTTTCCCCGTCGTTCTCAAGTTTCTCAGCAGATTCGCGGAGTTCAGGAGCCCCATCACAAAGAAGGTACACCGGCGCTCCGATTTGCCCAGCAAGCTTAAGATACTCTCGCTCGACGTCCTCTTTCTTCCACGACTGACCGGGCACCATGGCCAGCACTTTCAGCTTATCGAAAGTCAGTGTCTGGCCCGCTGGTGGCAGGTCATCCAAAGCGACACCCACGATCAACAGCAAGCGTTCTTTGCCGATTTGACTGGAGTGATCCGCCATCCATAAGACCGCTCCCCCTTCTTGAAAGTATCATTCAATCTGGCTACGCCAAGCCTGAGCGTCCACTGTTCGATGGCGTCATGGGAAGGAACTTTCACTTCAATTTTCAGCATGTCGAAGACAATTTGCAATGCGTCCGCAGCCACTCGATACCCAACGCGTTTGCCCAATTCAATCGCGGTAGCAATCATCGTGAGGTTGAATTGGAACCCAGGCATCGGTCTCTCCTGGTCGATCAGTGGGTCGCTGTCGGATTGTTCTATCGAGGATCGAAAAGTCAATTCTGCTTTTGCGATTTCGAGTTCGCGGGTCGTGTCACTGAGGCGTTTTTCGAGTTCCAGGACTTGTCGTTGCAGCTCATCAAACTTGGATTTCAAAATGTCAGCACGTTTCAGAAGTCGCTTCGACCGGCGCCGCCTCGCAGATCTAGTATTCGAAAAATTCAGGCTTTTGTTTTTGGTGTTTAGGTTCCATAATGGCATGATGGTCGCGTTCCTTCGCAGATTGAGATTTAGATACCTCCAATTCTAGCGAATGGACGCGACCATTTTTATATCAAACAATTCCACCCAGCTCTCCTAAACCTCCACCGTTTCGTCAGGCCACCCGGCGGGTGTTGTGCCGGCGTCGAACACACGGGTGATGTGCGGATGATCCATGATCGCCAACGCTTGTCGTTCCTGTTCAAAACGACCGAGGATTTCTTCGGTATCCATCCCGGGTTTCAGGATCTTCAGGGCCACTTTGCGGCGTACCGGCTGACTTTGTTCGGCCATGAACACGACACCCATGCCGCCGTGGCCGATTTGCTCCAGCAACCTGTAGTTTCCGATAACCATGCCTGGCTGTTCGGAGGATTCGTCGTCGATCATCGGCCACGTAGGTTCCGCAACCTCAAGAAATCGCTCGGCGTCCGGTTGAAGCTCCAAAAGGCGGTCGAGCCGGCGGCGCAGTGCTTCGTTTCCGTGGCAGGCACGGTCAAGATACCTCGCACGTTCGTCGGGCGACGCCAGTTGCGAAGCGCGCCAGAAGATTTCATCGATTGGCAGCGGTTCCGTAGCCATCACTCATAATTCTATTGGGGGTAGAAATCATCGTCGGCACAGAAATTCCGCCTCGACCAGAATCAATGCGAATTCCACTTCCAGATTGCGTCAGTCGATTCCCACATTCGTCTGAGTTTTTTAAGAATTCATGTCCGAAAACAGCCAGGTTTTGGAATAGGCCCAGTATCTGTCAGCCGTTGCTCGGGAAATTCCAAGGAGCTTTGCAGCTTCCTGATGAGACATTCCGGCGAAGTATCGAAGTTTTACGAGCATGGCTTTGACGGGATCTTCAGCGTTCAGTCGATCCAATGATTTGTTGAGTGACAAGAGTTGTTCAGGGATCTGCAGTCCCGGATGATTTTCGATCGGACCGTCGATACGTTGTTGATTTCCACCCCGCTTCAGACTGTTGCGACATCGAGCCGCCTCAATCAAAATTCGCCGCATCGCTTCAGCAGCCGCACAATAGAAATGTCCGGGGCTATCCCATTGCACACTGTGATCTGCTGCATTCAGACGCAGGTAGACTTCATGCACCAGTGCCGTTGGTTGCAGCGTTTGATCAGCGGCCTCGGCGCTCATTTTCTGCTCCGCTAAACGCCGCAATTCCCTATACAGCAGCGCAAATAATTCGTCGGTACTTTGCGAACCAGGAATCGCCGCGACGGAAGTCTTGTGTAAGTCTTGAATCGTTGATTCTCCACAGGGGCGATGATGCTACGATTCGCATCCTGGTCTGACCATTTCCGAAGCGACATTTTTCCCGAGAACAGCCGCAGTCATTTGAGTGTGCTGATTGTTGAACTACCAGTTGAGGCAACTCAGGTGTTTTTGGAAACGAGGTTCGCGTTTTGCAAGCATGTGGTGAGTTCTGCTCTCACAGCAGCCAGAACACCACAGAGACTTCGATGAGTGCGGTACCCATTATCATGGTATCTTCGAAAACCATCAATTTGAACGCTCAAAAGATCGAATCCGATCGTTAATGTCTGATTTGAAGGGTTTCAGAGGCTATCGAAAAAGTAAATCAATGATACGGCGGCGTAGCAATCGGCGGTATTCGTTGAGTCGCGGTAGTTAAAGACCCGAGGCGGTCCTGCGGCGGCCAGTCGTTTGACCATCAGGTGGATTATCCTGGAGGAAACACAGGCGATCAAAAATACTGCGACGCGGCGATCACAAGCTACGATGGGACTTGAAGCGGACTTCCGAATCGTCACAAGGGGCTGGTGTTCAGTCAGTTTATGGATCACCTGACGATTCTGCGTGAAGAACTGGATCGCAAGAAGATCTCGTCTCAATACCTTCCGCGCCCACCGCATGGGCCAGGTGCGCCCGGTCACTATTTATCGCTTCATCACAGCTGGCACGATCGAAGAACGCATCAGCGAAATGCACGCCTCAAAACGTGATCTTGCCGACAGTCTGCTGGAGGGAACCGACGTGTCCGGAAAACTCACCGCCGAACAACTGCTGACGTTGATCCGCGATTAGGTGATCGACGTCAGTAAGCACCCATGCACAAGTTATCAAGCATAATTCGTTTAACGACGAGCCGTAGGCGAATTACAAATCCACTGGCGTCTTTTCGGCCCCACTGGCCCTGTACGAGTGGACCGCAGGTTAGGAAACTAAACAGGAGCGGCACGAACGCGACAGGTCTGTCCCCACTGGCTTTACGCCAGTGGAACAGAGGTTTGACAATTGCGATGAACGACAACGCACAGCCTCTTTTTCATGGTCTGTAATTGAACTTCGCTTCTTCTGTTGACAGGACGATTATGGTCAGTGTTTCTTTCGGCGCGTTCTCGGGGTAGAATCATCCCCAAATTGCCTCGCAGCCCGTATTGCCAAGGATCCAGCATGTCCGTCACAACTCCAACAATTCCGTCCGCCAACGGCGAGCCTGCCTGGGAAGCCGCCTATATGTTGCCTGTCCAGGGCAGTTGGAGCGAAGAGGACTTTCTGAAGTTTCACACCAACAGAATGGCCGAACTTGTTGACGGACGTCTGGAGATTTTGCCGATGCCAACATGGCTCCACCAACTGATCGTTGAATTTCTTTTCGACAAGATCCGGGACCATGTGCGGGAAAGAAAAATCGGCGGCAAAGTCCTGATGGCTCCCCTTCCCACGCGGCTATTTGCCCGTACGATTCGTGAACCCGATTTGTTGTATGTTCAAGCTGACCACCTTCCGAAGGATGTTCGTGGCTATCCCGTCAAAATTGATCTGGCAGTGGAGATCGTCAGTAGTGGCAGCGAAGCTCGCCAGCGGGACTACGTCGACAAGCGAGCCGACTATGCAAAAGCCGAAGTTGCTGAATACTGGATTGTTGATCCGGAAGAGTTGCTGGTCACTGTGCTGACACTGGCCGGAACCGGATACAAGGTTGTTCAGGAATGCCATCCAGGCGAGATTGCCCGCAGCCTGCTACTGACCGGGTTGGAAGTTTCCGTTGATCAAATCTGGGCTCTCGCTGGCGAGTCATGAAGGCTCGGAAATGGGGTTAGGAACGAATGGCACTGTCGTGATGTTGCATGGCACGCAGTCTGGCCTTTGACCGCGCGGGATTATTTTGTAAGCTCACGCGATTGGAGGCTGGTCTTGAGTTGCAATCGCCATCTCTGGTACAAAGCTGAAAGCCCTCTCTGGTGAATCTGTTGCCCACAGAAACCACGGAGGGTTTTTTCATGCCCAAAAATATACCAGATTCTGGCAGTGAAGGCAGCGGGGATTTCCAGGAGATCGTGAATGGATTTCTTAATGCTCCGGGCCTGCCGTTCTCGAATGTCCTGACCGCAGAACGCATCCGAAAAGTGTTCGCTCGCCACGGCCGGCTGTTCGGTGAGCACGGTATCTATTCCACGGTGGTCGTGCTGTGGGCGTTTCTGAGTCAGGTGCTCAGAGAAGGCAAAGAAGCCGCATGTCAATCGGCCGTCGCACAAATTACGGCGCACTGCATTCAGACCGGCATCGATCCTCCTTCGGCAGATACCGGCGATTACTGCAAGGGGCGAGCGAAGCTGCCGGAAGCAGCACTGCACGAACTCACTTGTGTCGTCGCGGCGGAAACTGAGACACAGGCGAACGAAGAATGGCTGTGGATGAAACGACACACCAAACTCGTGGATGGCTTCACGTTCACGATGCCTGCCACGGAAGAAAACCTCGCGAAGTATCCTCGTCCAAAGACGCAGAAGAAAGGCGTCGGACTTCCGATTGCTTGGCCGTTGCCATTCTGTCTCTCTCTACCGCGACTGTGCTGGACGCCGCGATCGGTCCGTCCAAAGGAAAAGAAACGGGCGAATCCGCGTTGCTGCGAACATTGCTGCCATCGTTCGAGGAAGACGACGTCGTGGTGTTTGATCGCTATTACTGCTCGTTTATGATGATTGCTCTGTTGATGATGCAGGGCGTCGATGTGTGTGCTCGGCTGCACCAACTGCGTCGCAGTGATTTTCGAAAAGGCAAACGTCTCGGCAAGAATGATCACATCATCATCCGGCCAAAGCCACCGCGACCGGCATGGATGGACGAAGAGACTTATGCCACGATCCCGGACACGCT
>Ga0105054_10005781_pt1 | contig 17623 bp, 14 predicted proteins | sample BON02_FD_78091 | JGI IMG/M metagenome (GOLD analysis project Ga0105054, IMG submission 78091) | Freshwater microbial communities from Lake Bonney liftoff mats and glacier meltwater in Antarctica - BON-02 (megahit assembly) | ecosystem: Environmental > Aquatic > Freshwater > Ice > Glacier...
TCCAGGCACGAATGCCATAACCAACCATCAAACCAACCGCGAACACCGCGGCGACGATGACAAAACCAGCGTCCATGCTTCCTCTCGGTACACGGCGCACGGCAAGCCCTTGCGGAGCCCAGCCACTGCGGTCGCGACATAATTCACCCAGTCCCGAAAGCATCATACCACGGCCCCCGATTGTTTGCGTATCAGCCGAACGGTGTAGTTCCCTGCCGTTGCCGCGGCCGTGACAAGCACACGCAGCCATGCGCAGAATTGGGCGGCAGCGAACCTGTTCGTTTGCCGGCAGGGTGGTGGGCACATGGCAGTGGCAAGAACCAGCAAGGTGGCGCGCCATGTCGTGGAGACCTACTACGACAGCGCCAGCGACGACCCGCAGGTGCTCCAGATCTGGGCTTACAGCGACAGGATCGCCTGCCGCGCGGGCGACCTCATCACCCTGCGGGTGAGCACCACGGCCCAGCACTACGATCTGGAAATCGGCCGCGACGGGCTGACCTACGAAACCCTGCACAGCGCCAGCGGGCTGCCCGGCAGGCATCATACGGCGCCGGCAGACTGCTCCATCGCCGGCTGCGGCTGGCCGGTAGCCTGGGAATTTCGAGTTCCCCAGGATTGGCGTCCCGGGGGTTATCTGATCACGCTGACCGCGCGGTGCGGCAGCCAAACGGTCGAGTACCACCACATCGTGCTGATCGGGTCGCCGCGCGACGCTCCGCCCGCGCCTTTGCTTCTGGTCTGCGCCACACCGACCTGGGTCGCCTACAACGACTGGGGCGGCTCGAACGCCTATGACGGCATCGCCGGCCCGAATGGCGACCGCTTCTCGCCGGTGCTCTCGACCCAGCGGCCCTGGTCGCGCGGTTTCGCCAGGCTGCCCGATGGCGCACCGCGCACGCTTCCCGATCGGCCTTTCCCGCCCGGAACGGCGGTGCGCTACCCCCACATGGAATGGGCCTGGGCCAACGGCTATTCCAAGAAATACGCGTCGGCCGGATGGGCCAGCTACGAGCGCCATTTCGCCCGCTGGGCCGAACGTGAAGGGCTGGCCTTCGACATCACCAGCCTGCACGAACTCCATGGCGATCCGCACCGCCTGGACGGCCATCGCTGCGCCGTCTTCGTCGGCCATGACGAGTACTGGAGCGCGCCGATGCGCGATGCGGTCGACGCCTTTGTCGACAACGGCGGCCGGGTCGCCCGGTTTGCCGGCAACTTCCTCTGGCAGATCCGGCTTGCCGACGAAGAGCGCACCCAGATTTGCTACAAGTACATTGCAGCGGCCGAAGACCCGCTGATGGGTACGTCGGAACAGAAGCTGGTCAGCAATGCCTGGGAGGCGCCCGAGATCGGGCGGCCCGGCGCAACCACTTTCGGCGTCAACGGCACGCGCGGCATGTATGCCGGGCTGGGCCACTGCGTCGGCCGCGGCGCCGGCGGCTTCACCATCTATCGCCCCGAACACTGGGCGTTCAAGAGCGCCTTTCTGGGTTATGGCGATCTGCTCGGCGCACAATCGCGCATCTTCGGCTACGAGGTCGACGGCCTCGACCATGTCGTGCGCAACGGCCTTCCCTTTGCCACCGGCGAGGACGGCGCACCCGATGGCCTGGTCATCCTTGCCCTGGGGCTGGCGACCAACCAGGAAGAGGATTTCGGACTGTGGGGCGAGGAGCGGTTCATCGCCGACGACGATGCCCGCTATCTGGCCGAAACGATTTACGGCGGACTGAACGAAGAAACGCTCGACAGGGCAAGGAGGGGTAACGGCATGATTGTGCACTTTGCCCGAGGCAGGGGCGAGGTCTTCACCGCCGCCACCTGCGAATGGGTCAACGGCCTGCGCCTGGGCGACATGCAGGTCGAGCAGGTCACCCGCAATGTTCTGGAGCGCTTCTGCCAGGCCTAGCCGAACGGCCCGCGTTGCCCCGGGTTGCGCCTAGAGCAGACGGCAGGCCGCCGCGATGCAGGCGATGAGCGCCTCGCGCGTGCGTGCGCCATAACCCCCGTCCGCCGCTCCGGGGTCAAAGCCCTGTGCCGCTAGACGCAACTGATAGGTCGTCACGATCTCCGTACCGCCCAGTGTCATCGCCCTCTCGAAGGCCGCCAGCGCCTCATCCTTGCGTCCCAGCGCGGCCAGGAGCTGCCCCTTTGTTGCATGGGTTGCAACCCGGTTGGGCGCCAGGGTCAGGGCATGCTCGGCATCGGCCAGGCCGCCCTCGGGATCACCCTGCAGGTAACGCACCCAGGCCCGGTCGACGAAGGCCAGGACGTGGTTGGGTTTGATCACGATAGCGGCGTCGAAATCGGCCTGGGCGCCGGCGTAGTCACCTTCCGAGAGCTTCGCCCAGCCCCGGTTGGTGAGTGCAAAGGGATCGCCCGGTTCGAGGACAAGCGCCTGATCGTAATCCACGATGGCGCCGGCAAAGTCCTCCTTGGCGCTCTTGACGTTGCCGCGTCCGAAATAGGCCTGCGGCAGATCGGGCTGGACAGCGATCACGCGGTCGAAGTCGGCCATCGACTGGGTCAGGTCCCGCATGTCGAACCAGGCATTGGCCCGGCCGAACAGAGCGCCCGCATGATTGGGGTCAATCGCCAGCGCCTTGTTGAAATCCGAAACCGAGTGGGCGATCGCACCGCTCACACGCAGGACGTTTCCGCGGCTGGCCAGGGCCGAGGCCATGGTTTCGGGTTCCAAGTTTCCCTGGTCGATGCAGATCGTGAAATTGTCGATCGATTCCTGAAGCTTGTCGGCACGCCAGGCATCACCGCCGGCGACGCAGGCTGTGGTGTCCTCTGCTGCGGCAGGCGCGGCTGCGGCGAGAAAAGCAGCCGCGGCCAAGGTGGCAACAAGGCAGGTGGCGCGTTCGATCACGGGTGTTCTCCAAGGGGTGGCGCAGACAGGCGCGGCGCAGTGATAGCATAACTCCGCGCCTGCGTTGACGGCCCTGTTGCACGGGGCCGACTGAAACATTCTGTTTCCTAATCGTGCCCGAATGGTGGCAGGCAACACCCGGGCACGCCCTCCTGTTTTATCGCTGGCAGGGTTTTGTGCCAGGCAGTCGCCCTTATTCGGTATCCCGGCCAAGCGATCATTTGACAGGTCCGTGAACTGTATGGAGAGTTCACAGCTTGGTGGGGGGCAACCACGTTCCATGACGACTTCGAGGGCTACCCGATTGCGACTGAGGACCATGCTGCGGCGCTTGCTGCCGCATGCCGTTCTCGTGTCCTTCAGCGCCGTCATCGTGCTGCCCCTGCTCTGGCTGTTGCGTGTGGCGCTGACAGACAAGCAGACAGCCTACAAGATTCCCCCGGAGTGGGCCGCGCTCGATCTTGGCAACTTCATCGAGATCTTCACCGGCTATCCTTTCTTCAACTACTTCACCAATTCCATCGCCGTAGCGCTGGGTTCCACGATCGTCGCGCTGCCGCTGGCCGCGGCGATGGCCTACGCCTTCGCCCGCTACAACACCGGCGGCCTGCCGCTGCGCCTGTTCGTGCTGTCGAGCCAGATGCTGCCGCCGGTCATCCTGGTGCTGCCGCTCTTTGCGCTGTTCCTGAAGGCCTCTCTGCTCAACACCCTGCCCGGCCTGATTGCCGCCCACATCACGATCAGCCTGCCGTTCCTTGCTTGGCTGCTGGTTTCGTTCTTCGAGGGCGACCTCAAGACCCTGGAACAGGCCGCGCGCATCGATGGTGCGACGCGCTTCCAGGCGTTCCTGCGCATCACCCTGCCGGTCGCCGCGCCGGGACTGCTGGCCGCCGGCCTGCTTTCCTTCATCCTGAGCTGGAACGAGTTCCTGCTGGCGCTGATCCTTTCGGGGCCGCAGACCAACACCCTGCCGGTCGGGCTGTCCTCGTTCCAGAGCCATCGCGGCGTGGAAATCGCGCTTCTGGCTGCGGCCTCGATCTGCGCCATCCTGCCGGTCTTCGTTCTGCTGCCGTTCATGCGGCGCTATCTGATCAAGGGCCTTTCCCTGGGGGCCCTCAAATGACGTTGCGACAAAATCCAGGGATGGACAGCCGGATCGGCCGATCCGGTTCCAAAAAACTCTTGGGAGGAGATCACATGAAACGCCTTCTGGCCGCCTTCGGCGTGCTTGCCCTGACGGCAAGCGCCGCACAGGCCGAAACCATTCGCATCCTGATGGAGACGGTGCCCGACACCCGCTACATCCAGGACCTGCTGCCCCAGTTCACGGCCGAAACCGGGATCGAAGTCGAGATCGAAGCGATCAGCTACATCGACATGCATTCCAAGCTGGTGCCTCAGCTCCTGGCGCCGCAGGGCAGCTACGACGCGATCGTCGTCGACTTCTACTGGGTCGGCGAGTTTTCCAAGGCGGGCTGGCTGATGCCGCTCGACGATCTGATCGCCCAGGACGGCGTCGACACCGGCGCCTACGTGCCGGCGATGATGGATCTCGTCGGCAAGGTCGACGACGTCACGCTGATGCTGCCGTTCTACAACTACTCCATGGCCGTGATCTATCGCACGGACCTGATCGAGGACCCCGCCGAGCAGGCCGCCTTCGAGACCAAGTACGGCATTCCCCTCCAGGTGCCCCAGACCTGGGACGAATACTGGAAGCAGGTCGAATTCTTCACCCGCGACAACGACGGCGACGGCGAGCGCGATCTCTACGGCACCGTCATCCAGGGCCAGCGCGGCGACTGCATCTCGATGCAGTGGTCGAACTTCCTCTATTCGCAGGGCGGCCAGTACAACGATGAAAACTGGAATCCCACGCTCAACAGCCCCGAAGGCGTTGCCGCAATGGATGCCTACCGCGAGGCGGTGCTGAAATACAGCCCTCCGGGATCGGAGAGCTTCTGCTTTGACGAAGCGTTCAACGTCATGGCCCAGGGCCGTGCCTACAGCTTCGTCACCTTCAACATCCTCTACGCCAGCTTCGAGGACCCCGAGTCCTCGACCGTCGCGGGCAAGGTCGGCATCACGCCCAATCCGGGCGGCGGCCTCAATGGCGCCTGGGGCTGGGCGATTCCGAACTCCAGCCCGGACAAGGATGCGGCCTGGACCTTCATCAAGTGGGTCGAGTCCTACGAGATCGCCAAGGCGCGGGCCATGGCCGGCGGTGCGCCGACCCAGACCGCGATCTTCAACGATCCCGACGTCGTCGCGGCGCGTCCCTACTACCCCGTGCTCGGCGATATCCTCGCCGGCGCCCAGCCCTTCCCGGTGTTCACCTACACCACGGAGCTGGTCGAGGAGATGGGTCGCGAGCTGAACCTTGCGGCGACCGGCGAGAAAGGATCGCAGGAAGCCCTCGATGACGCCGCCGCCGCGTTCCACAAGCTGCTCGTCAAGGACGGGAAGCTGGAGGAATAGTGACGGACGGATAGAAGGAAAGAAACGTGGCACACGCAGCCACGGCACTGGCACGGCGGGACCGGCGCTTTGGGCTTATGCTCTCGGCGCCGGGCCTTGCCGTGCTGCTTGCCGTCGTCGCATTCCCGCTGGTGTTCATCATTTTCACCAGCTTCTACGACTACACGCTGCTGAACCCGACTCACGACACGTTCAACGGCATCGACAACTACCGCGAGGCGCTCGATGACGCCTATCTGCCGGCGGCAATCTGGACGACCCTGAAGTTCGTCGCCGCGTCGGTGATCATCGAATTCATCATCGGCATGACGGTTGCCCTGGCGCTGAATTCCATCACGCGCTTCAAGGATTTCTATTACCTGATCCTGCTGGCGCCGCTGCTGGTCAATCCGGTGGTCGTGGGCCTGCTCTGGCGCATGCTGCTCCACACCGAACTCGGCATCGTCAACTACCTGCTCAACAGCTTCGGCCTGCCCAGCGTCAACTGGCTGGGCGACGCCGATACCGCGTTCTGGACCGTGGTCATGGTCGACATCTGGCATCAGGTTTCGTTCATGGCGATCCTGTTGCTGGCGGGTCTGGCCTCGCTGCCGCGCGAACCCTACGAGGCTGCGCGCATGGACGGCGCCTCCGCGCTTTCCTGTTTCATCCACATCACCCTGCCGCTGATGCGCCCGGTGATCATCGTCGCGGTTCTGCTGCGCCTGATCTTTGCGCTCAAGACCTTCGACATCATCTTCATCATGACCAAGGGCGGGCCGGGTACGGCGACCGATCTGGTCAGTTACTTCATCTATCGTGCGGCCTTCTTCGGGCTGGACATCGGCCGGGCGGCGGCCATGTCGGTGGCGCTGCTGGTCTTCGTGATCGCGCTCACCACCTACCTCTACCGCTACATGCGTTCGCTCAGATAGGAGTTCCGTTCCGTGGCTGATATCCAGCTTACCGGCGTATCGAAGATCTATGGCGGCAACGTCACCGCGGTCGACAGCATCGACCTGGAAATCCGTGACGGCGAGTTCATGGTGCTTCTGGGCCCGTCGGGCTGCGGCAAGTCGACCACCCTTCGCATGATCAGCGGCCTGGAGGAAATCTCCGGCGGTGAGTTGCGTATCGGCGGGCGCCTGATGAACGATGTCGACCCGGCCGACCGCGATCTCGCCATCGTCTTCCAGAATTACGCGCTTTATCCGCACATGACGGTCGGATCGAACCTGGCTTTCGGCCTGAAGCTGCGCAAGGTGCCCAAGCCCGAGATCGAGGCGCGCATCCGCCGCACGGCCGACATGCTCGGCATCGGCGAACTGCTCCATCGCAAGCCGCGGGAACTTTCAGGCGGCCAGCAGCAGCGTGTCGCCGTGGGCCGCGCCCTTGTGCGCGAGCCGGTCGCCTTCCTGCTCGATGAACCGCTCTCGAACCTGGATGCCAAGCTGCGTGCCGCCATGCGCACGGAGCTGATCAAACTGCATCATGAACTGGGCACCACCATCGTCCATGTCACCCATGACCAGGTCGAAGCGATGACCATGGGTGAGCGTATCTGCATCATGCGCAACGGCAAGATCGTGCAGCTTGGCGCGCCGCTGGAAGTCTATCGCAATCCGGTCGACACCTTCGTTGCCGGGTTCCTCGCCAGCCCGCCCATGAACCTGATCGATGCCCGGTTGTCCGAGGCCGGTGCCACGGTTGAACTGGGCGCGGAGGTATCGCTGGCGATTCCCGAGGGCCATCGCGCCGCCCTGGCCTCGCACCACAACAAGGCCGTCGTCTTCGGCATCCGTCCCGAGGACATCTATGCCGAACCGATGGACGGGGCCATGGCCGAACTCGACGTCACGGTTGTCGCGCTGGAGGCCCTGGGGCCAGAGACCGTCTTGATCTCGCGCCTGCCCGGCGGCAAGGAAATCGCCACCCGCATGGGCCGTAATTTCCATGCCCGCGTCGGCAGCGCCCAGCGCCTCTATGTCGACATGAACGCCATGCACGCCTTCAACCCCGACGGCGGGCGCGCCATTGCCATGCTACGCGCCTGAACCGGCCAGCGGCAGCCTTCAGACGTCTTCACCGAGCGCAGACAGCCTGGGATAAAGCGGCTTGAGCCGCTCGTAGGTCTCGCGGTAGATGCCGTAGGCCTCGTCGTAGCGCGCCTTGACCGCGGGGTCGGGCGCGATCAGTTCGCCGCGCGCGACATAACGGCCGATCTCGTCCCAGCCGTCGAAGGCCCCGACACCCATGGCCGCGACATAGGCCGCACCCAGGCAGGAACCGGGGTGGCCGGTCACCAGTTGCACCGGCTGGCCCAGCGCGTCGGCGGCGATCTGCATCCACAAGCGGCTCTGCGAACCGCCGTCGGAGGCCACGACCCGCGTCACCGGCAGGCCCATGTCGGCAAAGACATCGATGTGATGGCGAAAGCCGAACACCACTGCCTCCAGGGCCGCGCGCCAGACGTGGCCCAGGTGATGATGCAGCGCCAGGCCGACCAGGGTGCCGCGTGCAAAGGGATCGTGCAGCGGGGTCTTTTCGCCCAGGAAATAGGGCAACAGAACGACGCCTCCGGCCCCCGGAGCGACATCGGCAGCCAAACGGTCGAGTCGCGCAAAGACCGATTCACCAACCTTCTCGGCGGCGGCGGCCTCGGCTCCGGCAAAGTGGCGCGCAATCCATTTCAGCACGCTGCCGCTGGCGGCCATGCAGCCGTTGGTCAGGTAGAGGCCGGGCACGATGTGGAAATCGAGAAACATCCGCGGGTCGGTGACCGGCTTGGGGCTGGCCAGCAGCACATCACCGGCGCCGCCGAACTTGATCAGCAGGTCACCGGGATCGACGACACCGGCGACAAAGGCAGAGGCTACATGATCGGCGCAGCCGGCAACCACGGGCGTTCCCGCTTTCAGGCCGGTCGCCGCGGCAGCCTCCGGCGTCACCTGGCCGGCAATCTCGTGGCTGGCCCGCACGCCGGGCATGATGGCTGCGTCGCAGCGCCCCAGCGCCACCAGATCGGCATCCACGGCATTGCGGGCGACATCCATGAAGCCTGCTTCAAGCGCCCAGTTGTGTTCGACACATCGCTCACCGGTCAGCCTCCAGGTGATGTAGTCGTAACTGCCGAACATGGTCCGCGCCCTGGCCAGCATCTCCGGCTCGTGACGCGCCAGCCAGCGCAGGCGCGGTGCGACGAGCTGCTGGTTGACGCCGTTGCCGGTCTTGGCCAGGAACGCCGCCGCATCGACCTCGTGCGCGATCTCGGCGACCTCGCGCGTGGTGCGCGCGTCGTTCTGCTGGATGCTGCGGCGCAGGACCCCGCCATCGCGGTCGAGCAGGACCAGCGCAGGAACCATGCCGGTGATGCCCACGGCTGCAACGTCGCCGGCATCCCGGCCCTCCAGCATCTCCTGGAGGATGGCGCAGGTGTTGTCCCACCACTGGGCCGGATCCTCCTCGGCCCAGGTCGGCTTGAAGGAATGGAGGTCGCAGTCGCGCGTGGCGCGCGCCACGACCCCGCCCCGCTCGTCGACCAGGATACCGATCGTCGAGGTCGTGCCGATGTCGATCCCGGCGAACAGCGCCATGGTCAGCGGACGCCGCCGACCTTGTCCATGAACCGCTTGACCCGCTCGGGGTCGACCGCGTTCCAGGTATCGCCGCCAAGCTTGAAGTGGGTGCCGATGACGCAGCCGTCGGCGACGCCCAGGATCGAGGCGACATTGTCGATGTTGCAGCCGGTATTGGCGAAGACCGGGGTATCGGGCAGCCGGCCCTTGACCTTCTCGAGATCGGAATTGTCGACCGGCTGGCCGGTCATCGGCCCGGAAACGCAGATGACGTCGGCCTGGGAGGAAAAGACCGCACTGGCCGCACGCGCGGCAATGTCGCGTTCACCCAGGGGTGCGGCGAATTCCGCGTTCACATTGAACAGCAGCTTGAGATCGTCTCGGCCCAGGTTGTGGCGCAGACGCAGGGCGCCGGCGCAATCGGGCTGCCACAGACCCATGTCGGAATCATAGACGCCGGTGAAGACCTCGCGCCCGAAACGCGCGCCGGTCGCCACGGCAAGGGCCACGGTCGCCACCGGGTCCCACAGGTAGTTCACGCCGAAGGGCACCTTGATGCCGCCCTTGAGCGCCTGCACGACCGCGGTCATGGCCGCAAGGCTCTCAGGGCTCGCCTTTGTGATGTAGGGGCGGTCGCCCTCGTTGCCGAACATGATGGCGTCGACACCACCGGCCTGCAGGCCCGCGATGTCACCGCCAACCGCATCGATGATGCCCTGCACGCCACGGTCGGCGTCATAGCCGGGCGAGCCCGGCAGGGGCAGCAGATGGGCCATTGCGATGATCGGCTTGGCCGTGCCGAACATGTCCTTCAGAAACGTCGTCATGCTGGTCCTCAATCCATTCTTGCGCCGCCGGTGACGTTCACCGCCTGGCCGGTCATGAAGCGTGCCTCGTCGCTGGCCAGAAAGGCCACGACATCGGCAACGTCTTCGGGTTCCTCGATACGCCCGAGCGGGGTCAGGCTCACCATTTCTTCGCGCACCTGTTTGGGCGTCATGCCGCGCAGGCTGCCTTCCCATTCCAGTTCGCGGTCCTGCATGCCGGTTGCCACGAAACCCGGGCAGACGGCGTTGACGCGGATGCCGTGTGCGCCGACTTCGCGTGCCAGCGACTGGGTGAAGCCCATCACGGCAAACTTGCTGGCGGCATAATGCGCCAGGAACGGCGCGCCGATCTTGGCGGCCATGGAGGCCGTGTTGACGATGACGCCCTTGACGCCTGCAGCCAGGAAATGGCGCACGGCCTCGCGGTCGGTCAGGAAGACGCCCTTGGCGTTGACGTCCATGTTGAAATCCCACTCGGCGACGGTGAGATCGACCACGCGGTTCATGGTCGAGACGCCGGCATTGGCACAGACCAGTTCCAGGCCGCCCAGCCGCGCGATCGCCTCGGCGAAGACCCGCGCGACCGCGGCTTCGTCGGTCACGTCGAGCGCCAGGCCGAAGGCGTCGCCGCCGATTTCGCCGGCGACCCGCTCGGCCGCGCCAAGGTCAAGGTCGGTAACGGCAACACGTGCGCCGTCGCGCGCCAGTGCACGCGCAATGGCCGCCCCGATTCCCGTTCCGGCACCGGTCACCAGGGCCCTGCGGCCGCTCAGTCTTGCACCTGTCATGTCGTGTCCCCCGATTGCGCCGGGAGAGTAATGCGGAACGGCACGCGATGGAAACACCCGGACTGCCGCGTTGACACTATCGAGCGAGAAAGGTCTGCTCGACCCGCTGCGTGATACTGCGCACCCGGGATCCGATCATGAACGACGGCAGCACGCCCAACCGCTGGAAACGCTACGACCATTGGGACGAAAAACCCCTGGCGCAGGATCGTTTCGCGGTCGAGGACGCCGAACACGGCTTCTGCGCCGTGGCCAGCCCCTGGGACCCCGCCCCCGGCCTGGTCATTGAGGGCGGGCGCATTGCCGCCATGGACGGCAAGCCCGCCGCCGATTTCGACATGATCGACAGCTTCATCGCCAGCCATCACATCGATCCCGAGGTGGCGGTCGAGGTCATGGCGATCGACAGCACCGACCTTGCCCGCCGTCTGGTCGATATCGCCGTGCCGCGCGCCGAACTGGTGCGCCTGGCCACCGGCATGACGCCGGCCAAACTGGCTGAGGTCGTCGGCAAACTCTCGGCCGCCGAACTGACCTTCGCGCAATCCAAGCTGCGCGCACGCCTGCAGCCGGGCAACCAGGCCCATGTCACCAACGCCAAGGACGATCCCATCCAGATGGCCGCGGACGCAGCGACCGCCGCGCTCTACGGCTTCGACGAACTGGAGACGACCGTGCGTGTCGCGCGCAACGCCCGGACCTGCGCCCTGGCGCTGACCGTGGGCGCGGCTGCCGTGCGCGGCGGCGTGCTGGTGCAGTGTTCGATCGAGGAGGCCGAGGAACTGCGTTTGGGTATGGCAGGGCTGACCTCCTACACCGAGACCATGTCGGTCTATGGCACCGAGGATGTCTTCATCGACGGCGACGACACGCCCTGGTCGAAGGCCTTCCTCACGGCGGCCTACACGTCGCGCGGGTTGAAGGCGCGCTGCACCTCGGGCGCGGGTTCGGAAGTGCTGATGGCCTTCCACGAGAAGAAATCGATGCTCTACCTGGAGGCGCGCTGCCTGTGTGTGCAGCGCGGCATGGGCGTGCAGGGCACCCAGAACGGCGGCATCGATGGCGCCTCGGTCGCCGGTTCCGTGCCCGGCGGCGTCAAGGAGATGTTCGCCGAAAACGTCATGGCCGCCCTACTCGATCTGGAATGCGCCTCGGGCAACGACACGCGCCACTCCCACTCCGACATGCGCGTCGCGGCACGCGTGCTGCCACCGCTTCTGGCAGGCACCGACCTGATCTGTTCGGGGTTCGGCTCGATCGCGGGTTACGACAATTCCTTCGCCCTCTCCTCCTTTAACGGCAGCGAACTGGAGGAATACCTGGCGCTGCAGCGCGACTACATGGTCGACGGCGGCCTGGCACATGTGCCCGAGGACGCCGTGATGGCCGCCCGCAGCAGCGCCATCGAAGCAATTTCCGCGGTGCTGGAAGAACTGGAGCTGGCTACGGTTACGGTGGCCCAGAAAGCCAGCGTGCTGCATGCCCATGGCTCGCAGGACACGACGACCTACAGCCTGGGCGCGGTCGCCGCGATCAACCATGCCATGGAAGACAAGGCCGTGAACCTGGCCGACGTCATCGCCGCCCTCCATCGACGCGGCTTCGATGTCGTTGCCGAAAACCTTCTGGTCATGGCGCGCCAGCGGGTCGCCGGCGACTACCTGCAGACCGCGGCGGTGATCCGTGGCGGCAAGGTCGTCTCTGCCGTCAACCAGCCCAACGACTATCGCGGCCCCGGCACCGGCTACACGCCAGACGGCCTGCGACGCGACGCCCTGGCGCGCATGCGCACCCAGATCGGCCGCCCCGACGTCATGGCGGCCGAAGGGCGCATCGGTGATGAGGAACGGCGCGCGTTCCGGCTGGTACCCAAGGGCACCGCCGCAAAGGGCGAGGACCTGCGCGAGGTCGTCATCGCGGTTTCGCCGGGTTTTGGGGCAGAGCTCAACAAGACGACCGGCGAATGCCGCCATTCCGAGGTTTTGCGGATGCTGACGCAGGGCATCGCAGAAGGCGGCGGCACGGCGCGCATCGTGCGCATCCGCCATACCGCCGACACTTCGTTCATGGGGCTGACGGGCGCACGCCTGGCCGGTTCCGGGATCGCCATCGGCATCCAGGGCAAGGGCACCACGGTGATCCAGAAGGCCGGCCTGGCCCCGCATACCAACCTGGAACTGTTCCCGCAGGCGCCCCTGATCACGCTGGCGCACTACCGCCAGATCGGCGCCAACGCAGCGGCCTTCGCGCGGGGAGAATCGCCCGAACCGGTGGTCATTCCACCCTATGGCGATGCACTGGGCGCCAAGTTCCACGTCCGCACGGCGCTGCTCTATCACATCGAAGCCGATCTCGCTGACCCCACAGCCGAACCGGAGGACCTTGACCTTGTCTTCTCCGACTGACGCCGATCTCTACCCCGTGGCCGAACGCCGCCCCGACCTGCTGACCACCGGCACCGGCGCGCCGCTCGACCACCTGACCGTGGAAAACCTGGCGTCGGGCAGCGCCGGCCAGGCCGATATCGCCATCAGCGCCGATGCCCTGCGTCTGCAGGCCCGGGTGGCACGCGGTGCCGGCCGCTCCAGGCTGGCCGAGAACTTCGAACGCGGCGCCGAACTGGTCGCGGTGCCGGACGCCGTTGTTCTGGAAATCTACGAACTGCTGCGCCCGGGCCGCGCTGCCAGCATCGATATCCTGCTCCAGGCAGCCGACGGGCTGCGCCGGGATTATGGCGCTGAACGCATCGCGCTTCTGGTCGAGGAGGCCGCCGCGACCTATCTGCGACGCGGTCTTTTCCGCCGCCGGTTCTAGCCAAAAACAACAGGTGCGGCACGGCGCGATGTTGGGCAGGATCGCCCCCTGACGGCCTCGCCAAACCTGCCCCGCATCGTTCATTCCGCGTGCGCGGAACCATCCTGTCTTCGAGGATTTTCGCCGATGATCGAAAGCCTTCTTGCCGAACTCAGGGAGCGCATTGGCCGCCCTCTGGAAGAGTCCGTGTCGATGCCCCGGGACGTCTATGTCCGCGAGGATTTCCACGAGGTCGAGAAGGCCACGATCTTCAGCCAGGGCTGGCATTGCGTCGGCCGTGCCGACGAGGTCGCCAAGGCCGGCCAGTACATCGCCATGGGCATCGCCGACGAGCCGGTCTTCGTGCTGCGCGGCCAGGACGGTGTGCTGCGGGCCTTCTCCAACATCTGCAAACATCGCTTTGCCGCCCTGGTATCGGGTAGCGGCACCATCGGCCAGCGGCTGGTGTGCCCCTATCACGCCTGGTCCTACGACCACAGCGGCCATCTGGTCACCGTCACCAACATGCCGGCGGGATTCGACAAGTCCGGCTGCCGGCTCGACGAACATCATGTCTGCACCTGGGGCGGTTGGGTCTATGTCTCGCTGGCAAGCGCGCCGCCTTCCCTGGCCGAAGTTCTTGCGCCCCTCACGGCGCTTATCGGGGACTACGAACCGGAAAAGTACGAGCTGCTCTTCACCGCCGAGGCGGTCTGGGAAACGAACTGGAAGTGCCTGATCGAGAACTTTGCCGAGGCCTACCATGTGCCCATCGTGCACAGCCGGACCATCCAGCCGGTCACGCCCCATTATCTCATCCGCTACGAAGCGGGCGGTGAAGGGTTCTTCCGTTATGTCCAGGTGCGCGCCAGTGATACCGCCGGGTCCATCTTCGAGGGCAGCGAAGCCTGCAGCGCCCGCCTCTCCGAAACGATGAAAACCGAGATCCCCATCATCGGCGTTTTGCCGACCCAGTTGATCTCGATCTCGCCGCAACGGACCTTCTGGCTTTGCGTACAACCCGACGGTGTTGCCCGTACCCGCATTCGCTGGGGTGTCTCGGTCTATCCCGACAAGCTGTCTCCCGAGGAACGCGAGGCCTATGCAGCGCGCTCCCTTGCCTCGCACGAAGAGATCAACGGCGAGGATCGCGCCATCATCGAAAGCATCTATCGCAACGCCCGCTCGCTCCATGCCACAGGCGGGCGCCTGTCGGTGATGGAACGTTCGCTCTGGGAGTTCCAGCAGTACGTCGCCCGCACGGTCACGGCGTCTCCAGCCGCCTGAACACCGCCCTGCTGGAGAGCGCCACGCCGGTTCACACCGGGTCAGGCGTGGCCGGTCAGGCGTTCGACATTGCGATCCGGCCTGGGCAACAGCGCCTCGGTGCCCGGCGCCGACACCGGGCCGCCATGCATCGCCCAGTCTGCGGCCACCTGCCCGATGACGGGCGAAAGCTGGATGCCGTATCCGCCCGCCCCGGCAGCCGTCACCAGCGCCGGTTCGCCGGGGTCGATCGGGCCGACCAGAGGCCGGTGGTCGGCGGTCTCGGGGTAGAGCCCGGCCCAGCCACGTCCCAGGCGCGCACCCGGCAGATCCGGCAGGCGCTCGAGCAGAAGTTCTGCCAGATGGACCTTCGATTCCTCCTCGCACTTGTCGTTGTAGGTATCGGGGTCTTCCGCACCGGCGTTCGCGACATGATGGATTTCGGCAATCAGTTCGCCGGGTTTGTCGTGGCGGAAGTTGAGGCCGGTGCCCTGCCCGTTCAGCAGGTCCATGACCATCGGCATGGTGTAGTCGAGCGGGCGGTCGAGCAGGATGGTGACCGCCTCGTGCCGTTCGGGACGCACCCACAGGGTCTGGCCAAACATCGCCGCCACCCGGGGCGCCCAGGCACCGGCGGCGTTGACCACGACATCACAATCGAGAGGCCCCTTGGTCGTCTCAAGCCGGTAGCCGCCGGGGTGGCGCGTCACACCCTCCAGCCGGCAGAACTGGCGTAGTTCGCCGCCCTGCTCGCGCAGCCAACCGGCCAGCAACGTGCACAGCTCGTGCGGATCGATGAAGCCGTCGTCAGGTCCGAAACTGCCGCCCGCCAGACCATCGAGGTTCATGTCGGGCACGAGCTGGCGCAATGCCTCCCCACGGTAGATCACCGAGCGGAAACCCGACTCTGCACGCGCGGCGACGGTTTCCTCGAACAAGGCCATCTGCTCCTGGGTGCGTGCCAGCCGCAGATATCCGATGTGGTTGAAGCGCAGGCCCCGGCTTTCCCAATCGCCGAACTGGCGCAGGGCATGCTTGCGCAGCATCAGGTCGAAGGGATCGGTGAGCTGCGTCCCGACGACACCGACCGACCGGCCGCTCGATCCCGAAGCCAGCGACTGGGCATCGAGCACCGTGACGCAGGCGCCCCGTTCGATCAGGTTGACGGCAGTACACATCCCGAGCGTTCCCGCTCCGATGACGACAACCTTGGGCGCAGTGGGCATGGCGATTCCTGTAGCGGACCAGCGGGCAAGCACCCTGGGGCCGGAACCTTAACGCCGGTCGGGCAAACGCGCGCGCCAGAAATTGCCTTCGGGACAGCCTCGAACCTACGCGGCAGCAGCCCTGGCTTTTGCCGCGCTGTCATAGGCCCGATAGGCACATTGTGTGGCGATGTGGTCGGCGACATAACGCGCGTCGTGCCAGACACCCCAGATGAAGGAGGAACCACGCCGCGACAGCCAGGGCAAGCCCAGGAAGTAGATGCCCGGTTCGGTCGATACCCCGCGCCGGTGCCTGGGCCGGCCCTGCTCATCGAAGGCATCGACCTTCAGCCAGCTGTAATCGACGGCAAAACCCGTTGCCCAGACGATTGCGGCAATCCCGGCCGCCTTCAGATCCAGTTCCAGAACGGGATCGCTGACACATTCTGGATCCGGCCCGATCCTGCGCGCATCCGGCTCCTCGGGAAGGTCGAGGCCATTGCGCGCGATGTAGGCGTCGGCTTCATCCAGGACGGAGAGGTAGTTGGTGTCGCCCTTGGCAAGGTTGTCGGCAAGGTCCGGTGCGAAGGTCAGCACACCGTCGCTGCATGTCTCAGTCCGACCCAGCAGAGTCATCCCCTGCGCGGCAAGGCCCCGGAAGTCGACCGTGTGGCCGCCACGGGCGCCACTGACCGAGATCGTCACATGCTGGGTGCCCGCCGCGGGCGCTTCGGCATCCCACTTGCCCAGCACGCCCAGCCACCAGACGAAGTCGCGCCCGCGATAGTTGCGCGGCGGCCGGTCGTGCGGGCCGACCGAAAGATAGACCTTCCTGCCCGCACGCTGCAGTTCGTCGGCAATCTGCACTCCCGACGACCCCGCGCCGACCACCAGCACCGCGCCTTCGGGCAACTGGCCGGGGTTGCGGTAGGCATTGGAGTGCATTTGTACGACCCTGGAATCCGCTGGGACAAGCGAGGGCATGATGGGGCGCTGGAACGGGCCGGTCGCTGCGACCACGTTGGCGGCTTCGATCACGCCCTGCGAGGTCTCGACACGGAAGCCGGTCCGGCCGGCGATCTTCTCCACCTTCGTCACTTCGACGCCGCAACGGATGGGAGCGTCGACCTTTTCCGCGTAGGCGACAAAGTAGTCGGCGACGGCCTCCTTGCCGGCGAAAGCGTCGGCATCGATGCCGTCGAACTCGAGCCCGGGGAAACGGTCGTGCCAGGCAGGGCCATTGGCGACCAGAGAGTCCCAGCGCTCCGAACGCCAGCGCTCGGCGATCCGGTGACGCTCGAGGACCAGATGCGGCACGCCGCAGTTGCTCAGGTGCTCGCTCATCGCGACACCGGCCTGGCCGGCACCGACAACGAGTGTTTCCACGGTTTCAACGGACATCTTCTGGTTCCTCTCCGCCAATCCAGCGCGTTGCGCTGATCTGGTGCTCAACCTAGGGGAACCGATAAAATAGGAAAAATATCGTTTTCCGAGTTACTACATCGTTTTTTATGATTTAGCGACATGTCGCTTGGTCATAAATTTGCCGAGCCATCATGCAGCACAAGCTGACACTCTGGCATGATCCTCGTAGTACGCTACGCTGATCGTGCATGACGGGAAGGACAGACTTTTCCGAAGCGCACCTCCTATCAGCCTGCCCCGTGCGCTATTGCGCCTGATCCGCAAGATGGCTGTCGTGCCGACCAATTCTCCCCTCGCCCGGAGCGCCTGAATTCATGTTCGACTCCCAGAACCACAAGGAAATCCGCGAGGCGGTGCGCAAGCTCTGCGAGCGGTTTCCCGCCCCCTACTGGCGCAAGCACGATGCCGA
>Ga0105054_10005793_pt1 | contig 17591 bp, 8 predicted proteins | sample BON02_FD_78091 | JGI IMG/M metagenome (GOLD analysis project Ga0105054, IMG submission 78091) | Freshwater microbial communities from Lake Bonney liftoff mats and glacier meltwater in Antarctica - BON-02 (megahit assembly) | ecosystem: Environmental > Aquatic > Freshwater > Ice > Glacier...
ATATATTTAGCATCTCCATGCAATAAAAACATTCTATTATTCCAGAAAACATTGGCAATAGAAGCACATGTTTCATTATAAGCTGTCATATTCGGCAACTCATAAGCATCCCCGAAGCCTTCCCAGTTAATCTTCATTAATCCATGGCTTGGTTTTGCGCCGATTCCACCTGTAATATACATCTTTTTATCAACCACATCTGTCCAGATATTGTCAATGGCTTTACGATAACCCTTATCTCCTGTAAGTCCAACAATATCAGTTACTCCGCTATACAAATAAGCTGCACAAACCGCATGCCCCTTCGCTTCATTTTGATTTATTATCTTTTGATCAGATTGGATATAAGCACTTCCATTTGGACCCCTTACATCTAATAAAAATTTCGACAAATTTAAATATTTCTTTTTGCCCGTTGCGTGGTATAGCTTCACTAGTGCAAGTTCTATTTCGGGATGACTAGGATATTTTTCCAATTTCCCAGGTCCAAAAATTTTTACCAACAAATCTGCATTCTTTGTAGCTATATCTAAAAAATTGGTTTTACCGGTTGCCTGATAATGGGCAACAGCTGCTTCAATCAAATGACCGGACAAATAAAGCTCTGGAGCACCACCCTCATCTCCATGATCATCCTTACCAAACCATCTGGCCTGATTATTATCTGTTTTTTTCCATGAAATATAACCATCCGGTTCTTGTTCCTTGGCAATATTGGCAATCAGCTTATCGAGGTATGCTTCCAACGCTGGGTCTTTTTTTTTGTGTAAAATATAAGATGCCCCTTCCATTACTTTGAATAAATCGGATCCAACTGTTTCCGCTTCATATTTGTTTAAATCGTATGGAAGGGTCACCTCACGATTTATATCCAATTTAGGAACCCAAAAGCTGTCTTGCAGAGAAACATCAGTAAAAGGTACCGAACTAATCGAATAACTCTGTCCTGTCATTTTCAATCCCGTACCAACGAGCAGTACAAATAATAAATGGTAAATCTTCATCCCTAAAATTTTAATTATTAAATATTCTATATATCAAGACCTCTTATTTAGTACCCAGGATTCTGAACTAAATTAGGATTCTTATTTAGTTCTGCTCGAGGGATTGGAAATATCGTTTTTGTTGTTCATTTGCCAAAACCAGAGTATTGCATGATCTATCTTTCTTTCCTTTTTCTCTACTCCATGGATTTTACCAAGTTCACTTTTATATAATACATCTTCTCTATCCGTAAAGGGTTGAACAAATATTGCTCCCTTGGCCTTACATCAGCACTTTGCCATTCTTTTGTAGGGACAATCCGCATATGCTCGCTATCTCCCCTTAAAGATAGCGGTAGGTTGAAACCATCAACACATTGTGCCCATTTATAAAACATTTTTCCATTGACCCCGTCTACATAAAGATTTAGTTCTGGGATCTGGGTAGTGTTCAAATATTGGTAAAAGACGCGAGTATAATCATGACCTGCCTTTTGTGAAATATAATCTTGGATTTGCTTGCCTTCTACTGTTTTGTTGTGAAAGGTAAAATTAAGTCCCGCCAGAATATTCCGAAACAATTTATCATTATCGATACTATGCCGGATGGTATGCAACATATTTCCGCCCTTTACATACATATCCTTGCTGCCTATGGCATTTACTCCATATGGCCCAATAATGGGCTTGTCATTCTTAATTCCCTGGCGACCTTCAAAATTGTAATCATTGGCAGCTTCCTTCCCATTAAAGTAATCCACGTACAGCGTTTCAGAATAATTGGTGAAACTTTCGTGCAGGTACATGTCGGCAATGTCTTTCATGGTTATGTTATTACCAAACCACTCATGACCACTTTCATGGACGATGATAAAGTCAAAAGTAAGCCCTAAGGCCCCACCCCTGCCCCGGTATCCGAACTGGTAATGATTTCCGTAGGTTACAGCCGTTTGGTGTTCCATTCCAGTATTATCGGTTTCGATCAATTTATACCCATCCTTATAAAAAGGGTAAGGACCGAACCAATACTCAAAGCTATCGAGCATTTTGTGAACTTGATTAGGCATATAGTTTTTAGCCTTCTCCAGATTATAGTCCATGACCCAATAATTCAGATCTAGGTTGCCCCTCAATCCCAAGTAGGTTTCATTAAAATTAATGTAGTGCCCTATATTTGGGATAAGAGAATAATTGCTGATCGGATTTTCTACCCCCCATTTGTATGAAGTAGTGCCATCATTATTTTCTGTTCTTTCCAAAAGCCTTCCGTTTGCCACTCCTACCAGGTCATTTGGGACTATCATGGTCAATGTTGCACCGTTGTCCGGCTCTTCGCTAAGATGGTCTTTAAGCGGAAACCAAATAGAAGCCCCAGTTTCCATACAGGTTACCGTCATCCAAGGCCTTCCTTTATCGTCCGTGGCAAAGGTCCATCCCCCGTCCCAAGGAGGTCTTACGGCGACATGGGGATTTCCGCTATAATAAATAGCAACTGTATGTTTACTGGACATGGCCTGCTCTTCAGTCTTTACATAAAAAACACTCCCTTTCCTTTCATAATCCAATTTTTTGCGGTTATCGTATATGATGCTATCTATCTGAAGTGGTTCCTTTAAATCGATCTGCATAATGCGGGGATGTTCCTTCTGGACGACCTCATAGGTGATGATATTACTTCCCGAGATATATTTTTTTTCATAATCAGGTTTTACCGTAATGTCATAGCGCAATACGTTCCACCAAGCTCTTTCGGGAGTTATGGAACCTCGCAGTGTGTCGGCATGGGTAAATCGGCCGTTATTATTTTGGGCAACGACACAAGTCGATGACATAAGGCATATAAAAAGATAGAAGGTTTTCATACATTGATATTTATTGTTTTTAATGGACATCCCAATAACTATCGGGAGTAATCCGCCAATTAACATTTATCTTGATCTCCAGAAGTGCCATGGCTCATTCCATTTGTTCAAATTTTTTATATTTATGTATGCCAATTGGGTGCCAAAAGCAAAATAAATGTAGCTAAGGCATCCCATCAAATATGGAAACAAAAAGTTCAAAAAGCAATATCAAATTGCATTATGGATAACATTGTCCCAACATGAGTTAAAATCCGCACGAAGTTGGTGATGAAAAGTAGTTTATATTCTATAAGTTGACCTCATAAAAAAAACCAAGAATCCCTATAAAACCGATTAAAGGTCTCCTTTTGGTATCGAACCATAAAAAATGCCGGGAACATTGAAGTCCCAGAACCTGTTTTGTCCCGATCTTAATAAAAATAGGCCTACTCCGAAATATGCCTTTTTGGAATCGAAAGAAGGGTTGCGGAACCGCCTGAACGAAACGCGTAGGTTTGTGTTGCGACACATAAATGACTCCAAAACAATCCTTTATGTTAAGATTACTTGCCTCTTCTAGAAATGGAAATCGTTCCAATTATTCCTAGAACAAAAATAGGATTCCGTTCTACGATACCAATAGCTAAAATCGTCAATGCGATCCTTTATAAGATCAATACGGGCGTTCAATGAAACCATTTACCTGTAAGGGCAGTTTCTTCCGAGGTCGTCCTTAGCTAGCAATGGGTCTACCACCATTATCGAAAAAGTGCCAAAGCACATACCACTAATAAAATTTCCTTGCTGAAATTCCTTTCAAATTTGTTATGCGTCTTTTGTCCGTTGTTTAAATTCATATGAATTGTTATTTAGAATGTCAAGATATCTCCACTCAAATAAAACCTCCTGTTGATCCTTCCTGAACATGAGGTTTTTCAACCATTTTCAAATGATCAATTGAACCGGTATTTCCTAGTTTTCTACCTGAACTTGAAATCTGTTTATTTCTAATTCCTATACCCAACCCAATACCTCAAAATATACTTAATGGAATGTTACTGTCAATGCAGATGACCGTTATTGATATGGACATGGTTATCATATTAACCTGCACGAAATACCACAATAACCATTGGTAAAAAAGCCAAGGGAAAAAAACAATTTCCCTTGACTAAAACTAAACTAACTCAATAAACGTAACCTAACTCAATATTTTTTGGATGACCTACTTTACAAGCTTACTTATTCTTATTTATTATCCCAAGTAGTGCCTTTTGCAAACCAATCACTTTGTCCCACTGCCTTAACATTCGGATTTTTTTCGATTTCAGCGGCAGGATACGGAAACCTCCTTGGGAAGGTAGTGGTGTTATCAACGTTCTGTATCATATAGTCAAAATCATATTGAGGGTATCCCGTTCTAATAAAATCAAAATAGGTCTCAAAGGTCTTAAATACATTGGATATAGATTTTTGATTGATAATTAACTCTTGTGCGCCTTCTTCATCATTGGGCATTGCCAGAGTTCCTTGGGACAGATAAGCAGCAATATCGGCTTCAGGCACCCCAATATATTCCATATCGGCTCTTGAACCTGCTTTCATTGCGTTTTCGGCCATTGCCCATTCTCCCTTTATGGCGTAGGCCTCTGCCATGAGAAATTGAGTTTCGGAATACGTCATAATAAAATCCGGGTACGACTTGTTCAAAAATGTAAATTTATAGTTGCTTGTCCTTTTCCCTGGCGCTATAACCTCACCAGCACTAATCCCGACAAAACCTGTTGGATCCTCCTCTGAAAAGGTAAACATGATATACCTTCTCGGATCATTGTAAGAATTCATCATATCCACTAAAAAATTTCCAGGTGTAAGCCCCAAACCTCCCGTAAAGGCCCTATTCATATATTCATTCACCCTACTAGCATTAGCTAAATCATCCAAGTGTTGCCAAGTTACGATATCGTCATTGGAGGTCATTCCATTATCAAGATAGGATAATACAAGATCTGCTTGACCGGCTTTACTTTTTCCAGGTGCATAAAGCAATCTCATAGCCTGCCTTGCTTTTAAGGAATAGGCCAGTTTAGACCATTTTGTAACATCCCCACCCAACATATAATCATCAGAACCTGGGACCTTTTCACCTCCATCGGAATCCTGAAAAAGTGCTATGGCCTCATCCAGAAGACCGCTGGCGTGGGCGTAGATTTCTTCCTGTGAAGCCAGGGTAGGTTGCAATACATCCAAACCTTTCATTGCATCTTCCAAGGGCGCTTGGTCGTACACATCAGCAATATAAAACCAATGCCAAGCGGCAATAACTCCCGCAATACCTTGATAGTGTATGTTGCCGTTTGTGGATGCCTTATCATAAAGTTCCACGGCGTGCTTTAATGACCCAGAGTAGGAATCCCAAACCTCATTTCCAAAACCTACTCCAATATTCATGTTTTCTGGTAGTGAGCCGTATATCCCATACCAAGATGTCCAGGTAGTAAAAAGACCCCCCCAAGTGTCCAGTCTTCCATTGGCTGTTTCAACCCACTCGGCTTCTACCCCTATGAGCATTATATCTTCTGTGATTGCAGGGCCATCTGATATAACATTGGGGTCCGAATCTACATCTTGCCATTGTTCGCAAGAAATAAAACCTACGCAAAGTAGAATTGTGAATAGGTATGTATGTATTGCTGCCTTTTTCATACTAGTATTTATTAAAGTTTAGCTGTTATTGTGAGTGAATAAGTTTTCGTTGCAGGAAAACTATAAGATAAATAAGCATTACCATTGGTTATACCGTCGGAATTTATTTCGGGATCTGGACCATAATAATCCTTATTGAATTTTCTCCAAAGATTTCTTCCCGAAAGAGAGAACTCCAGTCCTTTGAGATTCATCTTTTGCGTGAATTTTTCCGGTAATCTATAAAGTAATTGAACTTCCCTCAATTTAATATAGTCCCTAGGCATGATATTATCTTCCAGCATGTTTTGCGCCACGTTTTGCCAATAAAGGCTGTAGCTTGTAGGTTGTGGTGTTTCATTGGTAACTACGACTTGCTTGGTGCCAAAATCATAGTGCCCTAACACTCCATCAAAGGTTATTTGATTATTCTCCGGCCGATTTTCTTGATGCTCGGCCAAACCATACCAAGTAAGGTAATGGTCCGTTTCACTATATATAGAACCGCCTACACTTATATCCAACTGTGCAGTAAGCGTAAAATTCTTATAATTAAAGGAATTTCGTAAACTTCCAATCCAATCCGGAGATGTACGGCCCAATACAAGGTTTTGGTTATTATCTGCTAAAGGTCGGGCAAAACCAGCTCCTCCTGGAGTATCGTCCAGAACCATTCTATTTTGATCATCTCTCAAGAAACCTGTTCCGTATATAACTGGATATGGCTGCCCAACAACTGCGTATCCGAAAGACCCAAGATCAATTGGCTCATCATTGGTTCCCAATTTATCAACGTTGGAATTATCCTTAGAATAATTTAATATAATATCCCAAGAAAAATTGTTGGTTTTTACCGGAGTCCCAGTAACACCCAGTTCCACACCTTTATGGGTAATTCCTCCAATATTGACGTCCCCGTAGGTATAGCCTGTGGAAGAAAGGAACTGCTCCGTTAAGATTTGATTGTCACTCCAGTTGTGGTAATAGGCAAAGTCCAATCCCAACCTATTGTTAAAAAATTGTAATTCTGCTCCGAATTCCACTTCGCTCTTGAACTCGTTGACAAGAGCTGGATTGGGTGCCTTATCCGATGACAGATAGCTCCTCCGCCCATTGAAAGGCCAGGTAACCCCATTTCCACCCGCATCTACCAAGTTTACATTTCTGGAATACGCATCTGCAGGAGCACCAACTTTTGCATAACTGGCCCTAAGCTTTCCAAAATTAAAAATATTGGAATCTGGGATTAATTCACTAAACACAAAACCAAGACTGTGGCTAGGATAGAAAAAACTATTCTCTACACTGGAAGCCCAATCATTCCTCCCGGTTATAGTGTAATAAAGCATATTTTTATAACCGACCCTTGCTTGCCCAAAAAAGGAATAGGCCCTATATACCCCATTATAATCCCCGGCCTCATAACTACTTACATTACTAGTATTATAGATCCCTGGTATTACAAGACCATTCCCAGTGAACTCCGAGTATCTCCATTTGTTCTCAACAATATTGTGGCCCACTAAGGCATTTACGCTAAAATCACCAAATTTATTGTCATAAGTAATAGTTTCCGTTGATTCGATATCTCGAGAAAACGATTCCTTTGAACTATAGGTCCCATTCACATCGGCATAACCCCCTTTGTTAAGATGGTCATTGAAGTTGTTACTGATAGTGTTAAAGCCGGTAACAGACCTAAACTTAAGCTTCGGGGTTATTTCATATTCCAGTGTAAAAGTTCCATTAAATCGATCCCTCGTTGTATTTTCCCGAGAGTTGTCCATCACCCATAGATAAGGGTTTCGGGACCCCCCCCTATAGGAGCGCAATTTTCCATTTTCATCCCTTACCGGATAAGGGTTCCATGTATTAGGAGTGGCCATTACCGTATTCATAAAAGCACTATTAGAGGAGCTCTCAGCCATTTGTTGAACATTCTGAATAGAATACATAATACTGGAACTTACAGTAAGCTTTGGAGAAAAGCGGAAAGTAGTGTTGGCGTTAATAGTATTCCTATTATAACTTAGGGGGTCCACGATACCACTGTTCCTAAGATTTCCATAGCTAACATAATAGGTAGCCTTAGAACCTCCCCCTGTAATACTGGCATTGGTTTCATTGGTAAATCCGGTTTTAAAAACATCCCATCTATCATATAATTTTGCTCCCGGAACATCCGAAATCCTAGGGCCCCAACTTGTTGAAGTAAAAGAGGTTTCGCCATCTACATACTTCCAATTGTTACCGTCCCAAAATCCTTGAGACCATGTCTTTTGGGTCGGAATCTCATAAATTTGATCGAAACTAGATGAGTTAGATATAGTAACCACTGGTTTTGAATCAAACGTACCGGATTTGGTAGTGATGAGAATAACACCGTGAGCTGCTTCACTACCATAGAGTGCAGATGCTGCAGCACCTTTTAGAACGCTAATGTTAGATATAGAGTTTGGATCTATATCTGCTAGCCCCGAAGAGCCTCCACTATTGTCCGCATCAAAGGGAATACCATTCAGGACAATGAGAGGTTGATTTTGTCCAGTTATGGATGACCCCCCACGCAAAACTATTCTGGTACCACTCCCCGGCTGGCTTGATGTACTCGATATTTGCAGACCCGCCACCTTACCACTAAGGGCATTTACAAAGTTATTTGTCGCCTTTACAGCACTAATCTCATCACCATCTACCTGGGCGGTGGAAAAGCCAAGCGCTCTTTTTTCTGTCTTAATGCCTAGTGCTGTGACCACAACCTCATCCAATTGAGACACATCCTCATCCAAGGATACATCTATTTTTGTCCTGTTTCCTATGGGTACTTCCGCTTTAGTAAAACCGATAATTGAAAATACAAGTATGTCGGACGGGGAAGCCTCAATACTGTATAGTCCATCGAAATCTGTTGATACACCCGTTGATGTGCCTTTTACAACCACGCTTGCGCCGGGAACCGGCTGTCCTTGGTCATCTGTAACCAAACCAGTAATAGTGGTCTGTTGGGCCGATGCACTGGCCAACACAAAAAACACACTCACTAGAAGAAGTATGCTACTCTTAAAATTTGTTCCCTTTAAGTTATCCATGTTTTTCAAGGTTTTGATTAGTTAATGTTATCTTAACACTTAATAAATGTAGAAAATCTTTAGATACCTTAGGGTATTCACAAATAATTTGGATAATATAGTGTAAAGGTCTGGTAAAATTGTATTATATATACCCACTTTTGCAGGAAATCCTTTACGGATTTGTTCCAAAAAGCTGAAATAAATAATTTAGCAACGTAAGTCCGGAGAAGTTCCAGGGAATCCTGGTGAGTTATGATCTTTTCCTTGCTTACTCTGAAAAAGGTAAGCGTAATTTGCATCGTCCTGTCAGAAAACGTGGTGCAAAGGCAAGCAAAGCTGGCATCAGTAATAAAAAAGTGGCCGTGATAGCCAGTTGCGACCGGTCGGGGGACAAAGATTTCAAAGTTGCTACCAGAGGTCGTAACGGTAAAAGCGACCTGGAAACTATATAACAAGGAAAGTTGGCTAAAGTAGAAACCCTTTGTATTGATAGTCCATTAAGCGCATAAACTATGTGACTGGGATAGTTGGGAGCCCTCTCAATTTTATCAATTTTCATTTAAGAGGAACAAATAAGGGAACTTGAAACGGCTGGACAATTGAAATTGCCACATCACCTCGATATATCAAGACTTAGAGCGGAGAAATCGTTGTAAAAAGGAGTTGCCAATACAAGGTGTATCTTTTTTGCAATTAGTGTTACAAGTTCTTTGTGATTCATTTCGAAGGAACTTCCAATTCCTGTCCACCTGAAACGGGATCACCAATAAAGGGAGAACACTCCGGATTCCAATACATTCTATGATTTCTTGGGGACCGGAACCCTTCGCAGCCTTGTCCAGATTTTGAATTCGTTTAGTATAGAATACAGTCTAGGGTTCCATCAGACGATATAAAGAACGAATTGTGACAGTAACATAAAAACCATTTTTTTTGGGGTTGTGTTAAAATGGGCCCTTTGGATTTTATCCAAGACTTTGAATTAATAAATTATCATCGCCCGTAAAAGTTAGCAGTCCTAAACTTTAATAATCGGTCCAATAGCCGCTGGCAGAAAAAACAATAAATATCTTATCATTATGAGCAATAACTGTGGCCCTTTGTTGCCATAGAATTCGGCTGGACCATTATTGGAGTTGGGATTAAGGAAATGCTCATGTTTTTCCCAATTATAGATAGGGGTCGTTATCATAATATGTTCCCCTTCGATCTCCAAAGGATTTTTCGTTTTGGAAATATAGATATTCTGTTGCTGTTTGCCCTTGTTCTCCCAACCGGATTAAATCATAGATAACTGTTCATCATACTTAAAGACAAACCCACCTATTGCCCATATATCGATCTTAACGGCTACTTTTCCTTTAAATTCACAATTGTCATTAAAGGAATCATTGGAGGTATTTTCCAATACGTACATTCTATGGGAATCATTTTTTCCGATGTTCGTTGCAAAATAAAATATAATTTTCCATCGATATAATTTATTTTGGGAGCCCAAATCTCATGTGAACAATCGGTTCCAACAAGCGACGTCCATACGATATTATTTTCTGCATTGCCTGTATACGCTGGGTTATTAGACTTTCCAGGTACTAACTTGTATCTTTCTGTATTGGTATAAAAATAATAGCAGTTTTGGCTGGTACTATAGGGGTCTGCATCATACGACTTCATGGGATTAGTAAATGTCTTGTTCTGCGCCTGAAGATAATTCACAAAGACAGAGTAATAAGAATAAGTTTACATATTTCAATTTCATTTTTGTAGATTTTTAGTTTTTTCCAAAATCGACCGAATTGATTCGTCCAAACCTGTCATTTGCCAATGCACTAAAGAAATAGGAATATTTCCGATGGCGTTCAGTTGGTCAAAAAAGTCATTTAACTTAAAGGGGCGATTCTTCATCTCTTGGTTCTTTGCATAATCCACAAATGTGTTCTCCAAAAGGTATTTACCAGTAATGTAGCTAGTACCGTACCCTGGCTGGCGCATATACAATTGTTGTTCGAACTTTACTAATTCTTTTTCGGTCTTCATCCATCCCCTTGGGGTATATTCCGAGTGAATGCCACCTGCTTCTTCCATATTCATCTCATTGGCATGGGCGTAAAGGGACCCTAATCCTCGAGCGGCACGCTGTGCCAGCATGATATAGACCATTTCGCGGGTTCTGGGAGCATCATCATAAAGTCCGGCATCCATAAACATTTCTTCTACTGCAGTGGCCGTTCCCTCGTTTCGGGAATCAAAAATATTATACAACAACGGCCCTCGACGAATCTCACTTTTATTGGGTTCGTTGTCCATCCGAGCCAATTCGAACCAATGGTAAGAATGGGAATATAAAGGCCTGGGGTCATAGTGCATAATGATGGCAAAAAAATTCCTCTTTTGTGGTGGTACGTATCCCCCTAAATGTTCATGCAATGCAGGTTCAAAATAGTCCTTTACGGTAAGGATGTCATTCTCGTCTAAAAATGTCATAAGGCTTTTGACCGCCTTTTTCGCCATCGCATCATATGCCTCTGTTGTTTCGACGGCTTTTGGCTCGGGCAGGTTTCTATTGCGATGTTCCTCCAATTTAAGGGACGACCAGGCCCTAGCAAGTTCCCTCTTTAAAAGCATGACTTCGTCGTCCCAGGTCAATGGCACTAAATGAACATTTTGATTGTACCAAGTATAATTTTCTTTGCCAATGCCCGACGGCCCCGTCTTGTTTTTAGATTCTTTTTCCAGCCAGTTTGCAAAGGCATCCGTAGCGGTAATGGCTTTCTCTATTGCTGAAACCAATGCAGCTTCATTTTTCACTCCAGGCTCGTCCAGAAGGGACTTCAAGTCTCTACTTTGGAAAAGGATATCCCGAATACCGGCAATCCAAAGCTCTTTTGCGTTACCTGTAAGATTGAGACGGGCTTGTTTGTAAAAAGGAGGGATTACCTTCAGTTCATTAATCAACTTTCCTTTTTGTGCTTTGTTAAGCGGAAATTTATAGGTCCAGAGTTCCAAAATTCCGTGGTTGGTAGGTCCCGCAGGAGCTGGTACATCATCCCGATATTTCCAAAGGATTCTATAGAAGGCGGGGTCCCTTGCCCAGGGCTCCAAAATATGATAATTGAAATCATAACCGTTCATCTCTGCCCAAACGATATGCCAATCCACTTGTTGGTCCACAGGCCATTTGGAAGTATCCATGGCCAAGAGTTTGGCCTGCAACTTTTTAAAATCCGGCCATCTTTTTTCGAAGGTCTCGGCTTTATAGTCAGGTGCGCCTTCAAATAGTGGTGGTTTTTCAAAAATGCGCCATTCCTTAAATAAACTTACCAGTTCATGATTAGAACCCTGTGCCCATAAGGTATGGGAAGTAAAGCTTAGGTAAAGGCATATACTAAAAAAAAGTTGGGTTCGTGGTAATAAAATATTCATAGAGGATGGTTTCTTTATTGATTGTTTTTCAAGTGTTCATTCATTCAGGCTATCTGTATGGCAAATTTCTCTAGTGTTCTTTAAATTATTGTACTAAACTATTTATGTTTTTGAAACTCACTCCACAACGAATGATATATTCCTTTGAAATTGTAAATCCCAGATTTAGTTGATGCTCCCGCTTTCAAAAACAATATAATATTCATCGTTTATAGTATAGAATTCAATAATTGGGCCAGGACGTGTTTAATATTTGTCAGTTTTCTGTTCGAGAACACTTTCACCCCATTTTCTGTTTTTATCCTAAATAGCAACCTGCCGTGGATAATTTTTATACTGACTTAAATGAACTGATCTCCCAGCCAAATTTAAGTTGAATACCACCCCTGGTACATACCACGTCAAATTGACCATCGGTCAATTCAGACGTAGATTTCGGAATCACTTTCGGATGAGGTTTCCAGGTTATTATCACCTTGGCCTAATCGGATGTTATTTATTAAACAAATTAACAAAATATGTTTTTTTAATTCCATGATTGTCAATTCATTTTAGTTTTAAAAGTTTTGGTTACTATTGTATTTTATTCATATCATGAATTCTCTTCGGTTTTCCGGACAATCCATTTATTGATGATAAACAGTACAGAAATTACTATGCCCCACTGTAGAACAGATGTCATAAGACTTGATTGGGCAAAGGGATTGTACCACTCACTGTTCATACCGTCATTGATCAGCCACCAAGAAAGAAGTAGGACCGATGCAACGGGAATGAAATAGGTGATAATAAGATCCCAAAGTCGTCCTGGTTTGATGTCTTTAGGGTTTTTATCCAATATCTCACTTCGAATTCTTGAGGCTTTAAATCTAATAATAACAAAAGCAAAAAGCCCTCCGGATAATAGAAGTGCCAGACCCCAAACAAAATCCTGATTGGTGAGAATATTCAAGTTCATTGCTGAGGGCATTCCAAAGAGAAAGCTTACGGCAACGAGGGATATGATGGCAGTGGATCTTTTCATGCCACCATCCATAAAAGTTCTAACAGTAAGCTCCAATTGAGAAATAAGGGAAGAAAATCCTGCCAATGTCAAGCCTAAAAAGAATAAAATAGTAAGTGGTCTTCCAAATAGTATTTTTTCGAAGAGCTGGGGTATCCAAATGAAGGTAAGCCCCGTTGATGCCGGACCACTGTTCTTCATAACGTCTAAAATTTGGCTATCTGAACCACCCATCTGTGTGCCCATGATGGCAAAACAGGTCCCAAAAATCATAATCCCGGAGATAAGGGAAACAAGGTTATTCCCCAATCCGGTAATCAATGCATTTTTCACGATACCGAAACGCATTTGCATATAGGCACCATAAGTGATGAACATGCCCCATCCTGCCCCTGTATCCCATGCATTTTGAGTGAGGGCGGCCACCCAGATGTTAGGGTCTTTAAACTGATGCCAATCTATAGTGAAGAGGTAGCGGATGCCCTTCATAGAGCCTTCTAGTGTCAACGACCTTATAAGAGCAATGAAAATAATGAGCAGTAACACGGGTATCAGTAATTTATTGATTCTTTCAATGCCTTTAACCCCTTTCCAAATGGCCAAACCGCCGAAAAGCATAACCACTGCATGCGAAACCAAAGGCCATCCCCCAGATTGGTAATTATCCCAAGTAGACATCGCCATTTCTGTAGAGGTTGGCAATTCGTTAAATAGTGTTTGACAAAAATAGAAAACGCACCAACCTACGATAACGGAATAGAAAAATGTAATAGCCGTGGTAACAAAGGTCATAAACGAGCCCATCCAAGCAAATTTCTTTCCTGCAGTAGCTATCACCGATCCAATAACTCCTTTTCTACTGTTAATACCTACAGCATATTCTCCGATTATCAAGGGGATACTCCAAAGAAAAAGAAATAATATCCAAGCAACAATGAAGGCTCCTCCACCTTCATCACTCCCATTCTGAGCGACTATCCTAGGAAATCGCCAAACATTTCCAGTTCCTATGGCAATACCAAGAGCACTTAATAAGAAACCCCACCGAGTGGAAAATCGTTGTTCGCTGTTTATTGGAGATTCAGACATTTGCTAATTTTTAAAGTCATAAGAATGTCAATATTTAGTATAAACAATAATACTTAACTATAATCGTGCTGGTTAACGACACCTATTTTTCAGAAAAATCTAGTTGGTGCATACATTGTGATAAGCCAACAATGAAATTTTAAATCGTGGGATAACCTTCTTAACTACAAGTGGATTATTCCAACGTTTTAAACTTCGGCTCAACAGTGAGCCAAATTAATATTTTATGTCATAAAGATTGAAGACAATATTACCCTATCTTAATACTATGTTATTATACATTTATCACCTAAAATAAATTAAGGATAAACTAAGATATTGTTGATAGGGCAAACTATGGGGTTAATATATTATTCGCAGACCTTATCATCCCAAACAGAACATTTTAACAATTTTTAAACGACTATTGTTATAAAAAACTCTTGTACCCAGCCAGTTTGGCCTCAATTTCTTTAGCTAACTTGGTCATTGCCAACCCACCTGGACCAGTGCATCTGAATGTATGGGGAATAGCATCGCCAACTCGTTTCATTGTTTCAATGACCTCGTCCATAGGAATCCCTTGGTCATAATTTTATAAAGCCATTTTGGCGCATGAAATAGCTGTGGAAGAAGCCTTTGCTTCTCGGTTTAGACAAGGAGCTTCTACCCTATCGGCTATTGTATCACAAATTAAGCCCAAGGAACTTTGTAAAGCTATACAGGCAGCGGCCAATGATTGGGCTAGGGAACCACCTTTCAATACGACTATTCCCGTTACGGTCATTCCCGAAGCGGAACCTCAATCGCCCATGCAACCACCAACTTCTGCCGAAAAGGTTGCGTGCTTCGAGATAAATAAACCTATAAGCCCAGCTAAAAGCAAATCTACATGTAACATACTTATACTAATATTCGTTGAGGTTATCAGTTTGCTAGTTATACTGGTCTTCATATTCTTCCCTTCCGCCCAGGCGCTTTCCTTCTTCCCAACTTACCCACCGCATATCGTACACAGGAAATTCTGTAATTCGTAAGGTCGTGGCTCCATAAGGAACTAAAGTGATATTTTCAAAAGGAATATCTTTTTTCTTTACACGTCTGTTTCCCCACCAACCAGGAAAGGTTGGTAAACCATTCGCCAATTTCCATTCAGGTAACGGGACTCCGCGTCCTTTTAATTGAATAGGTGTATTCTCTAAATTCCATGGATACGATCCATCCCAATCAAGCTCTTCTACTTCAAAACTGGAAGCTATATTTTCAAGATCTTCAAAATACAGACTATAGTTCCATTTGCTTTTGGGGAATATTTCCTGGAAAGCTTTGTATTTGTCCCCTCTATCTTTAGTCTTAATGTCTTCTTCTATTTTAAGCGCATACACCAATGGACCTCTTTCAACACTTACTGCAAAATCATACCATTGAGACACTTTAAGAGACATAGGCATCTTGATTTTTACTTTGTCGCCATCTTTCCATGTTCTGTTTATTTTAGCTACGCTATTTTCTTGGTTGCCATTCCAATTTTCACCGTTAACAGTAACTACTGCATTTTTTGTCCAATTGGGAATTCTTAAATGAAATGGGAATTCCCCTTCTTTATCAACATTCATAATAAAATCTACTTCATCTCTAAATGGAAAGCCTGTAGTTTCTGTAATAGTGGCGGTAATACCATTGCCTACCTTCATGGTTACTGTACTTGGTGCATATAGCAGTGCTGCTACACCGCCATCGGCAGTCGCATACCACAAATTCTGAACATATTTTGGCCATGATTGGTGCATATTGGTTGTACAACATGGATAGCCTGTCAGTTCGCCAAACACAAAATCGGTGCCATGGTGATCTACAGTTTGGTATGAAGCTCCTCCCCGGTCAGAAAGCTCCACTTGATTGGCTGCCTGAAAGTATTGCCTGGATGTAAAGTCATCGGACGCCTGAGTGGGTAGTGCATTGTATGTGATCTTTTCGAGCAGGTCTGCATATTCCATGTCTCCAGTAATTGACAACATAGTTTCTAATGAAAACATAGATTCAGAGATAGAACAAAACTCCACACCTTTCAATGGGTCTTTTCCGTGCAAACCTTCGTCTCCCCCGTACATGCCTTGTGGTTGCCCATGGTAATGTTTTATATCTTTCAGGGCTTTTTTGGTGGCCTGGATGTGTTTTTCATCCTTGCTTTGCTGGTAGTAGACGAGCGGTTGTTTTAGTCCTTGTGCGAAGTTTACGCAGTGCATTCCCCCCAACTGGGATACGGTAAGGACATCTATTTCGTTTTGGTCGAAAGGATAGGTTTTCATTTTGAAATAATGCCATGGGGAAAAGGCATTGTTGTAATTTTCTTCATTTAAAAATACCTTTGTCCACGGAAACGTTTGTTCTGCAATAATCTCACTCAATTTCAATAAATTACTATCTCCAGTAATATTATATAGCCAGTAAACTACCTGCAGATTGTCTCCACCTCGTCGATTGGCCCAAAAGGTATCATGGTCAAGAGGTGTTTTTGGTAATTCTTTGAGTTGGTATTCAAAATAATTGGTCAATACAGTAATTACCCGCTGATCCTCTGTGGCGTTGTAATACTGTTGCAATATTTTGAGCATCACCATTTTTGGCCACCAATCTTTACGTTGTCCACGCTGTAAACCTTCTTCGGCTTCTGGTGGGGTTTCAAAAGGGATTGGTCCTAAATAACCATCTTTCTGCTGGTTATTCAAGGTCCATTCAATCCATGGTTGCACTTTTGATTTCAATTCTTCATCATCCAAAATATATGCTAATGGCAGCAGTCCGTCAATCCAGTATGGCCCTCTTTCCCAGCCGTCTCCATCTCCACCAAGCCAACCATTACGCTTACCTACTACTTCTGGGTAGATTTCATCCAGATGCCCAGTCATGCCCGTTTTCATGCTAACTAATTGTTCTTTTAACCATCCTTGTGGCTTTATAGCCCCTAAAGGCAATTCTAAATAAGGTTTTTCTATAAGTGGTGCTCTGTTTTGTATATAGTGTGACGTTTTTATTTCTAAATTTTTATTCTGAATCTTTTTTTCCTGATTACAAGAAGTGGCAAAAAAGACTAACAGTAAGACTAGTGCGTATTTTGTAAATTTTATCATAATTCTTGAAGTTTTATTAGCTGTTTTTTTATAATCTTGGTTCTTAATTATTAATTCTATTTTAACAGAATTACACGTGTTGATAAAATACCTGAAACTTCGGTATGCATTAAGGATTGGTCCTTAAGCTATTTGCCATATCTTAAGTATGCCTCTCACACAAATCATTCATTGCCATTTATTGCATCATGAATCGATAGTCCCCCGATCCCGTATCGAAGGTAACATAGCCGGCTTCCTGTTTGCCACCTGTAATTCCTTCAACGCCCTTTACATAAGTACCATCTTTCCAAACGACTTTACCTCCCTCCCTGATAGTGGGGTTCTTCAACCCTCCTATTACAGGCACGCTCACCTTGGCAGTTGCATTTACGGGGATAGTG
>Ga0105054_10005797_pt1 | contig 17586 bp, 21 predicted proteins | sample BON02_FD_78091 | JGI IMG/M metagenome (GOLD analysis project Ga0105054, IMG submission 78091) | Freshwater microbial communities from Lake Bonney liftoff mats and glacier meltwater in Antarctica - BON-02 (megahit assembly) | ecosystem: Environmental > Aquatic > Freshwater > Ice > Glacier...
CCCATGACCCGCATGTGAAGGGTTTCTTCGAACACCTGATCGCCAACGGCAAGACGCCTATGCAGGGGGTGTGCGCCGTGATGCGTAAACTGCTGCACGCGCTTCATGGCATGTTTGCCCACAATCAGCCGTTCGATAATTCACGGTTTTATGCGCTGCCTGCATGATGCAAAAAACTCGGGAAATATCGTTGACGGCGAACAGAGTATCTACTCGGGGGCAGTCGGGTTTTTTCTTGGAGTGTCCTTGTCGCTGGCACTTGTCTGTCTCGATGCGCGCGTCACCGGCGTCTCCAGGCTCACCCGCCCCAGCGCGCCGCTACGATAATCACCCAGCAGCGCAATCGCAGCCTTGTCGAAATCGAATTCCCCACCCTTGATCCGGAAGCCGCGCTTCGCGGCGACGGCTTCGACCACGGCCACGCCATCGAGTGATTCTCCATCGCCCGGCAAGCCGTAACGCGCAGCCAGCGCCTGGGGGTAACGTGCCAGCAACACTTCCGCCAGAAAAATTGCCACTTCAGATTCGATATAGGCCTTGACGCCGACGATGTGGCTGGCGGCGAGCATCAGGCCGTCGTCCGGATGTTCGATCTTGGGGGCCATCAGTCCGGGGGTGTCGGTGAGGCTGGTGGTGGGTGTCAGGTCGTAACGCGCCAGCGCCTTGGTCACTGCCGGTTCGTCGCCGACCTTGGCCTTGCGCTGTTTAAGGAGTGCGTTGATCAGCGTGGATTTGCCGACGTTGGGCACGCCCATGATCAGCATGCGCAGCGGTTTTAAATTCTCGTTGCGGTGGGGGGCGAGTTTTTTGGCGGCGGCGACGATTTTTGCGGCATCGCCGGATTTTTTGGCGGACAGCGCGATGGCTTTGACATTTTTCTGCGCGTTGAAAAACGCCAGCCACTGTGGCGTGACCGCCGGATCGGCGATATCCGCCTTGTTCAGTACCTTCAGACAGGGCCGCTGGCGGTGGTTGCGCAACGATTCAATCAGCGGATTGGCGCTGGCCATGGGGCAGCGCGCGTCGAGGATTTCGACGACCAGGTCATGATCCTTCAGCGCCTTCTGGATTTTTTCGACGGCGACGGCCATGTGGCCGGGAAACCAGTTGATGGCCATGTTTCAGCCCAATTGCAGGCGCGCGAAGCGCGGCTGGTTCTTGCCGTCGATGGTGACATCTTCGGCAAACATCGCGGCAGGGCGTACCCACATGCCGCCTTCGCCATACAGCGGGCGGTAGACCACCATCAGTTCCAGCGTTTCCGAATGCCGGGCCATGCCGACGACTTCGTATTCGTTGCCTTTGTAGTGGCGGTAACGGCCGGGTTCGATTGCGTCAGGGTTTAATGCCACCGTGTTTCCTTGCCAGCTTGAGGGGTGCTGGAGAGGAGAGTATTTTACCTCACGGCAGCACTATAACCAATTGTTTTTATTGAATTATTTGGCGCCATTCCGGATCGGTTATATTCCGGGGTCCATGTCATCAACCTCGGGCTTACGTATTGCATTCGCCGGCATGGCCGCGCTGGCCGTGGCCATGGGCATCGGGCGATTTGCATTCACACCCCTGTTGCCGCTGATGCAGGACGATGCCGGCCTGAGCGTGGTGTCCGGCGGTTATCTCGCTTCCGCCAATTATCTGGGTTACCTCGTCGGCTCATTGCTGGCGCCGCACTTGCGGGTGCGCGATGAAACGGCGGTGCTGGGCAGCATGCTGATCATCGGTATCGTCACACTGGCGATGGGACTGGTCGATCACTATCCGACATGGCTGGTGTTGCGGCTGGTGGCGGGCATCACCAATGCATGGATCGCGATATACGCGTTTTCATGGTGTCTGGAACGACTCGCCGGGCTGGGCAAGCCGGTCCTGAACAGTTTGATTTTTGCCGGCGTCGGTGCCGGCATCCTGGTGGTGGGCGTTATCTGCGCGGTACTGATGCAGGTGGCGGTGCGTTCGGCGCAAGTGTGGATACTCCTCGGCGTGCTGGTGCTGGTGGTTACTGCGGCAGTTTGGCGGACCTACCGCAGCGGACATGGCGCAGCCCATCGTGTTGCACCGCGTGCGCCGGCAGGCCGTGTGCCGTGGAGCCGCGATGCCGTGCTGCTGGTGTTCTGTTTTGGGGTGTCCGGTTTTGGTTACATCATTCCGGCGACGTTCCTGCCGGCGATGGCGCGCGCGATCATCAGCGATCCGGCGATATTCGGCTGGGCATGGCCGCTGTTCGGTGCGGCGGCAATGATATCGACGATATTTGCAGCGGCGCTGCTGCGCGGTTTTGCGCCGCGCCGCGTGTGGATGATGTGCCATCTGGTGATGGCCTGCGGCGTGGTGATACCGGTGTTCTGGAACGGCATCGCAGCGATCATGGTGGCGGCGCTGTGTGTGGGCGGCACTTTCATGGTGATCACCATGCTGAGCATCCAGGAAGCGCGCGCTGCAGCCGGTGCGCATGTCGTGCAGCTGATCGCGGCGATGACGGCATCGTTCGCGCTGGGGCAGATACTCGGCCCCATCGTCGCCAGCGTGTTGTTCGACGCCGGTTTTGGATTTGCCAGCGGCCTGCTGCTGGCGGGGGCGCTGCTTACGGTGTCGGCTGCGTTGTTGTGGTCTGCGCCGCCGGCCAGGATTACTACACGAGGATGACTGAATGACGCCGATGTTGCGCAGTGCGTTGTTGATGGGTTCAGGGATTGCATTGCTTACTGCCAATGATGCGGCGAGCAAGTACCTGGTGCAGACCTATCCCGTCGGGCAGGTGATCTGCCTGCGGCAGATGGCCACGCTGCTGGTGATCATTCCCTATCTCACGCTGATGCAGCGCTGGGACCAGTTGCGCGTGGTGAACTGGAACGGCCAATTTGTGCGCGGCCTGCTGTTTGTGATCGGCTCGGCGTTTATCGTCTGGAGTCTGGGCGAACTGCCGCTGGCCACCGCAATCACCATGCTGTTTGCGAGTCCGGTATTCATGGTGTTGTTTTCCGCACCGGTGCTGGGTGAGCGCGTGGGGCGGCACCGCTGGATCGCCGTCATCGGCGGTTTTGCCGGCGTGCTGGTCATCATGCGTCCCGGCGGCGAGGCTTTTCAGTGGGCGCTGCTGATGCCGGTCATAGGGGCCATGGTCAATGCACTGCGCGATGTACTGACGCGCAAACTCTCGCGCACCGAAACTTCGCTGGCGATCCTGTTCTGGTCCAACATCATCCTGATGGCGGGCAGTGCGCTCACCGCGCCTTTTGGTTGGGTGGCGGTGGACGGGCATGGCGCGTTCTGGTTTGTTGCCGCGGGTCTGTTCAACGGCCTCGCCCATTTCCTGATCATCGAAGCCCTGCGCACCGGTGAAGCTTCGCTGGTGGCGCCCATCCGTTACACGGCATTGCTGTGGGCGGCACTGATCGGGTTTGTGGTGTGGGGTGAACTGCCCGGGCTGTGGCTGTGGGTTGGTGCGGCGGTCATCGTCGGCAGCAACCTCTACATGATCCGTGTCGAACGCCGCCGCTGAGTGTCGTCGCTGAGTGCGGCCGCTGGCCCGGATTTTGCGTCATGATGACAGGCGCCACCGGGCGCATACCGTGGAGAGATCATGCTTAAAGGCAAAAGTGCAGTAGTCACCGGCTCGACCAGCGGCATCGGTCTGGGCGTCGCAACAGCACTGGCGGCACGTGGTGTCCATGTGATGCTGAACGGTTTCGGGGATGCTGCCGAAATCGAAAAACTGCGCAGTAGCATCGAGCGTGATCATGGCGTTACCGTGGTCTACGACGGCGCTGATATGAGCAAACCCGCCGAGATTGCCGCGATGATGGTGAACGCGGAAAAAACCCTGGGCAGCGTGGATATCCTGGTCAACAATGCCGGCATCCAGTTCGTGTCGCCAATCGAGGAGTTTCCGCCGGAGAAATGGGAGGCGATCATCGCCATCAATCTGGTGGCGCTGTTCCATACCATCCGTCACGCAGTGCCCGGCATGAAACAACGCAAGTGGGGGCGCATCATCAACATCGCATCAGCGCATGCGCTGGTGGCCTCACCCTTCAAGTCGGCCTATGTCGCTGCCAAACATGGCGTTGCCGGATTGACCAAGACGGTGGCGCTGGAGACGGCCACTTTCGGTGTCACGGTCAATGCGATCTGTCCGGGCTATGTGCGCACGCCGCTGGTTGAGAAACAGATCCCTGACACGGCCAAAGCGCGGGGCATCACCGAGGAGCAAGTCATCCGCGACGTGCTGCTCGCCGCGCAGCCGACCAGGCAGTTCGTCACGGTGGAGCAGGTGTCTGCGCTGGCGTGTTTCCTGGCCGGCGACGACGCGGCGTCGATTACCGGGACACTGCAGTCGATCGACGGTGGTTGGACTGCGCAGTAAGTGCAGCAATACACCTGGTCGTCACCCCGGCGCGCCCCGAAGGAAGTCCCCTTGGGGGGAACGCCGGGGTCCAGGGACTTTCGTTGATATGCGTTCTGGATGCCGGTTTTCGCCGGCATGACGGGGAATAGGTGAGTGCAAATGGCTCCGTCTTTCACTCGGACGAGTAAATCACATCCCTGACGGCCGGGTAGACCTGGTTCTCCCAACGTTTGCCGCTGAACACGCCGTAGTGACCGACACCCGCCTGCACGTAATGCGTGCGCAGATACTGGCGCAGGCCGCTGCATAAATCCTGCGCGGCCAGCGTCTGGCCCATGGCGCAGATGTCGTCGCGCTCACCTTCGACGGTCAACAGCGCGGTGCGGCGTATTGCTTGCGGCTGGATGGTGCGCTCGCGGTATTTGAGCTTGCCCCGCGCCAGCGCGTGTTCCTGGAATACCAGCCGCACCGTTTTCAGATAACAATCTGCGCTCAGGTCAGACACCGCGAAATATTCTTCGTAAAAGCGTCGCGTCACCGCAGCGGTTGCCAGCCGCAGACTGCGCCCGACTATGGTGCGGTTGCACCGCGGTTGGGCGCATTCCGGTACTTCAGTGCAATGTGGTGACGGTTGCCGCGGGGTGCGGTTTCACGTTGAGCAGCAGCACGCGGCGGCCCAGCATGACCACGCTGCCCTTGATGCGGTTGTCGCCGGTATCGCTGAATTCGAAATCGTAGCTGCGTTGCAGCAGCAGGCGGCCATAAGCATTGCGCGCCGGTTTGATGCCGGCAATGCCGACGGTGTCATCCAGAAACAGCAGGCCTTCGGCGACGCAGGCGGCGCGCGCTGCCGCGACCGCCGCCTCGCGCGCCTGCATGCTGTCCCACCACAGCCAGGCCAGCGCGGCGAACAGAAGCAGGAGGATGATTTCGGACATGATTGTGTGGTGTCAGGCGGTTGTGCTGCAGTTGATGAGGCGTTGCCACGTTACCAGAGTTGCCGGCAGCCGACGCGGTTGCAATGTCGTTGAAGCTCATCATGTGGATGCTGCGGGCTGGCACCGGCGCCACTGCCAAACTGTTGTAGACTGACTCGCGTACTCCCCGGATTGCAGGGGGGCATCGGAAAGGCAAGCATGATTGAACTCAAGTCGCGGCGACATACCGTCAACGATCTCGGCAGTGCCATCGAGCTTTGTTATACCAATGGGTGGACCGACGGTCTGCCGGTTATTCCGCCGACGGCGGAACTCATTACCGCAATGCTGGAAGCCGGTGGCCTGAAACCCGACCATCAGCTCGCGTTCATCGAGAACCGCCAAGTGTCGGTGACGGCTGAAAAAGTTGCGATCAATGCCGTGATGGCGGGCTGCAAACCCGAATACATGCCGGTGATCGCGACGACGGTCGAAGCGCTGGCCGATCCGCTGTATGGCTACCACGGTCCGGCAACCAGCACCGGGGGGGCGGCAGTGTTCATGCTGGTCAACGGCCCGATCGCGAAAAAGCTCAACATCAACAACGGTGACAATCTGTTCGGGCCCGGCTGGCGCGCCAATGCCACCATCGGCCGCGCGATCCGGCTGGTCATGCGCAATGTGATCGGCACCATGCCCGGCGAACTCGACCGCAGCAGCCTGGGCCATGCCGGCAAATACACTTATTGCATCGCTGAAAATGAAGAAGACAGTCCGTGGCCGGCGTTTCATACCACGCGTGGTTTCAAGCCGGAGCAGAATGCGGTGACGGTATTCGCGGCTTTTGCGCCGCATCAATATTCAAACGGGCTGAGTGCCACACCCGAAGGCGTGCTGACCACGACCTGCGCGCAGATGCGGACGTCGGCCGGCACCAATCGCCAGCCGCAGTACGCGCTGGTGTTTGCCGGCGAGCATCAGGAGATCATGAAAAAGAGCGGCTGGTCGCGTGAGGACGTGCAGAAATACGTATTTGAAAATACGCAGACGAAAATGGCCGACCTGCAGCGCGCGAACATCCGGCCGGGGCCGATTACTGCCGAGACTGAAAAGTCGATGATGACGCTGGTGCATACGCCGCAGGACCTGCTGGTGATCGCCGCGGGCGGCAGGGCCGGCGTGCAGTCCTGCTACATCCCCGGCTGGGGCGGCAAGAATGGTTCGCAGAGCGTGACGCGGAAAATCAAGTAGACATAAATATTAATATAATCAATAATTTAAGATGTTATCGGGTCATCACAGAAGGAGCGCATCATGACATTGCAGATTTACGATCCCACCACCGAAGTCTCCAGCCGCAAGATCAACTTTGTGCCGCGGCCGAAATCACTGAAAGGCCTGCGCATCGGTCTGGTCGACAACACCAAGCACAATTCCGATCAGTTGCTGCTGCGTATCGCCGGCATCCTGGAACAGGAACACGGCGCCAAGGCGCATGTGATCCGCAAGAAAAAAAGCGCCGGATCAGCGCCCAGCCCGGAGATGATCGAAGAATACAAGGCCAATTGCGACATCATCGTCGCCGGCGTCGGCGATTGAGGGTCATGCAGCTCGGGCAGTGTGCTCGACAGCATAGTATTTGAACAGCAAGGCATTCCGTCGGCGTCCATCGTGACCCATGTGTTCACGGTAACCGGCAAGGCGATGGCGCGTGCCTGGGGTGTGCCGGACCTGAAATTCCTGGTGATGCCGCATCCGATAGCCAACCTGACACCGGAGCAGATGGATCAACGCGCGGCGGAAATCACGCCGCAGGTTGTGGAACTGCTGCTGCAGGGGCAGGCGCATTAACGTATTCGTATGGCGGTAGTTGTCTTGACAATAAAGGAGCCTCGCGGCTCCTTTATTGTTGGTGTGCCCGGATGAGATCAGGCAAACACCGTGCGGTGTAAAGGAATTTTTCGGCATGCGTTCCTGCATTCAGGCTTGCGCTAAACTTGAATGCAGGCGCAGATTGGCCGTGCGCAATTTAAAGGACATGAAATGACCAGTCATGAAGTTCACGTGCCACATCATCACGGCGGCCCCGAGCACGGCCTTGCGCAATGGGTGGCCATTTTTACTGCAATAATGGCAACCTGTGGCGCGATTGTTGGTCACGAGGCCAGTGAAACAGCCAATGAAGCCATCCTGATCAAGAATGAAGCCGTACTTAAGAAAGCGGAAGCTTCTAACCAATGGTCTTACTACCAGCAGGTCAGTACCAAAACGCATCTGATGGAACTGGCCAAGGCGCTTACGCCGGCGACCAAGCATGCAGATTATGATGAAAAGCTTGCAAAGTACGCCAGGCAAAAGGAAGAGATCCAGGCCAAGGCGAATGAGTTTGAAAGCCAGGTTAAGGAAGCTGACGGGAAAAGTGCTGCCTTGCGAGGGCCGCGCCTGAACTTTGCCTATGCGCTGACACTGCTGCAAATCGCAATCAGTGTTGCATCCGTAACGATATTGACCGGACGTGTCTGGTTATTTGGAGTTGCCGGCATTTCTGCGGCTGGTGGTCTGGTTTTTTGGGCGATGGCGTTTCTCGCGCATTGAGATGATCGAAAACAATCATGAATGCATCTGACTTGCCTGTTTATGACTGGTGGGGCCTTAACCAGGCAATCTTTCTTTGGGTGAATGGTTTTCACGCGCCCTGGTGGGACGCGTTGATGCTGGCAGCCACACATGCGGGCAGCGCCGGAAAATTTTCTTATTGGATAGGCGCTGCGCTGCTGTTGGCATTGCTGCGCCCCGCGGCGTTGCCGCTGCTGAATGTCACCGTTTTTGCGGGGGGGTTTGTGGCAACGGGTTTTCTGGTGCCCGCTTTGAAAGCGGCTTTTGACTTGCCGCGTCCACTGGCGGCATTGGGCAGGGATCTCGTGACGGTTGTTGGACCCGCAGAGCATGCGGCAACATTTCCATCCGGGCATGCAGCGTTCGTGGCTTTGATTTGTGTCGCATTGAGTCCGGGGGCGCCACGCTCGGTCAAATGGGTATTATGGGTTTTTGCCGCCGTTGTTGGATTATCCAGGATGGTTGTCGGGGCGCATTTCCCGGCGGACATACTGGGAGGAGCGATACTCGGCGCCGGGGCGGCTGTTGTCGTGAGACTGCTTATTCAGTGCATGCAACGATGGCTTGTTCCTGTTGGCCGCAGTAGTTAGCTGAACAGGTTGCATGAAAACCTGCTGATCAACCCTGTTATGCTCTCGTCCACGGCGCGTGTGGCGTCCGCGCAAGGCCGGTGACATCCGGCGGAAGGTTTCCAGTGACTGATCATCCCCTCATTTATTTGCCTGAAGGTTCGGAGCCGGCATCCGCACGCTGGCGTTCTGAAAGCGGCGCGGCGGCACCGAAACGTGTGGTTATCGCCGATGACACCATCACCGCCGATACTGCCTATCGCCACGCCTGCGAGGGCACTGGCCTGTTGTGGCGCAGCGATTTCCAGAATGCACGGCAGCTGCTGCAGGCGCTGGAGCGGCGCATCGACAAGCCGCGCAAGGTGCGGCGCAAGCAGGCTGAACCCGATACGGCACCCGGCGCGGCCTTTCACCGCCATCGCCAGGCGCGGGCCCAGCGTGCGCATACGTTGGGCATGCTGCTGATTCCGCTGGACGCCGACTACGGCATTCCGTTGCGCCGCGCGCCCGACGTACGGCTGGCCTGCACTGAAGCCTGGGGGGCGGGCGATGCCGCCAGCGTCACTTCACTGCGCGAACTGCTGGGGTTGATTGGCGCCCATGAGTGGCGCAAAAAAGGCGTGTCCGTACCGGCGCTGGGTGCGCACATTCATCCGCACTACGGCGTATTTGCGCCAATCCGCAGTGAGTATGTGGGATTAGTGGCGTCGGCGCCGTTGTCGGGGCAGGCGCTGGCGTTCGACATCGGTACCGGTACCGGCGTACTGGCGGCAGTATTGGCGCGCCGCGGTGTAGCAAAAATAATCGCTACTGAAAATGACGAGCGTGCGCTGGCCTGTGCCCGCGACAATGCGGCGCGGCTGGGACTGGATGGCCGGGTCGAGGTTGTAGAGGCTGACATGTTTCCCGAGGGTCGTGCGCCGCTGATCGTGTGCAATCCGCCGTGGATACCCTCAACCCCCAGCGCGCCGATCGAACGCGCGGTGTATGACCCCGGGGGTCGCATGCTGCACGAATTCATAGCCGGACTGGCGGCGCATCTGGAGCCGGAAGGCGAAGGCTGGCTGGTCATGTCCGATATCGCTGAACATCTGGGGCTGCGTAATCGTGAAGCACTGCTGGCGATGATAGATGCAGCGGGATTAAAAGTGCTGAGCCGCGGCGAAGCGCGGCCGCAGCATCCCAAGGCACGCGACACCACGGATCCGCTGCACGCTGCGCGCGCGGCGGAAATCACCTCGTTGTGGCGCCTGGCAGCGCGCTGAAGCGTTCAGATTTTTTCGAGAAACTGCGCAATCGTCACGTTGACGATATCTGGATGCGTCACCGGCTCCATGTGCTTGACCGCGGGAGTGGTGTTGATCGCTAGCCGTTTCTTTGCAGCGCTGCTGACACCCGATCCTGCAGCGCGGGAAGGAGTTTTTTTTCAAACCACGGATTGCGCTTGAGCCAGATATTGTTGCGCGGGCTTGGATGCGGCAGCGGAACGATACAGGGCCAATGTTTTTTCCAGTCCTGCACGATCTCGGTCAGTGATCCGGTCTTGTCCGGGAGGTGATAGGCTTGCGCGTACTGGCCGATCACCAGCGTGAGTTGAAGATTCTTCAGGCGTGCGAGCAAGGGCTTGCGCCATGTCGCTGCGCATTCCGGTCGCGGCGGCAGATCGCCGGACTTGCCGGTTCCAGGATAACAAAAACCCATCGGCAGCAGAGCGATCTGCTTCGGGTCGTAGAACACTTCGCGGGTGATGCCCAGCCACGCGCGCAATCGCTCACCGCTGGCGTCGTCGAACGGAATGCCGCTTGCATGCACTTTTCTGCCGGGCGCCTGTCCCGCGATCAGGATGCGCGCGGAACCCAACATCTGCAGAATTGGACGCGGACCCAGCGGCAGGTGTTTTGCACACAGCGTGCATGCGCGAACTTCGGTCAGCAGTGATGTCAGGGTAGCCACGCTTGCTGCATTTTGAGATCAACCGCAGCTTTCGGCAAAACCACGGCGTCGTCAGCGCAACGTGAGGCGCACAAATAAAAAACCGCCAGTCAGCATCGCCTCGCAGTTAGTATAAAATTACTAATTAAATCAATTGGTTATACTTTTCTGAGTATCAGCAAGTTGAGAGGCATGGGTTGACTGCATGGAAATCGAGTTTGCCAGCGATCAAGAAGCTAACGATTCTGATGGTAGCGAGCCGTGTGAATCTTCTGGCGCGTCGCTCGGCGGGTTGAATCAGGCCACTGATTGCTTCTAGGAAGCCGTTGGTTTGATGCGTTTGCACCCAAGCGACGATGCCCTCTCTAGGGAAGTTCTGAACAAGTCATTGGGAATCGTGTCTGATGGCTAATCGCATAATCACGATGACTTGTTCAGAGTTTCCTTAAAGGACTTGTCGGTGCGCTACTTGAAGCGGAGCAGTGAGTTTTCGACTCAAGATAGCCATTCGCTACAGATATCTGGTGGTGCACACCAGAACGCGTCGTGTTCGTTCTCGGCCGTCACGGCAAGTTCGTCGTATATACTGCGCATGCCGCGGAGTTGACGTATGACCGAAGCCGAGGCACTTATCGACAAAGAAAAACCGGAATGGCTTTTACATGAATTCTCTGGCGGAAGCGGTATCGTATAGGTTGCATGCCCTGAACCGCTCAGCCTAAAGTATTTTACTGTATGCCGCAAAAAAGACGCAAAATTGATAAAGTAAGCAGTCTAGAAGGTAAGCGTCGTACGCGTCGGGGTAGCGGCGGCGTTACGCTGATGCATGTCGCCCACCTTGCACGCGTCTCACCGATCACCGCCTCTCGTGCCCTCAACTCCCCAGACAAGGTATCAGTTGATGTGCTTCACCGTGTGCGTGAGGCGGTAAAGCGCACCGGTTATGTACCAAACATGCTTGCCGGCGGTCTCGCTTCGAGCCGAAGTAGGCTTGTTGCTGCCATAGTGCCGACTATTGCTGGTTCGGTGTTTCTCGATATGGTGCAATCGCTCACAGAGGAACTCAATGGCGCAGGCTATCAGGTGATGCTCGGCCAGAGCGGCTACGATAATTCCCGGGAAGATACATTACTTGATGCGATCATCGGTCGCCGTCCGGACGGCATTGTCATTACCGGCGTAATGCATTCGCCCAACGCGCGGAAGCGTCTTATTGCGTCCAGCATACCCGTTGTCGAAACCTGGGATATCACCACCAAGCCCATTGACATGCTTGTCGGTTTTTCGCACGAGGAAATCGGAGGCGCTGTCGCCCGCTATCTCCACGAGCGCGGTTATCGAAGGCCGGCTCTGTGTACTGGCGATGACGACCGTGCGCAGCGCCGAGCGGAAGCGTTTGTGATGACGGCAAAAACGCTACATGGCATCCCAAACGTGCCGATATACTGGACGAGTTCTCCGACTAATCTCAAACAAGGACGCCAAGGGTTGTCACAATTACTCGAGCAGCGATCAGACATCGATTGCATATTTTGCGGCTCTGATCTCATCGCTCTAGGCGTGCTTATAGAAGCGCATGCGCGAAGCATCGCTGTACCGGAACGTTTAGCTGTCATTGGCTTTGGGTCTCTGTCATTTGCCGCAGACCTTCACCCTCCGCTCACGTCCGTCAGTATCGACGGCAAACGCATAGGCGAACACGCTGCTCGCGTCATTATGCAGCGAGCGCGAGGAGAGCATGTGGAGCATCGTATCGTGGATATTGGCTACTCTATTGTTTCCCGCGGCACTGCCTGAACGTAAAAAAATCGTTGACGATTATTTTTGGTAGCACCTCCATCGGAGTTCTTGATTTCTCAAAAAATTCAAAGCAAATTCGATTACAGACGCTCCGAAGATTTGCGAAATCAGTGCTGGTTCGGTGTCAACGACCTGCGGTCGTTCGGCCATCGCTCGCGCACCATGCAGATGGGATGCGCGCGCGAGGACTTCGTCGGCAAGTCGACTAGATAGCACCATATCCCGAAATTTATTAGCAGGGGGATATGCGTTTTGGAGACCTCACTCCAGAAGTAATTCCTTCGGCGTTTAATAACTATTGACACTCGCTTAAAGATAGCGCTACCATACGGTTCGTCATCATCTAAATCCACATTATTTTTTACAGGAATAAAGGGTTCACCTATGAGCACATCGGCTTTGGGCCTAATAACACTGATCAATCCGATAGGTAACTGTGAGACGACTAACATCCCTCTTGCGCGCCGGCTCGATTCGCTTCAAGGCAAGTCCTTAGGTTTCATAGATAACATCAAACCGAACGCCGGCCTTTTTCTCCAATATATTGAAGAAATGATCCGTGGTGATTATCGCGATGTGAAAATCCACAAAGTTCGAAAGAATTTCACTCCCAACGTATTGATCGCCGACAAGCTTGATGGAAAAGTCGATGCCGTTATAAACGCGTGGGGTGACTGAGGAGGCTGCGCGTCGTGGTGTATCCACGACTCAGCCTACCTTGAGAAGCGCGGTGTTCCCACTTCCACGATTGTTTCAACGGCATTCCTGATGCACGGCAGACATGCAGCGAAAAACCTTCACATCGAAGAACTGCCGTTGCTAGTTACGCCTCACCCCGTCAACGATCTGACACCAGAGCAGGTGCGCGAGATGGCGCAGATCGCGTATCCGCTTATTGTCAAGCAACTAACGGGGCAGGACGTGCTGGAGCAGACAACCAAGATTCCTTACGCCCGCCCGGCGGCTCGTCTTCGCCAGGCACGTGCCGACGCGAAAAAGAACGGAGAAATTCGATGAACGCGGTGCAGCCGGAAGCAGTAAAGTTCCAGTTGGAAGACTCTTGGGAAATCATCAACGAGTGGTTCCTCGAACGCGACATGACTGATGGTCTGCCGATTGTTCCTCCAACGGAGCCGCGGGTGCGCGCAATGACCGATTACGCCGAACAGGCCCTCGGCTGGTCAACAAATGATGTTGTCGCGACTCTCGCGCCGAAATGTGGTCTCGCTTCAGTAGAGAGAATCGCTGCGAATGCAGTAATGGCAGGCTGCAGACCCGAGTACATGCCTGTGTTAATCGCATGTACTCAAGCCGTAGCTCACCCGAAGTTCAATCTCGATGCGGTTCAGACATCCACTCATAATACCTCGGCTCTTCCCATAGTTAATGGCCCGATCCGCAAAGCCATCGACCTCAACTGGGGTTACAACTATACGGGCAGTCGGTGGCATAGCACCGTGACTATCGGCCGGGCCTTGCGCCTCATCATGAGTAACATTGGTGGCACACCCGGCTCGGTCAATATTCATACGCAGGGACACATTGGCAGATTCGAACACTGTATTGCAGAGAATGAGGAAGGGAACCCATGGGAATCGCTGCACGTCGAGCGTGGGTATGCGTCGGAGGTGAGTACGGTCACCATGATCCCAGCGTGCCCGGCGGCGATGATCGACGACAATGGCGGAAGCCAGACTGCGAAAGATTTGCTCATCACCTTTGCACACTCCGTGGCATACGTCGGTAATCGAAACACGAACGGTGCGGGCCAGCCCGTGTTGATCCTAGGCCCACAGCATGCGCGTCTAATGGCAAATGGCGGCTACAGCAAAGCTGACGTAAAGCGTTTTATCTGGGAACGTGGCCGAGTACCGTTCGGGGATTTTCCGCGCGGAAATCTGACGAATTTCAGCGAAGATAATCTCAAATTTTACGCCGATATTGATCCAAACTATGGCGTGCCAATCGCGGCGAAGCCGGAGGATATCGTCATCGCTGTAATGGGCGGCACCGGAACACACAGCCTGTCGGTACAGACGCAACTCGCCTGCCAGACCGTCACGGTGCCGATCTCGCGCAAAGACGGCTCACCATGGCTGATCCAGACATAGCCATAACAAGCTCAGGAGACGCGGAATAATAATTACGTGACCTCGAGCGTTACCAGTACAAGGCCATTTCTGCGGCAACGCTTACTTAGCCAGGCATTACCCCGGAGGAGAACCCACATGGCAACACCCTTTACACGCGCATGGCTTATTGCAATTGCTGGTGCTGTTTCTTTTTTCTCGGCTGCGCAGGCACAAACGTACCCGTCGAAACCAATACGTATGGTGGTAGGCTTTCCCGCCGGCGGCACTACCAACATCATGGCTCGAATGATCGGTGCGAAGATGGCGGAGCAGTTCGGGCAGCCTGTGATCATCGACAATCGACCCGGCGCAAGCGGCATCATTGGCGCTGATCTTGTCGCAAAAGCGCAGCCGGATGGCTATACACTGCTCATGTCGTCCAGCACTCATGGCACCAATCTGAGTCTCTATTCGAAGCTGCCATACGACACGGTCAAGGATTTCGCACCGATCGCGCTGGTGGCAACGACCCCTTACGTGCTGGTCGTGCACCCTACGCTGCCAGTGCAGTCTGTGAGTGAGCTGATTGCTTATCTCAAAGCGCGGCCTGGAAAATTGAATTTTTCTTCGTCGAGCAACGGCACCGCACAGCATCTTGCCGGGGAGCTACTGAAACGAACGGCTGGCGTCGACATTCAGCATATTCCTTATAAGGGTACCGGCGCGTTGTTGCCGGATTTGCTCGCCGGCAGGATATCTCTCGCGTTCGAAAACGTAAGCGTGATGGCGCCTTACATCAAATCCGGCGCGATGCGGGCATTAGCCGTGACCAGCACCAAGCGCTCGTCTGTCCTGCCCAATGTTATGACCATGGCTGAGGCAGGTTTGCCGAATTTCATAGTTGTCGGATGGTTCGGTATCTTTACGGCCGCTGGAACTCCACCGGAAATAATAAGGCACCTGAACACCCAGATCGCGATGATTATGAAGGAACCAGATATACACAAGAGAATGCTCGCTCTAGGCGCAGACTCATTATCGGGTCCGCCCAATGATCTGCGCGATCTGCTCGCGCGCGAAATTGACGTGTGGGGAAAAGTTATCCGCGAAGCAGGAATTCGGCTTGACTGAGAGAAAGGTCGACATGGCAGATCGGCGGAGCACCAGGCCAGCAGCACATCTGTGGATAGTGGGATAGAAATCTCTCTTCCTGTGCCAACCATTCGCTGCGACTCCAGCTGAACTCGGCGAATTCGAGAAGTAAGAAGCTGCCAAGCCCAGATGTTTGCCTAATCATAAGTCTTCTCGCAAGAGTGGTTATAAGGACACGCGATGCATATTCTTATTACCGGTGCTGCTGGCATGATCGGTCGCAAGCTTACCGAGCGACTGGCCTTGGACTCAGCGATTGGCGGCACGCCGATCGACAAGCTTACGTTGATCGATATCGTGGCGCCGGCGAGAGCCGAGGGATTATCCGGCCACGTTACAAGCAGAACGGTCGATCTTGCGGAACCTGGCACTGCGGCGAAGGCTGTCGCGGAACGGCCTGAGATCATTTTTCATCTCGCCGGCGTGGTCTCGGGCGAAGCGGAAATCGATTTTGACAAGGGCTATCGCGTCAACTTGGAGAGCATGCAACAATTGCTAGCGGCAATCCGCGCGGTCGACGACGGCTACAAGCCCAAGCTCATCTTCGCATCTTCAATGGCGGTGTTCGGTGCACCGTTCCCACCTGCGATCTACGATGAGTTCCACCTGACGCCACTTACTTCCTATGGGACCCAGAAGGCGATCTGCGAATTACTGCTCGCAGACCACACCAGGCGCGGTATCTGCGAGGGTGTCGGTATCCGGTTACCATCAATCGCGGTGCGGCCGGGCAAGCCCAACAAGGCGGCATCCGGCTTCTTCTCCTCAATCATCCGGGAACCGCTCGCCGGGCGTGAGGTGACGCTGCCGGTTGCCGATACGGTGTTGCATACGCACGCAAGTCCGCGCAGCGCCGTAAACTTCCTGATCCATGCAGCGGAATTGCCACGCGACAAACTTGGTCCGCGGATCAACCTCAACATGCCGGGCGTGACGTGCACCGTCGCCGAGCAGATCGAGGCCTTGCGACAAATTGCCGGCGACAGAGTTGTCGCCCGCATTCGGCGCGAACCGGACGTGCTCATCACACGCATCGTCGATGGCTGGCCACACCGCTTTGATCCTCGCCGCGCGCTGGCACTCGGTTTCAAGGCCGAAGGCTCGTTTGACGAGATCATTCGCGTGCATATCGAAGATGACCTCGGCGGCAAGATCGCAAACTAGACCGCAAACTAGATCGAACAGCCCTCTATGTTCCTGTTAACGCCCGCGTCAGCAGAAAACCATGTTCTATTCATGAGGGAATATGCACGTATAGCTATGTCGACCATCCGTGAAAATTGGTGATCACGTCATAACCGGGGGGTAATAAGATTTGTGTAAACGGTTAGTAACCACTCGAGATTTAAGAGAATCATTAGTTGTAATTACAATGAAGTGAAATTTTATTTGGCACCGGCTTTTTCCAGAATTTCCACCATGGTTTTGTAGCCACGCGCTCTGGCCAGCTTCAACGGCGTGTTGCCGTTACGGTCAGCCAGTTGCAGATTGGCGCCGGCAGCAACCAGTGCCTGCAGTGTGGCGACATGGCGCGGTCCACCGTCACCGAGCACGATGGATTCGATCAGCGCGGTCCAGTGCAGGTTGTTGACATGATCAAGCGGTGCGCCCGCGGCGATGAGCTGCCTGACCACGCCGTGGTGACCGAGGTGGGCGGCGGCAATCAGTGCTGTGCCGTCGTAACGGCTGGTGGTGAGTTTGGCGCTGGCACCCAGCGACAGCAGCGTGCGCAGCGTGCTTTCGTCATTTGCGACCGCGGCAATGGTGACTGCGTCGTAACGGTCCCTTTCCAGTAGGTCGAGCTTCGCACCGGCTTTTACTAGCGCGCGGATCACAACTTCCTTGCTCGCATAGGTGGCGACATGAGCCGGAGTGCGACCGTACGGGTCGCGTGCATTCACGTCAGCTTTTTGCGCAATCAGTTTTTCGATGGTTGCGAGATCGCCACTGTGGGCTGCGGCATGCAGGCCGCTGTAACGGGTGATCTCGGCGGCGCTGGGCGGCAACTGTGCTAGGGCCGGATCGAATGTGATAAGCGCGGCGCTACAGGTTGCAGTCACTAGGGCCTGTTAACAATCAAGCCAGCCAGATGTAAGCACACGCGAGGTTAAGCATGGACAAGAAATTACGCGCGAGTTTCTCATACCGGGTAGCGATGCGGCGAAATTGCTTGAGGCGAC
>Ga0105054_10005798_pt1 | contig 17585 bp, 11 predicted proteins | sample BON02_FD_78091 | JGI IMG/M metagenome (GOLD analysis project Ga0105054, IMG submission 78091) | Freshwater microbial communities from Lake Bonney liftoff mats and glacier meltwater in Antarctica - BON-02 (megahit assembly) | ecosystem: Environmental > Aquatic > Freshwater > Ice > Glacier...
ACTAGTAGTGGATAAAAGCCATCAAATGTTAATTTCTTAATATCTTGTTGAAAGAAAAGAGCCTGATGGCAATCCGTGAGGTGATCAGAAGCAAGAACATTATGTGGAATCACTGAATTCGCATTATATTTCTCCTGATGTAATTTAATTGCATCCCTCGACTTGAGTCGCCTATTTTTTGAATTGTGGAAAAAAGGGTCTACCGAAGGCGCGGCAATAATCGGGACATAATCCATTTAGTTGTTTGTTCACAATGGAGATCAACATAAGACCACACCAACTTCATCCGTCGTGGGTACCCGCTCAGCTTCTTATCGAGTCTGTCTGCTTTTTAGAAGAGAAGGACAATATGGTGTATGTAGTTGTCACAACGAAAGATCATGAATATGTCCTGGCAAGAGTGCCACATGAAGTGTTTGATGATTGTGTTCTCCAAAGTTCACATCATTTAAGAGTATGTGGCATTGACATATTACGCCAACTGGAGAAATTTCGAGCAGCAAGACGAATCGTCAATAACCTCTCCGATGTTTCGCCGCTGAACAATGACCACAAACTACATCAAGGATATTTGGACCTTTCAGGAACCAAAAAGTATGCAGTCATACTCGACAACCATGTTTACATATACAATAAAGGCCAACACACTCCAGAGCTTTCAATACCGATATCTCTTTCCGAGATAGATCCTTTGGATTGTTCCTTTCAAATGAAAACCCCATTTCGAAAATTTCACTTCAAAACCAGACATGAAGCAGATTTTCAGATTTGGGTAGGCAAGCTTTCGAAGGTTCTATTTGATACAAAAAAGACGACGAAATCAATTTTCGGGGACGTTACCGTAATCCTCATCCATAAAGACAAAGAGGTCGCGAGGGTCCCATTGGTTGACAAGATAATGGTAGGACGTGATAGGCTCAATGATATTGTCATTCCGAATGCAAAAATCAGTCGGCAGCACTGTCAAATTCAAATAGACTGTAATGATCGAATCCTAGTGACAGACCTCGGGTCATCAGCGGGGACCATGATTGACAACCAGCTAATTGAACACAGAGGCATCAGTAAAACCGATATAATCCAACTACCAAACGAATATCGCCTCCACCTATATTTTGAATAATAGAAAATTTCCAGATTTGTTTTCATGAAATTCCAGAGTTCTTTTAATTTTTTCATGTTTCTCTCTGATGTGGAATGCACTGATCTATACGATAGCATAGGATATTCATATTCGCTAATTAAGAACTCTAAATATGAATTCGTGCTCTTTTTATGGTATTATCTCAATTTAACGACATTTATGGACCAGTTGAACCCCAAGCATTGTATCCATTTCTGGTTGAAAAATAAACTTATTTTTATCTCCCACTCTCCGAGTTTCTAACCGTAGATTTTTTATGGAATTGGAAACAAGGGATCTTCTTTGGAGGAAGCATGGGTGCTACTGCGTAAAGCGGATGAATACGCGTAATTTGGCCTGAAATTTGACAAGAAGAAGAGACGAGAACCAGCTCGTAGTATCAATTTGAATGAGGCACCTATATGGAATATGAAAGTTTAGAACAATCGGCTTCGAGAAAATGAAGATCTTCTATGTAAAAATTAGGTTTCCATTAAGCCACCTCTCGAAGACTCTCTGTAAAATGTGTCCATATTAATTAAGCAGCCAAGATATACGTTTATTTATTCAAATATTAATATTAATACATGTTGTGAGGTACCTGCTAGCAAGTGAGTAGATACGAAAAATTTCGCTTCGTTCACTTAGATTACTAGAAGTGTTCTAGAACATTATTCTCGTAAACGGCTAAATGCTCGCTCGCACGCAGCCTTCTTCCTAATATCCTAGGAGTTCAAAATTCAACTAATTTGTTTCTACCATGGTACTTTAAGTTATAATATATTTTTTAATTTATCGCCGGACGATTCAATGTGAAATCCGAAATCGATTTCTCATCAACTCCTTGTTATTTTAAAGAAATGAGCTTTTTTTCTACCTGTTAGTTCATCATCCCTTCTTTGTAGTTTGTTTCTTTGTAACACCATATTTTTAAATTTAAAAATTTAATTAGAGGTTGCATTTGAACATCAGAAATTCAATAATATCGATGAACGAGAGAAAACACCACATACGGCTACTAAGTACTATAATTGAATTAAGAAGTAGGGTTTTGTCAGGACTGCAGGCATCTTAGTAGATTGAATGCACTAGTGCCGCATTTCAAATTTGGAGGAGAAAATGCTATTTGGTTAGCCCCCCCTCGTTAACGGATCTAACTTCATTTAATACTATGATGAGTGAGCAACCAGTTCAACGACAATTTATTACCAAATTATCTCACACCGTAACATTAACTCAAACAGTACGAATACCTAAACCATCTCTTCCATATATTGCTAAACATCGGTTGACAAGATTGCCGGTTTATGACAAACCTTTTGGCGTGATTAATGATGAACGGGAATGCTTCACCGAAAGTCGAGTGGAAAATGCAAGACCTTTAAAAGTGCCATTGAGACTTCGCGATGCATATAAGTTTTCCCAAAAATCAAACCGCGAAGAGCTTTCAAGGATACTTGCTTCCAATAATCCACGCCTTTTAATTAATTTTAAGAACTAGAAATACATCTCCTCACAAGGAATACCTCCATAATCGTCATCACTTTCAACATGTATTTCCAGATCATCTAAATCAGGAAGCGGATACCGTAGTATTGCTGCCACGCCAGAAAGCTGCTCTAGTTGCTCACCCGAAGGATGCAACGAAGAGAATATATGAACTTGTGCACCTGAAGCTCTACACGCTTCCACCAAATCCACATATTGTTTACGAGTTTTAATAGATGTTGAGCGAAATAACGAATCACTAACAAGTAAACTTGCAATTGCCCCTCTATCTTGTGCGGCTTGTACATGCCCGTATGAATAAAAGGCCTTTTCAGAGTTTTCGTTGAGCATTTTAAAAAATTTGTGTAGCACTTGGACCTCCCTGGCAGCTTGAACATCTGCCAACCTCGTTTGTATTCCAGGATCAGATAATACTTGATCCAATGCTTGAGTATAACCAGAGGACGCATGAACAAGAATGAATCGATCCTTATTTTTCAAAAGATCTTTCAAATCCGAACGCCGACTCGATTCTTCAACGAGGTATTTGAAGAAATCATCTTTTACGTAACCGGGACTCGAAACAATCACGCATTTTACAATTTCAAAATCTATGTCTCGAACGATTGCCTGGAGAACTTGCTCAAAAAACTTGGCAACTCCATCCTTGTGATTTTTAGAAGCAGCACGTTTCTTTGGGATGGACTTTTCTATTTTGGCGCGAATCAGAGTCATAGCAGACGTAACAAGACATACATGAGCTACGCCCATTTCCATGACAACAGCAGCTAACGATGCACTTTTAGATGGATTACAGGCAGTTTCAATCCTCTCTATGAAGAGACTGTCCCAATTCAACTTTGTCACTGTAAAGTTCCGATTGGGTTCCAATTCTACTGTATGATGAGCGCCTAATTTAATAAACTTGTTTTCTTCAATATTCTTGCCCATCACACGAATGCAGCATTCAACCGGATCAAAATCAATCTTGCTCACTTGAATCATCACGGTCACTTTAACGCGTTGTGATTGCACCGCAGTGTCTCCTTCCTTGACTACCTTTCGTATCGTTGTGGCTTTGATAGAGTCCCCCACTGCGATTATATTAAACGCATGCCACATGTCTTCTGCTTCTAACGGACATAATACAACATAGCCTCCACCATGACCACTGATGCATTTCTTAATCAGTCGCATTAAAATTATAAAAAATGGGGAATCATCTATCAGTTCGAGTTCGTTCGTTATTTTCACGCAAACAACGTCGAGTGCTTTTATTAGGTGTTGATGGGTCAGGGAAAACTACGCTGTTTAAACTGCTGAGCTCACTGGACAACAAAGAAACCGTACCAACCACAGAAACTAAACTTTCAACTGTCGCTTACAAAGGATACGAAATCATCCTTACTGATGTGGGTGGACAAGGCCATCTTCGACCGTTTTGGCGGCACCATTACACTGGCAGTCAAGGGATTATATATATGATCGATAGCTTAGATACGGAACGCATCGAAAAAGCCAAGAAAGAACTTGAACTGACACTTGCCGATGCTCAGCTAGAAGGGACTCCTGTACTTGTCTTTGCCAACAAACAAGATGATATTATATCCTCCAATATATCCTTCAATATACCCTCCAATGCAAATAGGAAAATAACAGTTATCGGATGTTCCGCTCGTAGCGGCCAAGGTGTCTACGAAGGACTCGATTGGTTGATTCAACATATGGAACGAATGTAAATTATTTTTATTGTTATTGAAGTAATGCTTGTGCTTCTTGCTCTTGGACACTCGATTGGTATTTCCTATATCCCCACCATGCTCCAAACCACACTAATGGATTTCCAGTAGCCATCACACCAAAAAAGCCCACTGCCTTGGCAAGAGTGCCGAATACAGGTAAGAGATCGGAAAATGATGTTTGAAAGGCTTGTTCCGTCATAGCCTTGAATATCTTCTTGGCGAATAGCGCAGTTACTAAACGATCCCAGATAAATGTTCCAAACAAAGTCATCGTGACAAGTCCTATGATGTTCCATCGAAATTCATCATTCGGGAAACTCTCCAAATGAATTAATCGATTTAATTCAGGACTGACTTCCCAAGTACAAAATACTAGAGCACCAATACACATGAATAGAGACAAGAACAACGCATGGTTTTCAACAATTCCTAGCATCCATGGTCGACCTTTGTAGTTGACGAACAAGACAGCCATAATCTGAGACGTTTCCACTAGAAAGATCACAGTATTCATCAAATTGGGCATAAAAGGAGCTTGCCACATCATCATAACCTCCGCCATGGAATCAAGCGCACTCCCTTCCTCTTCCTGCTTCTCGTACTCCTTGGCCAATCCTCGTGCTACACGTCTGTTGAATGCAATAACCTCCTTCAGTTTGTCTTCACCCATGGCTGCCTTTGCTAGACTCACAGCAGTAACCATACAGAATAGATGAATGGCTGCTTGACCAAGAATACTAATGAAAATGGCTGGGTTAAAAAGAGATCGAATGGGGCGAACGTGATGCATTTTCTCAATAGGAGTCGAATAAGAAAACGCCAAAGAAGCACTCATGATCAACCAACTCGAAGCCATCATCTGCCGTTCAGACGACCTAGCTCCTTCAAGAGACAACGCTGCCAAACAATAGGCACTAATGGTGCATTCCAACATCATGATCTGCTGCTGCTGCAGAGCACTCAACAAGGTACATCGACCTTGGCGAATGAGCTGTACTACACTCTTCACAGATGGGGTTCGAGAGGTAAAAGGAGCTGCAATGGATGCATCACCAGGTCGCACAATCGGAAGTGCATTTGGATCATCCAATGCATCCAAGGCCATTTGAGTAGGATTATCACTATCTTTCTTTAAAACTACATTGTACTTCCTGCTGAGAAGCTCATTCGCTTTCATCAACTCTTGTCGTAATTGCATTGTAACTGCTTTGACCGCATTCACTTGGACCATAAACCCTTCTTCGCCTCTTGCAGCAGCAGCACTTACATAGGCTTGAACCATCTCCTGCTGTTTGGCCATAATCTCTTTCTTCTTCTTATCAAATTCAACCTTGTGCTTCTTAGCGGCTTCCGCTGATTTTATCTTCAGAATTTTGGCCTCCTTATTTAATGCTTCTTCTGCATCGACGCCTTCAACATCAATTCCTTCGGCATTTGCGTTTCCGTATCCACCCAAGAGTGCCAATCCCACGTCCGCTTGTTTGAGTGCACCCACATCGTTACCACCATCTCCGCACATCAAAACAAAATTCACCTGCTTGGAGGCCACGAAACTTGATATCTCACCGGATTCCTCCTCTTGATACTGTTGAATCATGCGGATTACTTTTGCCTTACCCTGCGGTGACATACGAGCAAAAACATCTATTTCATCCACGTACTTCCATAATTTGCCTTGAGACATATTCACTGCGGATAAGAGAGCATCTTCCGTAGTCAGTAGATCATGGTTCTTGTGAAGCTCCACAATTTCCTCCACCACAAAAGGTTTCTTAACATCTTGAGACCCTACAGCTGCAACCCATTCGACACCACCTTGTGACATAGTAGTAAGCAATAACGGCACCAATGGTTTGCTGCAAATGTGTGTCTTGCGAGCCACATGAAGTGCAGTCAAGGGAGCATCTCCTGTAAGCATTCCAACTTTATGATCCGCTTCGATAAGAGATCGAATCACAATCGCACTATCAGATCGTGTTTTGCACTCAAAGGCGATAAATCCAGCAAAAGTTAAATCACTCTCCACTTGTTCACGAGATAACTTTTTCAAATCAGCCCCTGGTTTACAATGCTTGAATGCAAGAGCCAATACCCGCATACCATCCTCCGCCAGTCGACGATAAACATCATTATACCAAGATGGAGCAGTAGTTACAAGTGAAAGTACAGCTTCAGGAGAACCCTTCACTAAACATAACATTTCAGGAGCAAACTCATTTTTGCCTTTGTGCTGATATTTACATACCACACTCATCCGTTGCAATTTGGAAGCAAAATGAAATCGTTCCAAAATACGAACAGCTTGAATTGTTGATTTGTCAGCAATCGCGTGACATTCTTCCATACCTTGACGAACTTTAGCCAACTGAGATTCAATAACTTTGATATTGGCACCTTCCAACTTCATATCGGCTTCCAATTTACTAGCTGCGAAATTCAACAGAGTTGCATCTCCAGGTACCGCAATTTGAGTCTTGGGATCGTAGCCCCACTGCACCCCTTTCAACGCAGCGACTTCAATCGGATCTCCAAGTAAGTCGGCAGGTTTTCCAGTAGCCGAAGTAAGAGGCATCGACACTGACACTAGAGAATGACATCCGGCTAGCACCATGGCTGTGTTCGTATCAGCATCTTTCACAGGCGTCAAAACTGATTCATCCTTTGATGAGGCACAAACAACGCCAACAGGGACCAACTCATCAGTGGTAAGTGTTCCAGTTTTGTCAAAGAGACAATGAGTAATTTTACCAGAATAAGGGACACGATATGGTTCGGTGCAAAAGATCCCTTCCTTCATAAGTGTCATCAGAGCATGATTCACAGCCAACGCCATTTGCACTGGCAATTGACGAGGAACCACGCTGGTTAATATCATAACGCATTTCAAAAGCAACTCATGAGTTGTCCTATCGCCTTTTTCCATTCCTCGCTTGAATACATATCCGGCACTACAAAGAGCAAAACAAAACAAAACCAAAAGAGCCACCCCTGTTTCCTTGGAATCTGCAGACACAGACTCGGTAGAGAATTCAATCATCTGCATAAGTTCCCCTTGAGAAGAACCAAAACCTGTTCGGAGCACGAGACATAAACAACCGCCATCAGGAGAAACAGGAAAGTCTCCTTCTCCTGGAGATGCAGTGATTAAGGTGGTCCCTGAAAACATCACGTTAACTCGATCTCTACCATTAATATCCAAAGGACTGTTCATGTTAGCATGCGACGTCATTTTCAATGAATCCTTCATCTGTGGGACAGATTCCCCTGTTAATGTCGCTTCATTCACCACGGCATTCCCGTCAAGTATAAGGCAATCACAAGGAATTGCATCGGTGCCTCGACTCTGTTGTTCCCCTGCTTGGTGGGACAAGGATGCAAGAGAGATTAGATCCCCAGGAAGTAATTCTGTGGTTTTCAATTTGACCCATTTGCTTTCTCGATATACAGGCAGTTCGTATGGCTTGGGGGCCAAACCTTTCAGGGTTTTGAGGGTTCGAAAACGTTGAAACGCCGTCATTGCTTCCATCATGACAATAGTAAATAGGTTGAATATCGTGTATTGCCAATACTCATCCATAAGCCACAATCCAGCAGAGAAGAATTGAAAAATAGCCAACGGAGATAACATACCTTCGATCACAAGGTCAGGCATCGTTTTCATTTCAACTGCCAGAGAATTCAAACCAAAACGATTCGCTAACTTCTCAATCTCTTTTGAACTGGCGAGTCCACGAGATACGACGTACTGCTTCATTGGCAAATCTACTCGACAAACGATAGGGCTGGCCACACCTGCTTGTTCCATTCGTTCTCTGGTGTATTTTTCGCATGCAATACGTTCAGATTCACTCAACTTGGCAATAACGAGTTCCTCTTCTTCCACGTCAACCTTTTCATTCTTCTCATTCGACAAACCTAAAAGTTTCACTTCACTCAGAGCTTGAACTTGTTTGTCCAACTTGAACCTCAGTTTTTGAAATTCAAAAACCAGTTGCTTTTCTCTGGGGTCGAAAACAATAAGCACCATTTCTGGCTTGCCGTGATGAGCATACGGGGTCACGAGAGCAGAACATCCAGCGTCAACTGCAGTAGCTGGTTCAAAATACATCCATGCATAAAACCATACAAACCATCTGCAGAGAAGTTGAAACAGCACCGTTCCAGTAAGTAAACAGAAAAGTGCAGCTGCTGGAAAAGCATCAGGAAGAAACCAATTAGGAAGTGGTCTTTCATCTTCTTCTTCATCATCAGTGGAGTTCTTCTCGATACTGGTATCCTCCAATACAATATCCTTGAGTACGACCTCCTCCAATACGACATCCTCATCCTCATCCTCATCATCATCATCCCATGAAAGAACAACCTCGCCATCAGTCTCTTTTAATAACTGATCCTCTTTAGATATCTTTTTCGATTTCAGTTCTTCAAGTTCTAAAGATGCTCGTCGTCTTGGGTCTCCCATGGTATTCCATACCGGTGGGAGCACTATGGCGTACAAGACTACACATAACCCAATGAGGATCGTCTTGCGCAAAGGGGCTGGCTTGTATATTCGCAAGTAAGCAATCTGTTTACAAGTCTTATTGACTGGAACCTCGCTCATGGAACCAAAGCGAAGATTCAATTTTTATTGGTTCAGAACACACCATATCCGGTAACAGTAAAAGAAACGGTGTGATCTGATTGTGGGATGTTGACCTTGTCACTGAAAGCCATACCAGCGCTTTGCAAGCACGTGAGCGGAATTTGTGACGAATACGAGATAAACCCTAATGAGCAATTAGCCGCCGATATTCGAAAAAGTATTACTAAACTAGATCAGTTCTATCTTGAAAACGAAAACGATCCCCGAGCTATTCTTATTGAAAGATTGAGTTTCCAACTGGCCAACATTCTTCAAAGGCCTCCTCCACCACCGAAACCAGTAGAAAGGTATACATGCAATCTATCTCCTCAAATATGCTCTTCAAAGGAAAAAGTACACGATCCCATCTATGAAAAAAAGTCTGTTGATCATGTAGCTTCTTTATCTTACGCCGCAGCACATGCTACCAATTATTCATTTTTATCTCCCTTTGCTGATACAGTAGAATCGTTGACAGAAGAAAAAAGCCCTCCTCAGGTTGTTGTGAATTTTACGGTGGTCGTGAACGACAAAGACTATTTTGAGATAATGAGGAGACGTGAAATTCTCAGAGCTCGAGCAAAAGGAATATCAAAAACATCTTTCAAAAGTGCACAGAGAGATATTGCATTATATCGAAGAGAAGATCCTTATCATCCCGATACTGCCGTGACATTTCGACCAGAAGATAAAACAAAATGGGTATCTAAAAATGGATTTCAATTAAAGTAAATAGTCCATCATCAAATCAACTTTTAGTTTGCAGTTTTTCTGCGTCTTGAAGATTTATGTTTGGTTTTGAGCGAATATTGAGCAGCTGTCGGTCTTCTCTCAACTTTCGCAGCAATGGTAGGCAGTTCGCGACTTAAGTTCATCAGCCAATCCGATTGAGCCCGGGCGTATGTGTTTGTGTCAGCAAAGCTTCTGTTTACATGAAGGTCAGCCCGGTCCATAGGATCCTCCGTCCTAGGCGGCACATAGAGTTGGTTTCGTGTATTGGATGGTTGCGTGTATCCATTGGCAACACGGTCATTGTATAGGTTCTGAAGCGGAGGCCTCGTTTGTCTTGGTACTGGTATTTGTGGAGGAGGAGCGTATGGGTCATTCATATACACAAACGGCGGAGGATACCCCGATGCAAAGTAAGGCTGATAATAGTATGGACGTTGTCTATTGTGACGAATACTCTCATTCTCGAAATCGTTTGAATCACTTGACACGGACTCGGTATGATCATAAAAGTTAGATCTATTGTAGATGGAAAACTGATGCTCATACCTCTCTAGTAGGTCTACGTTGGAAGGGTCTCGAAGTAATTCAAGCGCAACAGAGTATAGAGAAGAAATTGTATCGATCATCACCATGATACCTTCATCCCTATCTTGTAGTTCTAAAATTCCAGAATCAATGCGAGAAGTTTGGGATTGAAGAAATGAACTTATTTGAACAGCCACCTTGGAATTACTCGATCGAGATGTCTTCATTGTTTCATCCAAAAGACGTTGCTTCTGATCTTGTAACTCTCGTATCTGGCTATCAATAAGGGTTTTGGTGGTTTCAAGAATGGATTTTTCGCGGACGAAATCGTGGTTCACCCATGTACGTACTTTCCGAACAACTCTGGAGTCCGCTTCCTCCATATTATTCATAACTTGTGGAACGATTTCATCAAAATCACGCACCTTGCTCTCCAAATCTTGCACCTTGCTCTTGAGTTCTTTGATGTGATGCTCCAACTCCGTTTTCTCCAAGCCAAGCTTACGCTCCTTGGCTTTCAGACCCAACAGTTGATCATCATTCTTCAACTCCTGTAGTCGATGCTGCAAAGTCTCTTGATTCCGCTGGGCATCTTCAAGTTGCGAAGTACGAGTATCCAAGTCAAGCTGTAACAAATGAGTTTCATTTTTCCAGTATTCATCAGTAGAAGCTTTTTCTCTCATCAGTGTATGGTGCTCTCTTTTCAGACGACCTATTTCTTTTTCGCTGATAATTTCTTGACTTTGGAATTGACCAAGTTCTTCCTCCAATTTAACTTTTTCTCTCGTCAGTGCATGGTGTTCCCTTTTCAAACGACCTATTTCCTGTCCACTGGTGATTTCTTGGCTTTGTGACAGACGAAGTTCTTCTTCCAATTCATCTTTTTCTTGCTTGAGTCTTTCTAAAGATCGTTCGAAACGAGGGGATGGATTATCTACTTGGATTCGTTCTCTTTGAGCAGCGTGTAACAAGTTTTGGAGATTTCGAATTTCGTCCTTGTGACGAGCAACAGTCTCGTCTGCCCTTTCAACATCGGAACCTCTTTGCTCGTACATGATTTTCAAATTCGAATGGGTACGTTTTAGCGCATTCAAACTTTCTTCTGTTTCCAGCTTGTGGGCATTTGCATGATCAATTTCAGTATGAAACCGAGACAACATTCGATCAATGGATTCGTCATTCTCCACTTTCGATAATTCTACTGCATTTTTTTCAGATTTCAGAATCTCGATCTCAGAACGAAGTAGTACCACCAAATCACTGTTTTCCTGATTAGATGAATTCAACTGTCGAAGTCGTTCATTCAGTTGAGTCAGCTCTCGGGACTTTTGGGCAAGCTTATGATCCAAACTAGTTTGTTGGGTATCATCTTTTCTTGCTTGGTCCAAATCCAAGACAGCTTGTGCATACAATCGCTCCGTCTCCTGCAGACGCTCGTTGATTTCCTTATGCTTTTCCATTCCATCAGAATCTTGCATTGTCAAAAGTTCCTGGTTCCTCATTGAATACTTTTGTACTTCAACCTGTAGCTCACGTATCCTGTCTTCCTTGTCATTTATTTTTCCTCGTAATTCTTGTATTTTTGAATTCAAGTCCACCATTTGGATCGATGACTCATCATCCTTGCCCTGTACCATCAACAATTGACTAGCCTGCAGACTTGATATCTTAAGTTCTAGAGTGTTTCGAATGTTTTCCAATTCGTTTAACTTGGTTCCATACCGCTCCTTTGATTCAACTAGCTGCACATTCAAAGCTCCAATGCGATCTTCGAGAGAGGTACGAGAGGAACGTTCAAAATTCAAAAGTTTCTTGTCTGCAATTCCTTTCGCTACCGCTTCCTCCGCCTCCTCCATTTGCTCCTGACGAATCCTACCCAATTGATAGTCCAATCCCGAAGATTTCTCCTTTTCCTGCCTCAAAGACATTTGAAGCAACCCTATTTCTTGATTCAACCTTTCCAATTCGCTCAAATGAGACCGCTGCAAGATCTCGCGCTCCTCTTGTCGAACTTGTTCAATACTCAATTTGTTGACAACCATTTCCTTGCTGGATTTTGCAGTACGTAAATCTTCGATTTCTTTTCTTAATTCGAATCTTTGCGCTTCCATGGATTCAATTTGAGCGGATTTTGCAAGTTGTCGAGTTTCCAGTTCTGATAAAGTTTCCTCATTTTTCGCCTTTCTTTCTTCAAGGGAGTTTTTAGCCAATTCCATTCTTTGCTTGTGCGCTACCTCACTGTTCTTGATGCTTTCCTCCAGAGAAACCAGCGCAGAATTTTGATCTCGAATTTTAAAATCCAAATCTCTCAAAATAGAATGCTTATCCACTACCGATTGTTCCAACTGCTCCTTTTGTTTGTCAATGTTTTCTTTCTCAGTAGTAAGCTCTCGTACCCGACCCTTCAGGATGTCCCCTTTGCTCTCCAATGATTGCAATGTTGATTTTTCCCTCTTTAAGTTGTTTTCAAAATCCAAACGATTGCTTTTTTGCTGTTGCAACAATTCATTGTTTCCGCGTTCAAGGTTTTCACGCTGCGATTCCAAGTTTCGAATAGTTGAGTTTAAATCTTTTTGAGTCTCTCGCAGATCTTCTATTTGGTCAGAATCTCTTTTAAAACACTCAAGTCGTGATTCTGCTTCCTCTTCTTCCTTCAGAAGTTCTCCTTCCAATTTCTGTATTCTAATCTCGTTTTCACGTCTTAATTCGTCTTTCACAGTTTCATATTCAGCATTCAGTTCCGACTCCAACTTGACAAGTTCCTCGTCGTTCTGCCTCCGCCTCCCTTCAAATTTGGTATCGAAATGGTCTTTCTGTTGATTAAGCATTTGTTCATGCTGTTCGACCATCTCATCGTGTTCTTTCTGATACAGCCGGTTCAATCGTTTCTCTTGGTTTTCCATGTTTTGTTCAAATTCTTTTTGCATTTCCTGGATTTCGTCATCGTGAGCCATGCGCAACCCTGTAGTGTCGAACACGTTTTTTTCCTCTTCAAAATCTTCTTCCTCAGATTCTACTTTTTTATTGCGTGGCTTAGATCGACGATCATTTCGACTTGAGTTCGATTCATATGAATCTTCAACACTCGAAGCCCTACCTTGTCGTTTTGAAAGACTCTCAACTACATTCCGAGGTGTGTCTTTTGGTGCAGAGGTAGGACGAATACCAGGCAGTGGATTGCGGTTTGTTAACGAGTGCGTGCTACCACCAGAAAAAAAAGGCTTTCTACCTTCTGTGGGGTCCACATTAAAAGAATTTCTCTTCACCTGATTCAAGTGACGTTTTTCATCTTCACTCAAATCCAAACCCTTTTGCTGACGGGTTATTTCTTTGACAGCTTTCTGTTCTTTTTTTTTAGCTCTACCATCATCTCTGACACTAGATCCCGTCTGAGACCTCATCACTCTTCTTTTCTTTTCTTCTTCATAAAGATTACGATAGTACGCATCACACGGGTGGTCCCACGTACTATCACCCGATGCGAAATTGAAGTAGTAGATCTCTAGGGTGTCCAAAGTTTTGCATGGTTTCCAATTGTCAGGCAGAGGGGCTTTCAGACCTTCTCTCGCGATCCAAACTAGATCCTTGTCTTCTTCCATATCCATTCCTAACCACTTAGCATATTCTACAACTTCGTTTTCTGTTGGTTCATAATCTGGATCTATCTCCTCTTCAAGAACAACCGAATCACCGCCAGGAGTTGCCATTATAACCTAGAGAAATCAAAAATCGACTAGCCTCGCTCAGCTGCCGTTGTAAATCAAATAACTGAGAAAAAAAAATTGCCCTGGTTTTCTTGGAGATAAAATATCTATCACCAAAGTTGGTTGTATCATTTGATCCTCTTCTGTCTAGTTTCAAGATTTTCACGTTCTGGAAGATAATTATAATTGAAGTTGAATTGAAACTATCTAGGTGCATATGACAAGTTAACTGCATAAGCATTGCAGTCATCGATTTGCACATATCCAAAACCAATTATTTTGTCATCAACGAGTTATGGAATTCCAAAGACATTTTACCAAGATGAATGCGATAGAGTGTATGTTCATCTAAAATTCCATAGATAACAGAGTCGATGCCAAACAGACCTGATTCATACGAGCCACGCGACTTGGCGCCGAAAGCGCACGAAGGGAGTGGGGCAAAATCTTGTGAGGTGTAAATATCCATACGAAACCTCTTCCAGTATACCACGCAAAGGTTGCATCGCGTGAGATAGTCCTGAGACTTTACCAAACGATATAGACCCTGCAAAATGTTTCTGACATCGCCTTGATTTAAAACCACAATATGAGGTTCAAATACGACATTGTCTAAATCACTTTTATGCATTGTCTTAATCACTTACATAATCATACCACATTTTCTATAGATTCAAAAACATGTAAAAAATCTAACCAGTCCTAACAAGTGTCGAGCGTTTTTTAACATTAAGAATTTTTTGCTGTTGTGTCTTTATTTAAATCATCCAACTGATGCGGGTACTTTATTCGTTAGGGGCATTAGTGGCCATTGTGAATGCCGAAGTCGCAACTCTTCGAGATGCAGTGAGGGTCACTATCCAGAACGAAGCCCAAGATGTACCCAGGGAATGTTGCACAGATGAAACAGGTTTCGGTTGTCCCTCTGGCTACACCTATACCGCTGGAAACATGACCTTTATAAGTACTGGCGATTCTTGTTACAATGTGTGTACTAACGAAGCTGGAGTACCAGGAAACGGCACTTTTCCTGTGTGTGCGCCGACTACTAATACTCGAGCACCGACTCCCCCTCCAGTATCCCCAAAGACTATGAACTGTTGCGCTGTAGCTGGCGCTGGATGCCCCGCCGGCTATACGTACCAACCTGGAAATGTTACTGTCCTCGGAGAGACTTGTGCATATAATTGTTTCAATGCAGGAGGTAGTGACTCCGACGGGATTACTCCTTGTCCCTCTGTCGCACCAACTACAGCAACACCAACTAGCAACAAGTCAAAATTAGTAGCATCATTCCTTTGGATGGTTCTACTGCTTTCTCTTGGTTAATTTAACGCTGATTTTTTAAAACTGTTTGGTTCGTACAAAAATTGAAGGAACTTTCTGGCGATTCCAAGGTAGAACCAGCTAGACAAAAGGCTACAGTCGAACTTTTCTGGAATTCCGCGAATTTTCGAAAATACTTTTCTGACTTGATAAACTGTGTTTCCTTCCCCTCTCCTCTATTATTATTATTAATTAATTAATTAATATGAAATCCCCAAAACTGAAATATATGATGGAAGCAAAAGCCACAGGCAAGATAGAAATCACTTGCCATCCAGAGGAGGTGAACTTTCGTGACGAGGGCGGGAGATTCAATTATCTTTTTGTATTCTTCGTCATCCGAGCTAGTAACCTCTCGGATCATACTGCGCCTGTAGCTTGCGACCTCATCTACGAAGACGGATCTGAAGTGGCTAGCGTCCAAGATAAACCGAATATCTGTCTCTACGGAAGTGCTGGCACCAAAACAATGTCAAAGGAATCGACACCAATATGTACGATACTCAAATATCATGGATCAGTTCGCTTTAAAATAACGAAACTAAGCAGGAACCACGACAGTAAAAGGTTTCAAGTACGTATTCGCTTGGAAGGTGTTGATTCGATTCAATGTGCTGTGACTCGTCCCATTACTGTTTTATCAAAGAGAAAATGGTTGAATGCTGGCGAGCGCATCCCAGAAAACGAACAAAGAGACTGTTTAGAACGAATCGCAAATGAAGAAAACATTAAAATTGCGAAATGTGTTACATCCTCACGAGTTTTGAATTCTTCACCAAATTTAAGCGTTCGTGAAATCCTCGGAATGAAAAGTCTTGAAAGGGATTACCCTGTACTAAGAATGACCCAAAGTGATGCCGATGAGCCAACTCAATATGATTGCTCAAGCGAAGAGGAGGAATTATTCACACGGAAACGGAAGATTTCAGACATGGGCATTCACGAAAAGTTAGATCGCATGGAGGAGAAGCTCATCGATGTGATGAGAAGACTAGAAGAAGCAGAAAATTCTCAAAGATCATCGTTGAAGCGGCAATTGAGTCTCTCTAGAGGACTGAGTCTAACAAGAGCTGTTAGCACTGGGGACCCAGAGTTCTTCGATTGGCCAGAGTTCGCCCTGTATGACGATCTGCTGCTGGGAGAGCAAGTTTATATGTAAAATAAATCTTAATTAAAAATCCTTCACACTAATTTGGTATATGTTTTTATTCCATAAAGCCACTTCCCTTGAGGTTGGCTTTCAGAATGATATCTTTACATGAATTAAACACGGTCTCTACATTCTTGGTATCTGTGGCACATGTAATGTGATGATATACTTCCTTGTCTTTGTTTGCCCGTCTGTCCAGAAATTGTTGAACGATCCAGTTATGTGCATCAGCCACTGCCTTGTCTGCGTCAGTAGTACTCCAGTCTACGCCGGGCCATGATTGAAAGAATTCAAGACCAGTGATATTCATCGGAATCTTCGCTGTCACAAATTTATCAACAAACAGATCCTTCTTATTCAAGAACAAGATAATGGATGTGTCACAGAACCACTTCGAGTTGTTAATCTCCTCGAAGAGCTCTACTGCTTCAACTAGTCGATTCTGTGTCTTGTCCTCATACAAAACTTGATCATATTCCGATATAGCCCCAACAAAAATGATAGCAGTAACTCCATCAAAACAATGAATCCATTTCTTGCGCTCATTTCTCTGTCCACCCACATCATACATGCGAAAGTTCACACCGTCGATGGTGTACTTTTCTTCAACAATACCCGAGGTTCTAACACGCGCCTGAAGACATGCATCTGGATCAGGAATCCAATCTGCACCTCCCCATTCAGGATATTTCTTCGCAATCTTCTTCGCAAAGTCCCCATAGCAATCCATCAGTTGAAACTTGGCTCGTAAGTTGAAGGTTTCTTGAAAATTTTTATCCTCCCAAAGAGTCTTGATAGCTGCTGCACATAAATCGTCCATAAGAGTGTCGTCTAAAACCGCTAAAATGGTTTCTTCTGCAGCCTTTGCATCGCCATCAAGAGGAAATCCGAGTCTTTCACAATTCTCTAGAATGGTTCGGGTACCACTGTGAAGGTTACTGAAGATGACCGGCCTACATTGCTTTCTAGCTTCTTCGTCATATCCTTCACCATAAAGAACTCTCATCTGCTTGAAAATGGTACTCTTTCCTGATTCACCAGCTCCGAGCAACAACAACTTGATGAGCGCTTGGTCAAAGTCCTTGTCTTTACCTAGCTCATCATTCAACGCCTTCGCTCTCTGCTTAGCTATCTTCTCCTCTTCCGTTAGTTTACTTCCTCCGCAACCCAT
>Ga0105054_10005810_pt1 | contig 17552 bp, 14 predicted proteins | sample BON02_FD_78091 | JGI IMG/M metagenome (GOLD analysis project Ga0105054, IMG submission 78091) | Freshwater microbial communities from Lake Bonney liftoff mats and glacier meltwater in Antarctica - BON-02 (megahit assembly) | ecosystem: Environmental > Aquatic > Freshwater > Ice > Glacier...
CTGAAGATGGAACAGTTGTATAAAAGTACTCGATGTATCCTTTTTCGGTCCAAACGGATCTAGAAGCTCCTCGTTTACTCCAAGTTTTAGATTGGCGCATGCATCATCAAACACTTGTTGCCCTGGCCCTTTATCCTTGGCGAGCACCTATCGTGCCACTCCTTCGAATTGGTCATACCTTTCCTAGAGTCGAAATCAGATATATTTAGTCTAAGGCTGTCTCGGGTTGGTTTTAATTCATTCTCCAGGCCCCAGAGAGGCATATAGATCCTCAGCCCGACCTTGTCCAGCGTATTCTCTGCCGCGCGATGATGCGTTGTATATACCCACTAGGTGCTCTTCCATTCCTTGTCCATATCGATTCCAGATTTGGGCGGGTCCATCATGTAATGAACATCCTTCTGTCTGGACAACCATGTAATCAACTCTATACCGCCCTTTCCATTAACTAGAATACACCTGATCCAGCAATTAACTGAAACAGGAATATCGAACCCAATACACACCCGTGAAAATAAAGAAATGCATGGTCTTGTTCCGTACCGGACTCATGCCGATACTTGTACGAAACTGTTTGTCCAGCTTGACAAGCTTCCAGGCATGATAGACGCTTGAGAACCACCGATCTGATACTCCCCTCTGTGTCCTCCAAATACTTGGTACCCTGGCCCATAGTTTGTCATAGCAGTGCCTCTTCGTCACAATTTTCGGCTCCATTGAGTCACCAAGCAAAGGTAAAACGAAATATAGGAAGACACCTGTATCGTCCATTTCTGCAGTTGGGAGAAAGCGGATGAATTCCCCAATAGAACCAATCACGCATTCGTCCTTCTGCTCAATACATGCTTTTTTCGCTTCCCTGTTCGGTTTATCATTTGGACTTCGTTTCTTGGAAGCCACGTACTTTTCAAACAGCAAGTCACAAAATGGGTCTGGAACTCCTTTTGCTGATAAATCTTTCTTGAACAATTTATAGTTGGCACGACCAACAATTTGAAGGTGTTCCAATTTCTTCACTCTGCACTTTATCCATCCACATAATGCATCAATAACATCCAGCTTCTCTTCATCTTTTCTCGTTTACGATACTTTCCAATAGGTCTTTGGCCTCTACAAGCTTTTATTTATTTTTTATTCCTTCGTTTGCCTTGAATGGCAACTGTTGCTTGGGTCGGCGGAATCATCTCTATCACTCTATGGGCTGTCCTTATCGCCGTTTTTCATCATTCAAAATTCAGACCGTGGCTCTTTAACGGATTCATTGCAACTAAACTTGTTCCGAACCGACTGAAGGGGAGCTTAAAGTCGATGCATCAGAATATCGTTTTCATCCGAATCACTTTGTTTATTATTTTCTTATTATGGGTGGCAGTTAACGTGAATATGGTGGTTCAGTACGCAGGTAACAGGGTGGTACTCTCTCTCACATTCTTTGTCTTATCGATGCTTTGCTTAATTACGTTGCTGTTGTTCTGGCACAATAACATGTGGATCCTTTCAGCTCATCTGCGAACAATTGCTTTCGTTGCCTGGAGAGAAGGTCCGATGAAAAAGGTCTGGATACCCAATTTGAATGGCGAGTCTTATTTCTCCTTTTATTTTTTATCCCTCTCTCTGGTGACAATATTTCTATTCCAAGCTGGACATGGAGTTTTAATCCCTTTTGGTAAATGTAAAAACGATACAGCTGTGATAGAATGTCCTAGTAGTGGCAATGGTCGTAGTGATGAAGCCTGGCACGTCAGTTTAAGTTGGTTGTTCGGACTCTGGAATTTTCTGTTCGTCCTTGGAGCGTCGCAATTGGCGGACTCGTTTGTGAACGCAAAAGCTGATCTACTTGTGGAAATTCAGGCTAAAGTTGCCCAGAATATCATGAAGTACGGCATGAGTGAGAATTCCAATTTTGATTCCCTAATAGGTCTACGAATGACCCCCAGAGGTGGTAGTATAGACAAGCTGAGCAAAGACCTAGCGAAAGGCATTTGGGATGGAGCTGCTGGAGAATTGGCCAGTGACACTATACAGGTGATGAGAGGTCTCGTGACTGACAATGAATTTTTCTTTGGTACTGCTCCTTCCATAGCACCGAAAAAACGATCCCAACAATCTTCGTTTCTTGATGTGAATCCGGATGATTTTAAAGATCTCATACGCAAATACCGCCAAACGATGAAAACCTTCGGAATTGTATTTTATTTAATTTCCCTCGCAATTCTTGTTGGCTATTCTGTGGTGTACTATATCCTCACAGGAAGCTTTGTAGTTTGCTTCAATTGCTTCTCGTTAGCGTGCTCTGATGCCATTCTCCTTGTAAAAATTTCTCCGGTTTCTATGCTCCAACTCAATATAAACAACTCTGGTACGCAGATCAATTTGATTAAGCCAGTTACGTTGAACCTGCTCTTACTGTGTTTTCGCATATTCTTATTGAGTATTCCTACCGACTATTGGTATATAGGAGAATGCTGCACATTCGTATTAACAAGCATATTTCTTTGGAGTCAAGTTGAACAAGACTTGCTTGTCTCGGGGTCGTCCTATCTATCAGTTCCACGCGAAAGGGGATTCAAATGCTGGAATTACGTACAATATTTTTGCAGGGAGATCGTGCTTCTCTTTATTACTGTGTACTTTATTGGGATCACGATACTGGTGTCAGACCGCAATATAGATTCAACCAGATATTTACTATTGAATTCGAATAGCTCGTTCGAAGGAATTCTCGTTATCACAGTCTTGAATGATGAAATTGAGCAGTTTCAATTTGGAATATTGAGTTTGCTAGTAGTTGCCAATTTCGTTTGTTTAAATCCAATATTTCGGCAAAAAAGCAACATCATAGATGCCAAGTGGTACTTCCAGCTAATTGTAATACCAGTACTCATAACTTTTCCCGTGGTTTCTTCATGGTACTTATCCAGGCGCATTTTCGCTGAAACAGATAAACTCAGTTTGATATCTACTGTTGCATGTTTCGTGCCGATAATGGTACTAGGATTTTATGTTCATGGTCAATGGGTAAAGGAAGATTTCAACGTATTTCGATCATCTGTTGAAATTCCCGTCGGTCTGCGAGAAAACGAACAACTTTCTTCCTATTATAAAGCATTGAAACGCGCCAAAAAAGATGCTTTATGTTTTAATATCAAGATGATATCCATGATTGTCGCCGTGGTTTTTTGCTTCTGTGTGTGGGGATTTGGCCTCTGTTACGAAATACCTGATCTTGGATGGCAGTATTGTACTTTGTTTCCAGCGAGTGTTTTGTCAATATGTCTTGGTGTTTTAGCTGCTCAATTGTGGTTCAATACGCTTGTGATGTCTTCCCAGCTGGTGAAGATTTACGTGGCCCATTTGCTCTGTATCATAGTGGCCTTTAGTTTGGGCTTTGCGGAAGTCTTGTATTATAGGGGGGATTTGTTTTACGACTTTCTTGATATCGCTGCGTTTTTTCTGCTCATGACACCTGTGTTTATATCTGCCGTTGCTGCTCTTCGAGTATTGCGAGATGACTCTTTTCGGTTATCTTGGCCTATTATTATCGTACTTTCCTTCTGTACATTGGTTACTATATCATTATCCAGTTGGGTTTCTATTCGATTCTCCAATTTCGCAATGACCACGTATTTTCTGGTTCTGTTCGTCGCATTTAATACAGCAGTGGTGTGGGTTTGGTGGGAGTACACTACTCAATACGGAATCCAATCATGCTCGGTCAAGAAATGGCATATGTGTATTCCAATGAGTGTCATGATTTTCTTTCTCGTTTCAATTTCAATATACAATTACAACCAGTCTATTCAAAATTCGGTTCGCCTTGAAGAAAAAGGTGGTTTCTTTGGTATATTCGCTGATCCGCTGCATGGCGTCACCTTTTTACTATTTGCGTTTGGGATGTTTGCGTTCCTTATTCTCTTCATACGGTATTGCAAGGACCGTGAACTCATGAAAGAAGCAACTTGTCTATGTCCCTCGCCATCTCCTTTAGGCATCCCTATCATTGCATATAAAGTTGAAACCAAGGGTGGAGAACTCCTCGTTCAAAACTATACCACCTATTTAATTGGGTTTCTTGTAATATGCGGCGCTTGTATGGGTTATGTAATTTCAATCTTGCTGGATTCTAATTTCGGATCCTCAGTAGGAGCCATCGCGATATGTCTTGGAGCGATATTTTCAGTTCATATGTCTTGCCTGCGATATCAACTATTCAGAGACAACCTGCGTAAAATGAATTTAAGTGCAATCGAAAATGTGTTTGATCAGATTCTCAAGGAATCGGTGGAAAGATGTTTACAAATTAGTCAGCAAGCAATGATGGCTGCATGGCTCGCCGATATCGAAAAACAAGGACCTGAATCATTTATGCAAAGTGCTGACGATAGAATACTGGAAATTTCGACCTCGGAGCAATACGAAGATTATTTCAAGCAGGTTGTGGTTAACGATTCCGCCTTCGAACGCAGTACGAGGGATTCGTTAAAGTACGAAGCCCTTTTTCATATTCTATTCTGGATGAGAACCACCCAGCTTAATCTCAAAGAAGCTATTCGTGCAATTTCATCGGAGAAGAAGTCTCATATTCGTATGTCCTCGATGACTGAATTGAAAACATTGAGACGTAACCACGAAACTCAAAACCTAACAGACACTGTTACAACGAGGAAGATAACTCTTCACAAGTATATCCCTGCCAGTAAAGTGCACCACTACCCTGTTACACGTTTGCTAACAGATGAACAAGTTCGCAATTTTGTGTGCAACGAAGAGGAATGGACGGACGGTATTTTCCCGCCGACGAACGGGTCTCTTTACATCGACTGGGACGACGATGATGAGTTCCTGCAAGACATGGACGAGGAAGAGATTCGAGGTGCTATTTGGTGTCGGCCGTCAGAGATATGCTTGGGTCAAGAATATTCGATATCTCGAGGTACTTCCTATGATCCCACGGAAGTTATGCAGGGCGGTGTTGGAGATTGTTGGTTACTCAGTGCCATCAGTGTGGTGGCGCTGTACCCCAAATTACTCGACCGCATCATTGTTCCCAGTGTTCATGCCGCGCAGGGAGTATTTCATATTCGGCTGTTCCTTGACGGGAAATGGGAAAATATTCTCATTGACGATCTGTTTCCATGCTGTCTTGATCAAAGTGTAAAGGTTATCCATGGTCAAAGAGAAATTGTGGATGCTCCTCCGGATGTGCTTACTGGTGAGCATCACGGCAATTTCCCCCTGCCTCAATATTGTAAGACCCGAAGTGCGAATGTAATTTGGCCCATGCTTATTGAGAAAGCTTATGCTAAGCGTTTTGGCTCCTATGAAGCACTGAATGGAGGACATGTCCATACTGCGTTTGTTGATTTAACTGGCGGGTTTTCCCAGCTAGTATCGCTTCAAGAAGACTTTGAAGTGGTGTATTCAGGAGCATTGTGGGAGAAATTAGTTGAGTGTTATAAGCGAGGAGCGCTCCTTGCTGCAGGGTCTCCATCTAGTTCAGATTCAAGCAGAGTTACTATTGATATGCTGCAAACCGATGAAAACGGAATAGTGTCCGGTCACGCCTATTCCATTGTGAGGGTAGAGGACCAGGCTGACTTCCACGGGCATCATAGATTACTGCAATTACGAGATCCATGGGGTATTAGTAAATGGAGAGGAAGATGGTCTCGAAGAGATACAAAATCATGGACACGAAGGATGCAAAAGAGACTGTCGTACATGATACATCTCCCAAGCAAACTTCGTAAACTGCAAGAGGCTATGGGTTCCACGTTCCATGAGTATGACATAGTGGACGACGAAGATAAAGCATTCGAAGGGGAGTTCTGGATATCTCTGGAGGACTTCATTTCGTCTTTCAAATGGCTCTACATCTGTCACTTGTTTGATCCTGAAAAGTGGCTTCAAAAATCGATAAGTGGTAAATGGAGCGGAATCACTGCAGGGGGTCCACCGAATCAACCAGGTGCGAAAAATAACCCCCAATACCTCTTGAAACTTCTCAATAAATCATCTTCTAAAGATGAATTTGTAACACTGTTTCTCTCCATCACCAACCTTCAAGAGTTTTGCGAGTACAAATACGACCAAGACGACATGCACGGCTCGGAATCTGAATTTGATTATTCAGTAGATCAATCAGGAAGGCGGTATCCGTTTATGTCGGTCCTCTTATTGGAGATCAAAGGGCAGAGATTGTCTTCTGAGTTGTTGGCCAAAGATGTCGTTGCAAGCAGTGGCAAATATAAAGATTCGAGAGATCTGTCGCTTGAAACGAAGCTTCCATATTCCAACAATATTACCTACACTATATTTCCGTCCCTCTATCCCGCTGGCACTGAAGGGGAATTCAGAATAAACGTTTACTGTGAGGCTGATTTCACTTTGGAAGAAATTGTTTGACCTTTCATTATAAAAAAGAAGTCATCCTTTTTGAAATGTCGAAGAGATATGCAAAGTCTTTGTTTTACTCGTTCGGATGCGGATTGATTGTTACTTTTTGTTTCTTGTGGTATGCGATATCCCAGCGTGTAGGCAACCAGATGTTGTGTTGTTCTAAAAGTGATGATCTTGTAGTGAGGTTTAAAAAATCATTTATGCTCCGGTGGGTCTGGCAGTACTCTTGAGCAGTCTGGCTGAAATCTGGCTTTCAGAATTGGAGCACTAATGATTTTTTGCTGTGTTTTTGAATTTGTGGCGTTTGTGGTGCTCCGGAAAACCAAAGATGACTTCGAATCTGAGATTTGAGGCGTTTTCCTGCTGCGTCTGAGTTTGGTGGTGTGTGCTTGTTCAAGTTGCCTAGTTTGATTTGTGTTTCCTGGTTAATAAAACTGCCGTGTTCTCATTCCTTTACTTTATTTTCATTGTTAATCTTAATCTTAAAATAATTTTCTCTGAAGTCGCATACTAATCAATACTATAAGAATGGACACCAAACACACAGTTTGCATATCAAATATAATTTCCCCTGCTGGGCCAAAAACGAACTCCTCCGATACCGCGTTCAATCTAATGAAATATATATTCTGACTAGCCTGAAGTTTCAAAAGCATCTGTCTAAACAGAAACAATGACAGCCCTGAAGACAGCAGCACAATCTAAAATAGTGTGAGAACAATTCATAATTCCATTACATGGGGACTCACCGGGGCAAGCACGACTGACAAAATCATTTTGGAGGTGCGGGGACCGTATTGAACATGCACTCGAAAATCGATTTTCAAATAGCAAAGTCAAACCGAAAAGTAGCATAATCGAGGTAAGAGAAATAGATTGTAGTGATTCTAATTGTGTTGACTCGCTGTTAAGTATTCTTGGGGCGCTACGGTATAAAGGATGCAAAGAAAGATGTGACTCATTGAGTGATGCGAAAAGTCTGTTCGTACTGCTTGGAAGTCTTTGCCTGTGGTTTTTATGGAGTTCAACGGGTGATATTTTTTTGTATCGGGGCAGATGTTCAAGAATGACCCGGAAGTTGATTTGAAACTATCCTCGTTGATGGTTATACCATTTGCGAAACATGTATTTATTTAAACAGTAGTATTTGGCCGTTGCTGTTGGGGGTCCTAGAGGCATTAGCGTCGTGTTTAAATGACTCTATGCTATTCTGGTGGGGGAATCAGACGAGGTAAAACTCGGAACACTATCAGATGTTCATATCGTCGGTGGGCAAGAATACACTCTGAACGCTGAAGGTAACCAGCTCAAGATTTTCTCAGTATCGATTCGATATTTCTTGTTGATTGATGGCAATGGTCTATACTCCTAATAAGCTCCAAGAATATGCAAAGCAATTGAATTTGACGCGAGGGGGGTTTGAATTGCATCCTTGAAATATTTTGAATGAGAGGACATCATGGTGACTGACTACTATAATAAGAAAAGGAATCAGGACTGCGTACCCAGGTTGTACTTATATACTCAAAATGACTCTGAGTTTATCAAATACAGTCAAGAGTGTGGATCTCCATTTTATAGATATACTGTAGAATAAATTATTAAATCTCTTGAACCACTCCAAGATATAGTTGCACGGCAAGCAAACCCGATATTTGAAATTAGTCCAGTTCTCCATTAATTTAGGTTTTGCTCAAGTCAACCCAGGTGAGCTATTCTACTTTGCATAGTGAAGCAGAAAATAAGTAAAATCCTTCGTTAAGTTGTACGATATTCACGCCACCTTTCGTTTTCTCGATTAATTAGTTCACCACAGGTTAACAGTATAAATGAAATCATCACTTTGATATTATTAAAATTCCTGTTCTGAGATACGTTCACAATGAACTAGCAGCAAATAAAATATTATATTCTTATTGAATTGCTTGAACATTTGAGTTCCAAAAGTTGTCTACGTATTTTGCATGCTTGACACAGTTGCTTCCATCTTCGTAGCATGGAAAGTTGAACTCCGTGTAATGACCAGGATTAACCCAAGCACAGGAAGCGTCCATTCCTAATTGATTCTCTCCAAGTTTAATGCGATAATACCCCATCTCGCCCCAGTACTGCCCCCATGAATTTCGAACAATCCAATACTGGGATCCGTCTAACTGATTTGTGCCCCATCCTACTATAGCTACCGCGTGGTTAATCTCCTTTGACACATTAGGAAGATCAACAATACCTCCGGTGTAATTATCCAGAGGTTCTGCATTCACGTAACATGCCACTGGTCCGCGTGCGTACAGCTCGGCCTTTATTTCTTCTGCGTTAGAAAGATTTCCATATTGAGCAACTGTGGCATTAGGAAACACATTTATCTCGGAACAGAATCCACCTTTATCTGTAAACGAGCTGCAAGTACGACAAGTGTTGATCGGCTTGCAAGAATAATGATCTCTGGAGATACCATAAGGACACGAACCTTCTTTAGATTCAGCACTACATGCTTCGTATTGTAAACATGTATCATAAGGAACGTATCCAGTCTCCTTGATAAACTGCCACGCACCTGTATGTGTACCACCGTGACAGGTGCCGCCAATATCCTTCCCGCAGTTTAGGACGAATTGGATGGCTAAATTCACGTCGTCGCCTACGCCTCTCCGTGCAATTTTAATTCTGTCTCCCAGCGTACTTAAAGCTGCATGCGCCCAACACGAACCGCAATATTGAGGGATATGCTGATTGAGCATCTTCGTCACATAGGATTTTCCATTGATGTTTCTCCAATCCCAGTTTGCCGGGAGTAAAACATCAGCGTGTTTCACGCTTTCAAACCAAACTGGTTTGGTATGCCCAGGCATACGTACGACATGCTGTGGCATACCATCAGCTACGGCTAGAATAAGCAGCAACAAGAGCAGCGACGACATAATTTGTATTTGAATGTGATTCGATCTTGAAAATCACCAGTCACAAAAGGCGTTTACCGAGGGGGGCTCTAGTGTGAAAAGTGAAAACAGAATGGACATTGGTAGCAAAGATTTGTATTGGATAGGAATTGCTGGATTGCCAGGCTCAGGGAAAACTACCACTGCTAAAAATTATGTGGCGACTTTGCTAAAGCAAGGCATTTCTGCCGTTCATGTCCCCATGGATGGATATCATTATTCCCGAGCTCAGTTGGACGGTTTTGAAAATCCAGCACTTGCGCACGAACGTAGAGGAGCCCCTTTTACATTTAATGGGCAGCAGCTTTTGGAAGATATTCAAACCTGCATTGCTAAAGGCTCGTTCGCGTTTCCTAGCTTCGATCATGCTTTAAAAGACCCAGTGGCGGGAGACATTGTAGTTGATTCCAAGATCCAAAAGGTGGTCGTGATGGAGGGAAATTATTTGTTATTGGCTAACTTTGAACCTTGGCCCAAAATATCTAGCTTTTTTGACGAAACGTGGTTCATTGCTACTCCCATTGAAGTGGCTTGTGAGCGACTGGCGAGGAGGCATCAACAAGCCTGGGGCTGGCCACTTGAAGAATGCATTGAAAGGGTTAAAAATTCTGACCTATTAAACATGCACATTATTCTAGAAAATAAGATACAACCTGACAAAGTTATACATAATGATGACCATCAGTCTGTTTCGGGAACTGACTGCTGAACGGGTTATTGAAAATGTTTTTTTTCTTAACAGACCTTTTTAATTGAGTTTGAAGCTTGCTAAACGGGAGCCAGCCAGGAGACTTATATAATTCGATATATACTGCTCGTCGTCATTTTTGGCTTCGACATCCTGCGGTTCGCTGTATGCACTATCGACTTCTCTCCAACCCAAACAATCTGTACGAATTTCATACATAAGATCTACGAGGTTGGCAGCTTTGCCAATCAAAGACTGGATGTCTTTTACCTCAAAGTAGTGGAACACACTTTGCTCTATCCGGTATTCCAACTGAGAATACAACCAACCACGAAATTCCGAGGTCGAATTCTGACTATACAAACTCATCCACTTATTAACCACTTGTCCCATGTCTATCCAAGTGATCATTTGCGACTTGGTTACGTCCAGAATCTCAAAAAAAACGCCCATATCGCAAGTCAGTCCAGCGATGCCAGTTCTCCACTCTATTTCTTGCAACAAATCGACCATATTGTCGCTGTGAATCCCCAGTGATTTAACTAGCAATCCATTAGGAGCTATGGGCCAGATTCCTAGCTCCTTAATTTCACTCTCGGCATCGAATTGAAGTGCCTCCACAAAAGCCAATTGGTCTGATCTCTTTTTCTCTTCAAAGATGATATTTTGTAACACTCTATCATTCCCTTTGGGGTATCTAGGATTATTTCTGCACAAAAATGAAGCCAGGTAGTTAACTGGCTCAAGTTGCTCCCCTTTGATTTCGAATTGCTTGGTGACTTCAATGAGCCCCATGAGGACAGTTGGAAACAGCTCTTCCAAGAGATAATCGGTATCCTCCGACTTGACATCCTTATCGTATATATTAGCAAATTTTTCTGTTTATAGTCGGTCCTTACCTTCATGATACTTCTGATGACTTGCCTCGCCATCTCTCGAGAACTACTCGCCGCATACATGGTATAAAATATATCCGTTTTTTCGAAATATCATGGGCAACAAGGTGCCGGTACCAGATGAGCGTCTGCAGAAGATGATAGATATGATACAGTTGGAGAAAAGGCAGTTGGCTCAATTATGGAAGGTGTTTCAAAAGTACGACAAAGATAGCTCTGGAACCATCGATGTGACCGAGTTTTACAAGATGATTGAAGAGGATCAGAGTGTTTTCGGCGATAGTGTTTTTGAATTGGTGGATATTGACAATAGCGGTACATTAGACTTTAGTGAGTTTGTCCAAGTACTTGGTACCTATTGTCTATTTGGGAGGCTCGACATTCTTAAATTTTGCTTTTTCGTTTTTGACAAAGACAAGAATGGATACGTAGATTCAGATGAACTTCACGCATTGATCGAAATGCTTCATGGAAACAATCCAAGTAGTAATTGTAGGACGGCGCTGTCTAATTTCGACCAGAATAACGACGGGAAAATTGACTTTGAGGAATTTCAAGCTCTGAACGTGCAGTTTCCAATGCTTTTGTTCCCTGCTTTTCGAATGCAAGAAAACATGATGAGCAATACTCTCGGTGCCAAGTGGTGGAAAGAAAAGAAGGCCATGTTGCAGCAACAACGAGAAGAAGCCAATTCAGTCGATGAGAAACTTCGTTTGAAAGAATTGCAGAGACAACATCGGAATCAACAGCGACAGGTTAAATACAAAATGGGTTTTCTAGCCTACTATTTATGCTTCTTCAAAAGAGGCAAAGTTTTATCTCAAATAGCGGCCGAAGAAGCTCTTCGAGCAGAGAAGCGAGATAAGAAAAACGCATTAAAAGAAAAGCAAACCGAAAGGAAGAACAATAGAAAAGACTTGGAGAATTTATTTAAGGATACTGACAAGGACAAAAAAACAGATACAAAAAAGAAACCTGTTAAACGGGGTCAAAAAGAAGAAATCACAGGCAATGACATTGAAAGTAAGAAGGCGAGAATAATACGAAAAAGGGAAAATTTGAAAGAAAGAGAAACCGACAAGCCGTCTCGAGCTGAACGTGCAGCAAAAAGAAAAGGAGCCGTGAAGTGATTCATTACTATTATTCAAGACAGCTGAATCTAGCTTTCAGGTTGATTCAATTTAAAATCTGTTATATTCGCAGCTAAATTAATGCTTCATTATTCTTTCTTCATTCTTGACCCCCCTTTATACAAGTAACCAGCCAATCAAATCCTTCAAACAGTCCCCTTCCCTTTGTTGCCGACGTCTCTTGAATGGACCATTGGCGGTTCTTAATCGTCGCCAAACCCAAGTGTTCCGAGACACCAGCTGCTGGAAGGGCCCCCTTCATATCTTGCTTGTTTGCAAAGACTAGCAATATTGCATCTTTAAGCTCTTCTTCATCCAACATGGCCATCAGCTCTTGCTTGGCAATCGCGAGTCGATCGGTGTCTGCACTATCGACGACAAATATAATAGCATCAGTATTGGGGTAGTAACACCTCCAATATGGCCGAATGCTCGTCTGTCCGCCCAAATCCCACACTTGAAACTTAATATTCTTGTATTGCAACGTTTCTACATTAAAACCGATGGTTGGTACAGTTTGGCCAATGGGCTCATCCACTTGCAGTCGGTACAGGATGGTTGTCTTACCAGCATTGTCTAGTCCAAGTATCAAGATGCGTACTTCCTTGCTACCAAAGACAGCTGCAAATACACGTGATAGAAGGATTCCCATCCTCGCAATCTAGTCGATGTGCGCAAAAAAATTACGTGAATATTCATTTCACTATCTTTCAAAATTTGGCCGTTGAATACCAGCGACAAGGGGGATGAGTCGTAAAAAGATGATGCCTAGCATTTTATCGCACAGAGTTCTATTCGATGATCAAGCAAAGCAACTTCAGGAAAAGGTGCAAAGTCTTGAAAGGCAGCTGAAGCAGACGCAACTAATATCTGATAAAAAGGATACTGCATTAAAGAGGTTGCAAGAGAATACCAAAAGTTTACAAGCAGCCAAGGAACAAATGGAATCAGAGCTTCAGCTTCAAGTAGAGTCAGCATCAAATGCAGCCCAACAGATAGAGGCTCACACAAGTGAAAAAATGCAGGAGTTACAAGCCAAATTGGATTCGCTTCAAAAAGAAAAGCATCTTTCTGATGAGAAGAAACGAAACAGCGTGCGTGCAGTCAAGCGTGAAAAAGAATTACGAGAATCTGCAGAAAATTCTTTGAAAGAAGAAAGAACAAAGTACGATCGATTAAATGGTGTCATTGAAAAGAGCAGCAAAGCAAAACTTCATCAAGAGCATGCTTTAAAAGAATCAAATCAGATAATTACCAAACTCAAACACGATCTTCAAGAATCAAATAATGAAATCGAGAATAACCGTATTGAACTTGCTAGTCAAAACTCAAAGCAAGAGGAAGCTGAACATAACTATGCTTCGAAAGTGTCTCAGCTTGAATCCCAGGTGGCATCTCTTGAAGCAGCAAAAACTGAATTAAAAGCAGCTACCAAAAGCAAAGTAGCCTCGTTAGAAAAGGAAAATGAAACAGCGGAGCAAAAAGTAAAAACGATGCAGGAAAAGAACTCACAGCAGAAAGATGAAATACTTTCACTTCGGGTTGAACTCTCCAAGCAAAAACAAGAGATACAGCAACATCTTGATTCCATACCATCAATGAAACCTCAACTTGAACTATCGCCCACCTCCGTCGATGAGCTTTCGGCACAGGCAACATTGGCACAAATCAAAGCAGCTTTGAAACAACGAAATATCAGTTTAGAATTTTTAATGGGCACGGTTCCTGCGAAGAAGGATTCTGTATCATTACCAAAAGTGGCGGGGGCCTCTGCTTGTTGCAATAGCGAGAAAGCAGACTCAATGATGGTAAAAAAGAAGAGAAACATAATTTCTATTCCTTCAAGAATGCCAGAAACCAAAGATGATGAAGAGTACGAACGAGAAAAAACGCCGGTTAGTCCTCCGAAACCCAAAAAATCCCCAAACACGTCATCAAACAATACTCCGAAAAAGGAGGTAAAAGTAGTCTTGGAGAAGCAACCTATAAGTGAAGAGAAAAGGAATCAGCTAAAACAAAAGGAAGAGAAAAAGCCTAAAAAACCAGTGATGTTAAAAGCACAAGAAGCTGTCAAATCTGAAAATAGAATTGAAAAAGAAGTCGTCTCTAGAATTGATCCAGTCGCTCCTCGAAAGTCGAAACCACCAGTTGAATCAAAAGTGAAAACTAGAAGAAATTCTGCTGATCTAAGAATACCAGCAGGTGGAAATCAAGACCAACGAAGAGCAGAACGTCAACAGGGTCAAAAGCAAATCCAGCAGCAAAAGTTGCTTGAGAAGCAAAAACAACAGGATAAATTGAGGAAAGCAAAAGCAGCCAGCTTTGAAAAGTCCAAGAAAGGAGGGGACGTTATTGTTGAGACTGAGATTCCGTCCAAGCTCCAAACAGGAGTGAGTGTGTTGGATATGGCACCACAAACTGAAAATCAGATTGTGGAAGGGTATGAAGGGGATTTTGGGAGTCTGTTGTACCCGAGACCTGAGAACGGATGGGAAACACGAAACTAGTTCTTATTTAACTAACTCAGCTTTTGCTTTAAACTTTCAGCAGTATCTAACAATTCAAACACAGCTTTTTTAACAGATTCGTTGGAGCCTCCTTTCGCGTCGTTCTTCATATATGTTACAAAACAATCAATCGCTTCGGAATACAATACGAATGATGTCCAAGTATCCTCCGATTCTTTCCCTTTCTTTCGCAGTTGAACTGCACGAGACACGCAGCTGAAACCATTCTTATTCATAGCAGCAAGCACCTGGGGTCGACTCTTGTTTATGTCGGAATACGCAACGCTAGTGTTAGTAGTCACTTGACTCGATACATCCCCAAAGCTTGTTACAGGACTCGCCAGCAAAATGAGCTGCACCCTGTCCATATACCCTTCCATTGAGGCCACTAGTTTCTTTCTCGCTTCTTCAGATGTAGGTACGCCATTCTCAAGAGCTTTGGCAAATTTTATAAGAGCAGTGTCATAGTGCAAAGCTGCATTTCCCAACAGCCCTTTCCCATCAGAATCCACGGCCAGACGAATGCTCTTCATACCCTCCTGCAATATCGATTTCCCTTCATCAAAGTGCACGACTTCAACATCGCCTTTCTCCTTGGGAACCTTCTTATCAGCTTTCACTGAAGCCATAGCCTCACGCACGATCTTATCTACATCCGATGATTTAATCTGGTCCTCTTCTCCCATCTCCATTCCTAACGACGCCATCTGCGATTGAATATCAGTCATGTCCATCACAGCTAGTCCTGGTGCACTTTGCAGACGGTCCCCACAACACTTTCAAAGAGGATGAGTGTTCCTAATGTAGGACCGACCAATTATCGCGATGGAGGGAATAGAGGCGGTAGAGATCAGTTTAAGTGGGAAGATGTGAAGGCCGATGCACAACGTGGCAATTATCTTGGCAACTCGCTCATGGCACCGTAAGTACAACACGTTTCAGCTGTTCAATTACTAATTCAAAATGTCCATGTAGAGTTGGTCGTTTAGGCGAACGTCGTAGTGTGGACTGGTGGAATAAATCTAAAACAGCAGAGGCGAAGGATTTAATTGCTCGAGAAAAATCAGACATCAAAGAGAAGGAGCGGTTAGCAATGGAGAAAGCTTTAGGTATCTCCATCCCACCTGCCGAAAGGAAAATGAAAAGTGACAAGAAAAAGAAAAGTAAATCCAAAAGTAAGAAGAAACGTAAGAGATCGCACTCTCCTGAAAAGAAATCTAATAAAAGAAAATCAATGTAATTAATGATATTGTGGAATGGCTCGAAAGTCGTTAGAGCATAACCACTTCTCACATGAGAACTCATAAAAGGGGCCTTTTGGTGGATTATGAGAATCCGTCCCTACTAGTAAATTCATATTAGTAACAGACCACAATGACCCATTCCTTCCTGCGGTTCCGCTATCTTCCCAAACCAAAACAGGGTCTCGATAGCTTTTCGTCAGCCAATGCTTGGGTGCGCATCTTATCGATTCAGGAGGAGGAGGACTAGCAGTGGTTGTGCAAACATGGCCAAGAGTCACAAATTCTGAACTAGGGGGGATCCCTTCCCATATAAACAGTGGTTTGGATCCTTCTACTTTACTCCACACCAAATGAAATCGGACTGGACAAGGCAGCACCTTATTTACAATGGCTTTATGCCGTTTAGTACCTGATAAACCCATCTGCCCCACATCCGTAATCTCCAACAGCAACCTGTCCACCAACTTGCCAGTAACCTTATCCTTGATCTTATGTGGCTCTACGTATCCCTTGGTAGCATAATGCCCCAAGCAGATATACTCCTTCGACTTACCCAGACGAGAGTACCACGATAACTCCACTTCAGGACGCCACACCGACGCCCCCCACACAACTGTTTTAAGGCTACGCGTCGTCCATAGTTTAACAAAGGACGAGTGTTTGACGAGAGCAAATTTGACATCACGCAACACTTTCACCTCAATCGGAGCGTCCTTGTTGGTCCTCACACTGTCAACTTCGTCCAGCTCCGCTATCCTCTCCTGGGAAATTTCAATCTGCTGAAAGTATTGATCCTCTAGTCCGCCAAACAAATCGTTGCCACCCAAATCAGCAGCTTGCTTCTCCACTGATGCAGTAGTTTCATCGCCTCCACCGACCAAAGGATCATCATCTCCTAGTTCAGGATCTACCAAAGCCTTTTTGAATTCTGGGAAATTAATATAACCTGTATTGGAAATGTTTCGTACAAATTCTTGAACTTGGGCAGGAGACAGTTTCAGACCTAGCCATACACAAGCAGAGTACATTTCAGAGCATCCAATCCGCCCATCGGAATCCGAATCGAATGCTCTGAATGCATCGAGCAGATAGAGTTTCCGGGAACTAAGCAATTCACGCATTCGAGCGACCGTAGCTCGATGTTGCAATAAATGATACTGGTCAGGTGTCGTGAACAATCGCGCAATAGGCGTCGTGGCCAATGCCAATTGCTTCCTCCGTCTACAGCAACGAATATCCGTGAACCACATATCGCGCTCTTTGCAACTGTTTTCTTGCAAAGCTAAAAGCAAACAGTTTAATTCCTTCTCTTGATACCACATATCGCTGTTCATGAAGCGAAGGCACTGTGCTGCAGTCATCGTGTGATATCGTCTGCTATTGGTGTACATTGGCGAGGCGTCCAACGTGTAAAATGAGGAGCCTCCTGCTGTCTCTCCAGTAGTTTTTAACAGACGAATAGCAATGGCAGCGTTTGAATTTGGTACGAAACTCGAGTACAATTGTCCTTTGACTGTAATCAGCACAGAATTGTGAAGAGCCCTACGAACAGCTTCCGCCTCCGCCAACGAAACCACAACAAAAAAGCGGCCAGATTCCACCTGCTCCAATTTACGACTTCGTAAAAGATCTTTGATATCATTGAAAGAAATTTCTGGTTCCAAAGTATCAGGAGATCCAGCAGGTCTATTTTTCAAAACCTCATTCACAATATCTTGTAGTTCTTCCGCATTCTCAAGTTCCAATCCTAAA
>Ga0105054_10005814_pt1 | contig 17549 bp, 10 predicted proteins | sample BON02_FD_78091 | JGI IMG/M metagenome (GOLD analysis project Ga0105054, IMG submission 78091) | Freshwater microbial communities from Lake Bonney liftoff mats and glacier meltwater in Antarctica - BON-02 (megahit assembly) | ecosystem: Environmental > Aquatic > Freshwater > Ice > Glacier...
ACGTGTAGACTCCACGGCGGTATGCATCTGATCGACCCTCCTGCTGTAGTCCTCGCACGACAGGTCCATCGCGTCCACCATGCCCGCTTGGGTTGACAACAAAGTTTGTAACCTTTTCTCCAGCGCGTCGGCAGCGGCAGCGCATTTGGCAGCCACGGCTTCTAATTCCATTTCTGGTTGCGGGTTTCGAGAAAATGGTTTGCGAGTCCTTTTCCAAAAAATGTACAGTCGTGGTGCATCCTTTTGGTACAACTATTTCAAAACAAACGACGATGCATCAATGGAACACTTGCACGCGGGCAGAGAGCCCCAATCCCAATCCAGCTACGTTGCCGCCAATTTGTCGCATAGACATGCTGCGTATCGTATGAGGTCGTGATCATCGGTGTGTGTGTGCCGAATGCGGGCTGCAATTTCGACAGCCCGTCCCCCTTCTCTGAGTGTGGCGGCGCCCATTCCGTGCGCATCTCTGGCGATCATGTACATGGCATAGCATACGTGCAGCTGCAAATGGGCAGATGCGGCGTGTGCGTCCGCCGCTGCGTACAGAGCCTCCAGTCCGCCGATGTCGATGATGTTGCGGACGTTCTCGGGGTTCTCCCATGCTATGCTTGCCACTGCGGCCGCCCCCTTGCACTGCACGGTCTCGTCGCCAATGTGTGCTGTCATCGCTGCGATGACGTGCTGCACTGTCTCTATGCTGGCCTTGTTGGGGTTCTTTTTGAAGGCGCCGATGTCCCAGACGATGTGGCGGATTGCTGAGCAGTAGGCTTCTGCAGCTTGAGGCGATGCCGCAATGACCGTCTCGACCGCTGCGTTCAGGCGCTCTATTTGCCGGGGCTCGCATTCGCGGTGGCGGCTGAGTATGTCGGCAGCTATGGCCAAAGCTGTGGCGGCATTGGCCGCAGTGGGTTGCTGTGGGGCGTGCGTGTGATAATACACGTACCTGCATCAACACACGCGCGTGTGCCTGTTTGACTAACCTGGAATGACGTCTGTGTGTTTGTGTGAACCGATGCGAGCGTGTGTCCGAGCATGTGTGCGTGTCCGTGCGCACGCGTGTTCTGATTGACGTGGCTGTGTGACAATATGACGGGGACACGTATTTGCTATTTTTGTGAACGCGAAAAAGAAAGAAGAGAGAATAAACGGAGGCAAGAAAGAAGAGAATGGATCAAGGAAACGAGCGGGTCTCTCACGCCTTCACGGATGAACAGACGCGTGCTTCAGTGGACGTGTGGGCCATTTTCCTGATGGGCTTGTCAACAGGCTCGGGTGACACCATATAGAAAACGAGATGAGAGGCCAACCGTATGATCGTCGATACAACAGGGACGGACGCATGAACATCAGGGGCCGCAATGACGACAGAGGGCGCAGTGGGCACATCGGGGGCGGACGCATGAACACCAGGGGCCGCAATGACGACAGGGGGCGCAGTGGGCACATCGGGGGCGGACGCTGACACATCAGGGGCCGCAATGACGACAGAGGGCGCAATGGGCACATCGGGGACGGACGCTGACACATCAGGTTCTGCAATGACGACAGAGGGCGCAGTGGGCACATCGGGGACGGACGCTGACACATCAGGTTCTGCAATGACGACAGAGGGCGCAGCGGGGACATCGGGGAGTGCATTAACAGAGGCTTCGTCTGAGAAAATGGTGAATGCAGGCGCGTGCTGCTGCTGGGGCGCGACTGGGAAAACCAGGGATGTGAACATGTCATTGTCTGGTTCGCACCATTCCTGCGCGTCCTCCTGTTGGGTGTCCTCGTTTGGGATGGCAGTGGTGAGAAGAGGGGCGGCAGCGGTGACAAGAGGAGGAGGCATGGTATCGTCGTCGTACAGCTGAGTTTCGGCATCCGCCGTGGCAGTGGTGAGAAGAGGAGCGGTGGCAGCAGGAGGAGCGGCAGCAGGAGGTAGAGAGTACAGCTGAGTTTCTTCGTCGAGGTCGTCTCGAGGCTGTCTTGCAATACTGTGGATGAGAGAAGGCGTGATGAAAGGAGCTGCGACAGCGGATGATGATGAGGAGGAGGACGATGTGTCAGGGGCGGGGGCGCGTCTGCGCTTGGCTGCTGGCATGGGCGCGACCTTCTGAAACTTGGTCATAGCAGTGGGTCTGACGCGCTTGAAAGCGGACGTTGGTGCGGGCGTTGGTGCGGGCGTTGGTGCGGACGTGGGTGCGGATGAGCACGAAGTGACTTCATAATGCTCGTCATCGGATGCGTCACCGGGCCCATCGTCCAGAATTTCGTCCAGAACGTCGTGTTCGTTGGCGGCGGGTATGTTGTCATCGTCAGCAGTAGACTCTCTTCCAAAGAGGGCGGTGAGGACATTGGACATCATGACGGCTGCGTGTGAGAGAATGGCGGCTGGCATCCTGACGCGTATGTCCTTACTGTTGAGAGCAAAGGGGCCGTGGTGCCAAAGGTGGGCGCAGGTGGTCCGCTTGACGGCCTCCTCCCAAAGTAGTACGGCGATAGCCTGTAGCATGTTCATCTTTGCGGCAATTTTACCAGAGACGGCGTAATCAGGGCGCAGGGAGCGCTTGGATGCGGATCCGGATACGGATACAGACAGCTTGATGCCTCTGGGCGGGCGCGCGGAGTCTTCGTCGCCAAAGGAGAGGGCGAGCTCATCGTTGTTCCACGTAATGGTAGCAGAGTTGACGTTGGGGGCGCATAGATGTATGCGGCGCGTGCGGGAGAGGGCTGTGAGGCTGGTGACGACATCGGCAAAGGGGAAGTTGGAAAGACGGTCGCCGTCGGCCTTGACGTTGCCTACGGAGACTTTAGCAGCACGTTCAATGAATGTAATCGTGTCGCCGCGGATGGAGAAGGGCAGAGGAGCGCTGGGAGAAGATGCTGCCATTTTGTGCGGTTTGCGTGCGTCGATTTTTTGTGGCGGTGAATCGTCCTTTCAGAGTTGGTCCTTTTGAAAAGGGTCATACGGGTATGTTTGGAAGCGGTAGGTGACATTTGTATGTAACCAATCGTGTTTATCAATCGTATTTTAGATGCATGTTATATGCGTGTACAAATAAGTGGGAAAGAGGGGAAAGAGGGAAGGATGCCAGACAACTACATGCATGTCTTCTTTGCAGCGGGAAGAAGCTGGTCGTCATCGTCGTCGTCAGTGCGAGGATGAGTAGCAGGATGAGTAGGAGGAGGGGCAGCGGCGGCGGCAGCATCGTCGATGAACAGCTGTGCGACCTGTGTGAGTATGTGTGCCCTCTGTTCGTCGACGTGAACGCTTTCGTTGGGTGCGAAAACCTTGGCAGCGTGTGCCTTTGGCTCCTTGGCGGTTACAGTGGCCTGTGGTGTGATGAGTATGAAGGGGCCCATGTTGAATACGAACTTGAATGGGCTGCATCCGTGTCCGCTGCTGATGGGCCATGCCCTGCGATGCAGTAGGATCGTGAGTATGCGGGTGCGCGTGCTGAATGCCTTGAATTCGACCTGGGGGCGCTCGATGAGGCCGATTCTGCGTCTGACGGCGTCCCATACTTTGGGTGGCGTGTTGTCGGCCATGGCAATGTCGGCGGTGATGTGTCTGGCATGTATGACGTCGGGTGGCAGGGGGACGTCGGCTGGGATGATGGAGGTGTTGACAAGCAGGGGGGCGGCGATGTGGAAGGCGACCTCAATGGGCGCGGATGTGAGTCTGCGGTCCTCACCGTACCTGTTCTCTACGAAAAAATGGTCGGGCCATACGCACGCGAGGTCGACACCGGGCGCTTGAGGAGCAGCGTCGTGGAGATGAGAGGACGGGGAGCCTTCTCCAGCGTAGTATGGGGCCAGTGGCAGGCGTACGCACATGCCAGGCTCGGTGAGGGCCCCGTTGATTCGGTTGGGCATCATGCAATGATAAGGGCGGAGCTCATTGGATGCGGGAGAGGCAGGAGGAGGAGGTGAAGGCACGGGCGATGCGGGCGAAGGCGTGGACGCAATCTGGAGGAGGGAGTCGACGGCGCTCATGGCCTCGTTGGACATAGCAACACGTTCAGATTTTCGAACAGTTGGCATAGGCGCGGCAGCGGGAGCAGCGGCAGAAGAAGCGGCAGAGGAGTGCATGTCAGGAGACGGTTCTCGGCGTGTTTAGTTTCTTAAACTTTTGCGGTGTTTAAGGCGAACTTAAATTTGTGAGCACTTTTTCTATTTTTGTAAAACTTTCATCAAAACCTATCAATCACTCGATCGTAAGGGTGCATAAAGCTATAAATTACATGGTGCGCTGTTCGTAGTCGCCCGGGAAAACGTATCCGGCTTCGACCTGTGTGGGTAGTATGTCAGTCATGACGGCGGTCTTGCGTTTAAGGCAGGAGGCGATGGATGGCTCGTCGACACCTGCTCCGTAGACAAAGTTGACCTCCGCGTCTGAGCGTGTGTTGGTCCGATAGAATCTGCGTGTGAACTGGTGCATGCTCAGGGGTCTGTAGGTTGTGTTTGCAAAGGCCACACGGGGGAAGCCTCCGTGCGTGTCGTCCAGGTCGATGCCGACGTCCATGACGGCCATGATTCCGCAGAGGACCCGATGCTCTGCTGAATGAGTCTGAAAGGCGGCGATAGCGTCGTGCTTCTCCGTGTCCGTCTGTCTGCCACATAGTAGGAGTGGGCTGTAGTCCGCCAGTCCTTGCATGACGATATCCAGTGCCATGAAGTAGTTGAACGCGAGTACGATCTTGGTGCTGGGGTCCTTGGCGAGCTGCTTCTTGGCGATGGCGATGAACGTGGGCGCCTTGGCAACCTCCATCTTTTGCAGGGCTATAGTTACTGCCGCGAATCCGCTGTCAGCCAGTAGGGCAACGCCCTCCTTCTGTCTGCGGAGGGCCTTCTTCAGCTGGAGCACAGCAACCTGCAGGTCGGCGCGGTCCTTCTCGGGCATAGCGTACGAGGTGTTGTAGCAGTGAAGGTCGCCGAGGATGACGGGCGGGGGCATTGAGCGTACGAGCGCGGGCTGGAACACGTTGACGTACAGTTCATACAGTGCGGACTGTATGGATGCGGGCTTGAGTGCGTCAAAGTTCATAGCTGGCCCGTGCCCTTCGATGTAGACATCATGGTCCTTCTCGCACGCAATCCTGGTGCGTGCAGGGTCCAGAAGGCGGGCGCGCTCGATGATGTGCAGTGTGCCCGGGGACAGCTCCTTGGTATGGGCTTTGTAGGGGCTGTGGACGAGCAAGTCACAGCTCTGCGAGAAGAGTAGCTGCAGGAGGTTGGATGCGTGATGCTTCTTGTCAAAGGGGGTGCCTGAGAGGAACAGGATGCGGGAGGGGCAGCGGATGGCAACGGCGAGGGCCTGAACGGCGTCGCGCGTGGCCGTGGTGTTCTTCACCCTCTGAATCTCATCGATGACGAACAAAACACCGGCATCGACTGCAAACTTCCAGACGTCACTGGGCTTGAATGTGGTCACATTGTGCTCCCCACCAGAGTCAGCCCTCACCAACAGTCCGTGCTTGGACTGCTTACCCACAGATCCACGCAGGGACTCAAAGGAAAGAGTTACGGGGCGAGGCAAGCAGAACTCGGCAGCAACGCGCTTCCAGGTGCGTGTAACAGTGGCTGGGCACACGACCACAAGATTCAGGCCGAGGACAGCGGCTAGGTGGCACGCGACGTACGTCTTGCCGCTGCCCATGACGCTAGTGTCAACAGCGCGACCGTGCATGTCCAGGATGCGACGCAACTCAACGGCGTGCCCTATCTGGTGGCTGCGGAGGCGAGCAGGTTCTTCGGCAGCGGCAGTGAGGACAACGGCCGCGAAATCATCATCCGTATCAGTATCGTCATCATCAGTGGTGACCAAATCAACGCAGGAGTCCAAGGCACCAGCAGGAGGGCGGATGGCAGCTGCGGCAGAGGGCGTGTACCTAGCGCGCGCCGCGGCTGCATGGGCAGCAAGGCTAGCTTCTGGTGTAACAACTTCATTGCAAGCTGTAGTTGTTGCGAAATCGCGCGGGCGCTTCAAGGACGACGAGGAAGCAGGGGAAGCAGACATGGCTAAGGGGGTTTAGAAAACGTGTGGTGGATATTTTGTGAGAGGGGGTTTAACCTTGAGGTTTCAAATTTCCAGCAAAAGTCTTCCTCAACTTTTCCTCGTTCCCTCTGTTTGACTGTATGGATTGTTATGAAAAGACCGCTGCGTTAATTCTGTGCGATATGAAGCTGCGGATTATATGTACCTGCCAAAGAGGACAGCGGAGGAGTGGCTACATCCTGGATTTCGCGTCTTTTCCTGTTTCTTCTACCATGTCGGCGGGTCTGTATGAAGTAAGCCGGATCCTTGGCCACAGATGGGCGAGAGGACATCGCGGGAAGGCTTTGCTCGAGTTGCTTACACAATACACCGGGTACGAGGACGTCCTTCCGACATGGCAGCCGATAAAAGACTTTATGGACAACGGCGTTGTGACAAACAGTGCAGCTTATGATTACTTGCACACAAAGCACGAATTATGAATTGCGACCTTGAATGGAAAAAGAAATTAATTGTTCGCATTACTCGCACTTACAATACACACGCACACGGGGACAAACATGCCAGAAGGGGTGTCCAGATTAGCACCGGCCATCATCAGACCGAGATACGATTTCGCGCTCTATCCTGAAGCTCGTCGTCCTTCAGGGTCCGCTAACTTTTCAAGAGTGGATAGTGGTGTTCAGCTAAGGTTTATCTCTGTTGACGCGAAAGAATCCCGACTGTAAAATTCATCTCATTTAAGGTTTCTCAATTGGGCAAAAGTATTTCGCCACCTTTCTCCAGTTTTCGTTATGGACTCTTCTGACTACGCCAGTGTGTTAATTCTTTGCTCCATCAAGTTAAAAAGAAGCTTGTTTGAAGCCACATCGTCTGCCGGCCTCCCCAAATCATCAGCTGGGAAGGATGGATATTTGGACGCTCGTGCGCCCGTGTCAGCAGCTCGGGTCTTGTCCTCCAAGCGTCTATGCTCCTCTCCTAAGGCGGTTCTGTTCGAAGTGAGTCAGGTGCTTGGCCACCGATGGGTGACAGGACGTCGTGGTCGGTTTGCAAAGTGTTTCTTGGAGCTGCTGACCCAGTACAGCGGATATGAGGACGCTTTACCGACTTGGCAGCCCATTGAAGACTTCATGGAGCGTGGTGTTATCATAAACATTGTCGCCCTTCATTACTTGCGCGAGAATGATGTAAATGCAACGCGTAAAAACTAACGTAACCGTGGCACAGGAGAAAGTTCGTGAATGGTGATGGGCTTACCAAAGTTTCATAAACTCACAAAAGTATTTCAGAAGCTTCTCCATGTTTGCCATTAAGCGTTTAGGTGTGTTCCCGCGTGTCCCCGCCCTCCAATTTGCTATTGTATACTTAATTTTTATATATGTATTGATGGGCAGTGGGTCTCGTCTCCGGCGGCCATGTGGTTGTGGCTGAAGCATCTGCTCCGGCCATGTCGCTTGCCGAAGACATTGCAGAGAGGCGCCGCACGCGCTATGAGGCTACTGAAGCACGTATTGAACGTTCCAAGAACAAAGTCGTTGAAGAGATCAACCACAAGGACCGGTGCAGGGAGATAGCCGCCATCGGCGACCTCCGCATTCGCGAAGCGCAGGCGCGCGCCACTGCCAACGCCGCCAGGGACCTTGCTATAGCTCATCACGAATCTGCTGAAGAGCTACGACGCCAGCTCGACACCATCCCTGCCATCATTCCCGATGCTGACCGTGTCCCTGTTCGCGCGGCCGCTGCACCGGCTCTGATGCCCCTTCCTGTACGGATAGCTATTTCTGCAGGTGTTTCCTTGGTCCCTGTTCGCGCGGCCCCTGCCCCTGCTGCTCCTGTGATTGTAGCGGCCCCCGCCCCTGCCCCTGTCGTCCCTGAGATTGTAGCGGCCCCTGCCCCTGCCCCTGCTGCCCCTGTGATCGTAGCGGCCCCTGCCCCTGTCGTCCCTGTGATCGTAGCGGCCCCTGCCCCTGCTGCCCCTGTGATCATCAACCTGGACTCTGACGACGAAGATGAGGACCAGGAGCAGGCGGTGGTGCCTATCCGTACTGGCGTCCGACAGCAGAAGGCTGTTGGATACAAGAGCATGGAAATCTCTGCCGTTGAACTGAGCGGAGATCGCTACGTCAATATGGTCGTCCGTCTGAATCGCGTCCCAGTTGCGGATGTGAAATCGAGCCTGGATTCTCACTTCTCGGCCAGCAGGAAGCGCGGGCGTGATTAAATTGTACCCCATCTTCTGTGTTCCGTCAATAAAATGCACACGAATTAACGCGCCTCATTGTATTTTTATTCATGCACCAAGATACTGAAACGCTAACGATACTGAAACGCTAACGATACTGAAACGCTATAAGAGCAGTCAGGGTTTCACACAAAATGTACAAGGCAAAAGTTTCCCTGGCCACACGTTTACCCTCTTTTACGACCATGTCCAATTTGAAGCGCGTCCGTGATGCAACTCCTGTTCCTGCTTCGGAAAAGCGATTAGCATTAGTAAATGCAAGTACAGACGAGCCGGCGGTCTCTTCCGCTATTGCCTTCCATGAGCACTCTGCGCTTACCGCTATTTCGTGTGAAGATAGTGCTCCGTCCGCTGCTGTTGCTGCCCCTCTTCCCGTGCGTCCCTACATTGACCTAAAACTGGTTGAAATGGACTTCCTGCTCGTGTATTCATGGACCCGCGACATGTCCAAGACCATTCCGGAGACTGACGTGGTGGAGATTGCCTCCGGCCTCGCCAGTGTCCACGTGGACTGCCAGCTGGCTGCCCTTGGTAACCTGCAGCAATTGATCACTACTCTGGGTGGTGGCGCGCAGGATCAGGTGCTCGCCTCTCCTCTCCTGGCAACGGTCGTCTCCCTCATCCTCCACGCATGCTCTTCCAGCGTGGTTGATGCCGCCTGCCGTCTTTTGGTTTCACTGGCTGTCCACAACGAAGCCGGTATCCTCTTCCTGTCTGCCAATACGGACCTCGTCGCCAAGCTGTGCTCTTTGGTAGCTGAGGGCGTGGGTCATGCCTCCCCTGTCTTGGACACCGTATCCGGTGGTGCCATGTGGGCCCTGTCTGCTCTGTGCATGAAGAACCAAAGAATGCAGGTTCTGATGCATGACTCTGGTACTTTGGCCGCCGCGTCTGCGCTGCTGCTGTCCCCTGTTCATCTCACGCAGGCGGCTGCTTCCTGGCTCCTTCATAAAGCTACGTTGCACATGCCAGCTGTTGCCGCCAAAGCGTGCAACCCTTCTCTGGCTGCTAATTTACTGCATGTCGCTACCGGCAAGGACAGGTTCTCGCAGACCCTGTCGCTGTGGGCCATGCGGACACTGTGTTTGAACGTTCTACCCCGCCAGTGCAAGGACTCGGACTGCGCACCCCGCCAGCGCATGTTCGTCGACCTGCATGCCGTGTCTGTCTTGGGGGACATGTTAACCTCCGCCGACACTTGCCTGAAGAAGCGGTTGTCCGCTCTGGTTGTCTTGTGCGCCCTCAGCCATCAGAAGGCCGCACAGGATGAGGCCCGCACGTACCGTGACGGTGCTATACTGCAGTATGTTGTCTCCGCCCTTGACGCCGAGTACGAGCCTGTGCAGCTGTTCGCCGCCACTGCCGTGTACAGCCTGTGTTTGGACAACACGGAGAACCGATGTTACTTTGAAGCGGCAGCAATTGGTCCCATCCTCGCTGCCCTTCCCCTTGCCTCCAAAAAGACGGTCTTGCATCTGGAGAGGTTCCTGCTGGTGTCCATGGCCGTGTGTCTTCACTCCCCTGTTAACATGCAGCGCTTGCGTGCCATCGTCGGCTTTCCTAAACTAATGATTCAGTGGCTCGCCCATCCTTCCGTTAACATCCAAGGTGCTGCAGTGGTTATCGTTCGCATCACCTCCTCCAAACAGCCTGAGGTTCAACTGTTATATGCTGCCCACGGGTTGTTGGCACCCATTCTGCAATTTGCATCCAGCAAGACGGTGTACGTGCAAGAGCAGGCGTTATTGACTGTCCATTCCTTGCTGTCGTGCCCGGCGACCAGACCGCTGTTTCTTGCGTTGAATTGTGTCGAAACGATGTGCGCCATCCTTCTGGATTACTCCAAGCCGTCAAAGCAGTCGTACTTTGCTGCGGTCAGTTCCCTGTTATATTTGTGCACGGACGACGACCCTTTTGCTGCATCACTGCCAATCCGCTACCCTGGCCTGGTGCCCGCCGTGCTGCGTCTCTCTCACGGCAGCATAAGGCTGCGCGAATTGGCGACCAACGCCGAGTGTCTCCTGTTGAGGATTGCCCCCGACCTCGTCCCGGAATTGCGCCCCGTTCAAACTCTGCTCGCCGCCATGTGCGCTATGGACACTTTCAAGGCGTCAGCACTTCCAGCAAGAGCGAACGAGTGTCCTGTGTGCATGAACTGTGACGATGAGGACATGGTTTACATGCCGTGCTTCCATGCCTTCCACGTGTCGTGCATCACCTCCTGGTTCCAAACCGGACACGGCACGTGTCCCATGTGCAAGCAGGATGTCTTACAGAAACTGGACGCCTGCACTTCAACCAACGCTGCCAAGGGGCACATCACGAACCTGGCTGCTGCTCACCCTTCCCCTGCCCCTTAATATTACTTGTCAAAAATAGCACCTCTTGTTTACAATCGTGCTATAATAACTGCAGCAATGACAGGGAAATAAATTAGATACATAATACACAAAAATAACCAGACATACATACGAATACCCTACTTGCAAAATAGTTTTCCAAAGAATCGTCACAAAAAATATTTCACGCCCGCCCCATACCAAAATGATGTCCTCCTCAGCTTCGTCCCCTGCCGCGTCTGCTGCTGCTGCTGCCCCATGCCCAAATTGCCATGATGTCGTTGATCTGTCAGCGACTGTCTGTGGTCACCTCCTGTGCGGCAAGTGCATCGTCTCGTACGGAATGGCGGACGACGGCGACCGCTGCCCCCACTGTTCCTGCCCCGACGCCTTCCGCAGGCTCGCCCCCATGCCTTCCTTGACTCCTATTGATGATCCTGAGGATGATGGCTCCGCCGCGGTGAAGCGCGCACGCCTGGGCCCCTACTCCAAGGAGTACCGCATCCTCCGGCAGTGCTCTTCCAAGCAACGACACGCGTCCGAGGCCCTTGCCAAGCACGCTCTCCTCTACAGTGCGGAAGTTGTTGTAGCCGTGTCTGCCTTTGACGCGGAAGTGGAGGCGTCCTTGCTGGAGCTGCGTCGTCGCGCCGCCGACGTGAGGCTCGCCTTCTTAGCGGCTGCCAGGGTGCAGGAGAAAGCTTTGGATGGTGACATTGACTCTCGCAAGCACTCCGCTCTTGTGTTTGAGTGCGCCATGACATCGGGCGATGAGAAGTTCATTGACCACATGTGCAAGGTTGGTGTGGAGCCGTTGTACTGCCCAATCGTCGCCGACCTGCCGTCTGTTAAGACGATGCTGATTCTGGACCCAGCATTGGCTCTTGCTGCATTCCAGCACGGCAGTGACGAGCACCTGACGCGCCTGGTGAACTCTGTCAGCTCGGCCATTGGAATGATGGCCATTTTCAACCTCATTGGCATCAGCGACATGCCCTTGCAGCAGCCAAGGCCCCTGTCCGAAGGCAATGTCATTCAGTGCTTCACATTTTTGTCTTCTTTGAGGGATGCCGAAGCTTACAGCACTACGGACTTCCACGCGTACTCCCTCGCGTTCATGATCCTGTACGCATCCGACACCCTGACTGCCAGGGGTGACCTCGCCAGCTGCAGCCCAGTTGACAGCTTCCTCCTTCACCGTGGTTCGCATTGCAGCATCGCTCTGAATTCCCCCTACCGCCCCAGATTGGAGGAGCTGGTGTTGGCCTACTGTCAGCGTGTGCTGTTTCTGCCCGTGGAAGATGAGGAGGCAGATGAGGATGAGGAAGAGGAGGACGACCCTGCCGTAGCTGATATCAACTTCACCCGGTTTGAGTGCTTGCTGCGCATCGTGTTGGCCTCCGGTGTGGAGCACACAGTGGAGGTGTACGGGCCTGCTATTTCCACCATGGAAAGAGTATTTAATAATTACGTCTTGGACGAGTACTTTTTCTACACCCAGGACATGTGCGCCGGCCTGCTTGATGTGTACCTCTCTCCAGCGGGTCAGATCTGGATCAGCACATGTGCCGACCGCGCTGAAGCTGCCCTGGAGTGTCTGGCACACATGGCACACATCACCACCATCGCCGCCCATTACACAGTGAGCCTCAAGCTTTCCCTCGGCACCAAGCTGTTTGAGGTGTACCACCTCCTCTCACTGTCCGCCGCGATGAGGACGCGTCTACGCCCTGACCAGGCATCTGTCTACGCCGCCGTATTGGTGCCGGACATCCTACTACAGCATTACCTCAACCTGACGATGGAAAGGCTGGCAGGCAGCAACGCGCACCTGGTTGCCCTCCGCCTCCTGGACGTCCTCCTCCTCACCACGACTGATGCCGAGACAAAGACGCCGGCCGATATCCGCCAAATGGTTGGACGCTATTTCGATGAGGACGACTGGGTCGATACCGCCACTGACTTGTAAACGCACACATACCCCACCCCCCTTTTTGAATGCAAATGAAACGCTCCCTGTCCAAGCATACTCGTACCCAAAATACCATACCAAGAAAAAGGGTTTTCAAGAAAGCTCACAAAAATTTACCACGCCTACCCTTACCAAAATGATGTCCTCTGGTTCCTCCTCCTCTGCCGCTGCGTGTGTATCGAGCGTCACCATGTGCATTGGTTGTTTGTCTGCTGAAGACCTGGCAGCTACTCACTGCGGCCATGTCCTCTGCGGGCCGTGTTTTGAATCCCGGGACATGGGCTGTCCCGACGACCAGGGCCGCTGCCCCCTTTGCAGCCACCCTGGCGTGAATGACAAGCGCGTGCCCCTTCCTGCTATCCTCTGCAACTCTGAGGATGAGGATGGAAGTGCCGCCGGGCCTAGCCGCAAGCGCGTTCGCGTAGGCGCGGCCCTGCCGGAGCATTCTATTGAGATGGACCTCCTTCGCGATGCTGCGGCCCTGCAGCGCTCGCTGGCAGCTGCTACCGCCGAGTACTCTTCCGGTTACTCTGCCGATGCCCAGGCTCAGCTCGCCGCCTTCAAGTCTTTGGTGGCCGAGGCTGTTGCTAAGCTGGCCCGTTTGGGCGACAGCGCCGCGCGCCAGTTCGCTGACGCTGTTGCTCTTCAGGAGAAAGCTATGGAAGGCGATGTTCAAGCGCGTATGAACTCTGCCGATCTGTTCGACATGGGGCGCAGGTCCGGAGACATGCCCTTCATGCACCGTCTTACGAACGTAGGCGTGCCGCCCATTGGTTTGCCTGCCATGCCTAAGCTGCCTGTCGTGGACACCTTGCTGACAGTAGCTCCCATTGCCGCTGCTATCCCGCTCATTTGCGGCAACGATGAGCACTTGTTGGAGGTCATTGGCCGAGTGAAGACGTGGGAGGGAATGATGGCTGTCTACAATTTGATGGACCTCACTACTATGCCCATGGAGCAGCCTTGGGCGTTTGGCGACGATGTAGCGCGAGCCGGTTACTGGTGTCTGCGCAACCTCATTAAGGATGCCGGGGACGAGTGGACACTGTTTGGCAACGCGGACTTCTACGCGTACTCTCTGGCGTTCTTGATCCTGTACGCCAAGTTTTCTGAGAATCCCGATGATTACCCCATCTGCAGCCCCGAATCTACGCTGCGCCTGCAAAAGGGCGAGTTCCTGTCCATCGCTCTGACATCTGTACATGCTTCCAAAGTGGAGGAGCTGGTCTTGCGGTACGCGCAGCAGTACCTTTTCATCGATGTCGAAGACGGAGATGAGGAAGCAGACGATGTGGATACTGATGATGACGGCGACGATGCCTCTCTGTCGTTCGATTGCCTGGTGAACATCATGACGGCCTCCCGAGTGGAGCACGCCATTGAGTCGTACAACGATGCGGCTTTTGGGACCTTGGAGAAGCTGTTTGTGAAGTATGATCATGACGAGTACGCTCAGTACGTCGGCGATAAGTGTCTGGGCCTTGTGAGCGTGTACCTCTCCCCGCTGGGTGTTGCGCTTATCAACACGTCCGAGGTCCGGGCTCTTGCAGCCCTGAGCAGGCTGAACGCCATCATCGGATGCCTGTTTGTGCAGGATATGTACTCCGTCAATCTGACGACCGGGCTGCACACCAGGCTGTTTGACCTCGTCCATTTAATGTCAGGCTCTGATGTCCTCAATGCTGCACTGCTGCGCGATGGGAAAGCGTCCGTGTACGCTGGCATTCACCAGCCGCTGGTCTTCTTGCAGCACTACCTGGACCTGTCTATGGATTGGATGAGCAACACGGTCGCCCACCAAGTGTGCGCATTGCTGATGAACCACGTGCTGGGAGTTACAGGCACTGAGCTGAAGACACCCGCGGAAATTCGCTTGATTGTGGGACGCCATGTAAACAACGATGACGAATGGGAAGAAGAAGCGACTGATGGGGAAGAAGAGACTGATGGGGAAGATGAGACTGATGGGGAAGATGAGACTGATGGGGAAGAAGAGGCTGATGGGGAAGAAGTGGCCCAAGCGGATAACGACAGTGACATTGACGCCAGCGACGTGGACGCCTAAGTCCAAATTGTAATATTGCGACGTTGAAAATGAATGATTGATGTTTTATGCCCACCCTAGTACATTTTGGGCAATAATTCCAAGAAAATGCAAGGCTTCTTTATATTCTCGTACCCAAGTACCCTACTTGGAAAAAGGTTTCTGAAAGATGGCTCACAAAAAATTTACCAAGCCTACCCTTGCCAAAATGATGCGCTCCACTTCCTCTTCCTCCTCTGCTGCCATTGTGTCTACGGCCACACTCTGCGTTGCTTGCCTGTCTGTCGATGACCTGGCATACACCCACTGCGGCCATGTCCTCTGTGCCAAGTGTTTCGTCGCTTACGACATGGCCGACGAAGAAGAAGAAGCCCGGTGCCCGTACTGCGCTGTCCCTGGCGCTATCAAGCGTCGCGCGCCTCTGCCGGCTCTCCCAAGCCAACTCGATCGCACCAGCAAGAAGCGCGTGCGCCTTGCCGACGCTGCCTGTGTGGAAGAGCCCGAGGAAGTGGCCACCCTTCTTGGATATGCTATGTTACAGGGCCAGCTGGTAGAGAAAGCTAAGGAGCGCGCTATTAAGTTCAGTTGTGATGCGCGCGATAAGATGGATGCCTACAAGTCCGCACTCGCAGCAGGCATTGCCGAGTTCAGCCGTCTCGGCAACGAAGCTTTGCGTCTGTTCGCTGCTGAAGTCGCTGCGCAGGAGAAAGCTATGGACGGCGATTTGGATGCACGTCTGAATTCTGTGGATTTGTTTCAGTTTGGGAGCAGGTCCGGCGACCTGCCGTTCATGCGTAAGATCACTAACGTTGGCGTCGCGCCGCTGCTGGAGCCTGTCCTGCACCGTGTCCTCCCCGACGTGAGTACGATATTGACTGCGGTGCCTGTCCCTGATGCCCTCCGTCCCAAAATTGGCAGCGATGAGCACATCTTGGAGGTCATCCGCCAAGTGACTACGTGGATGGAGATGATGGCTGTCTTTAACTTGATGGATATCCTCAGCATGACCGTCGCTTCCCGTCGCGCCTTCCCTGACGCGGTCGTTATCGAGTGTGCAAAATGGTTGGAAACTCACAGCCAGACGCACGACTCTACGGCCGTTTCCAACCCGGATTTCCACGCATTCTCGTTCATGTTCCTTATCCTGTACGCTGACAAGCTGGCCGCCATGGATGATGACTTCGTCAGCTGTCTCAATTCGCTTTTCATCGTCCAGCAAGGGAAGCATCTGTCGGCGGCAATGACCTCTGTCCACTGCCCGAAGCTGGAGGCGCTGATACTAGCTTACGCCACCGAGCTCCTGTTTGAGGTTGAGGAGAGCGTAGAGGACGAGGAGAGCGACCAGGATGACGAGACTGTGAACCGTGACTTCACAACCTTCAGGACCCTGGCGAGCATAGTTAAGCACTCCAGACTTGTGTTTGGGTTGAAGCACTACGAGCCAGCTTTTGTCGCTATGGAGAAGCTGATGCAAAAGTACAACTATGAAGGTTCGGAGGAGTACGCAGCGGACATGGGCGGCGACCTCCTGGATGTGTACCTCTCGCCACTGGGACGCAAGTTCATCGCACACAGCTCAGAGCGCGCAGAGTCGGCTATGAACAGGCTCGCCGATATGCTGATTATGACACAGACGGAGGCGGATTTCGATCAGGATTTGTCAAAGACATTCGGTGTCAAGCTGTTTGAAGTCTATCACCTGCTGTCACAGTCTACAGGGCTAAAGAAACGACTGCAGCCGGGCAGCGGCTCCGTGTACCAAGCCGCCATGGGTCTACAGATCAACTTCCTGCAGCACTACCTGAACGTGCCCATGAAGACACTGGAGGGCACTAACGCTCACGTTGTCGTCGCACAGATGCTCGATCTTGTGCGGAAGACTACAAGGACGTCGTCGAAGACCCCTAAGATGATACGACAGCTGGTGGGATGCCATCTGCACGGAAGCGATTGGGAGGAGGAGCATGATGAGGATGATGAGGATGAGGAGGAGGAGGAGGATGAGGATGATGGAGAGGCGGAATTGTAATTTATAAGGACCTCGCTGGTTTTACAGTAATGAACAACAAATGAATTGACTGCTGGCATGTTAAAGTACATTTTACATGCATAATTACAGGTTTAAAACACACAGTAATAATTTTGGGCCTAGGGGTTGATACGGCCCATAATATTCTCCGGTACTCTAAGTTGGCGTGTTATGTCCTCTTCTCGTTCTTCTTCTAAACGCACTTTGGCCGACTCCTGCGACTCGGCGGCTTCTGATAATGATGTTTCTAAATGTCATTGCGATGAAATGAGGGCGTGCGGCGCCGCGGGTGTCCGCCTTCATGAGGAAGGTGTCCAGGAGGCATCTTCTTCCGCAGCCGTTGGCGTCCCTGCACCCGTGTCTGCTCCCGCGCCGTCCGTTCCCTTGTTTGGTAATTTATTTGAGAGTCGCAATGTGTTCCCTGTCCCGTCTTTGGCCGTCGACGTTGCGGACCGGTACCCTGTCAACGTTTTTGACCCCCACATGTTCGTTGACGTCCTTGCGCCCCCGCCTTCCATCCTCAGCACCCCGCCTCGCCCCCAGCGTGAAATTGAAGTCCCCGCAGCTCCTGTCAGGACGTCGGTCACCCAGTACCTCAGTGTCCGTTTCTTCGGCCACGCGGCTGCCTTCCTGAACTTCGCCGCTGCTATCCCCGTCCTTGCGGCCCCTGGCGTCCCTGCTCCCATCCCCGCAGCTATTGTTGATGACGATGACGACAGCGGCGACGAAAGCGACTCTGGCGACGACTTCCCTGTCCTGAATTTCATCGTCCTGCAGGATGTCGATGTCCCCGGTGGCCCCATTCCAGATACGCCCGCTACCGACAACGGCTGCCAGTCGTGCTTTGAGAACCAGACAGCCTGCTTCTGCACCGAGTGCCAGACCGAGCAGTGCTTCACCTGCTTTACCAAGCACCATCGCATGCACCCCGTGTTCAGAC
>Ga0105054_10005816_pt1 | contig 17546 bp, 14 predicted proteins | sample BON02_FD_78091 | JGI IMG/M metagenome (GOLD analysis project Ga0105054, IMG submission 78091) | Freshwater microbial communities from Lake Bonney liftoff mats and glacier meltwater in Antarctica - BON-02 (megahit assembly) | ecosystem: Environmental > Aquatic > Freshwater > Ice > Glacier...
CACAAATACGCTGTTGTACCGAACCCTGGGGGACCTTTTTTGCCTTCTCTTTCGCCTCTTCAATCAATTCAGAAGCATCTCCATTCAAACTCTGAATTATCTTTTGAGAAAACGAAGTAATTACCTGGCTCGTGATCAAGCTTTGAGTATCTTTCTTTGAAACTACCGTTTCCTCTGTAACTTCGTCTACATTTATTTCAAAATTTACATGAGAACGGTACGGTCCCCTCATTCAAAGCAATCCGAATGCATTCAACGAATGTCTTGTGTTGTGTGGGTGCCGGTGATGATTATTTGTTAATAGGAGGGAAAGACAGGGGTATTGATCTGTTTAATATTGAAAATAAGGAGTTTATATGTTCATTTGGATCAGGCCACGTGTATGAAGTCACTGAAGTGGCCGTTAAACGAGATACAACCCAATTTGTGAGTTGTGGAGGCGATAAAGTAGCTTTTTTGTGGGATGTGGAATCTAGACGAATCATTAGAAAATTGTTTGGGCATGAGCAGCGTATTAATTCAGTTTGTTGGAACTCACCTTTTGAAAATGTAGTGTGTACTGGCTCAAACGATGGAAGTGTTCGTATTCATGATTTACGAAGCAAGGATCCTGTTCAAATACTTTCATTCAAAGACAATGTGTCTTGCGTGAGATCCCAAGGTGATAGAATTACAGTATCTTCAATGGATGGCAACGTGGGAATGTATTCAGTCGGCAGTGGGAAAACCTTAACCTTGCACTCCACCCGTCCTAGCACGTACGTGGATATATCAGATGATAACCATATGCTGGTCAGTTACGTATCAGAGGGACTTTTATGTCTATTTAATTCAGAAGCAGAACTCCTTAAGTCTTATAGAGGGCATATGAACAAAGAAAACAGACTTCCATGTCGACTCTTAGATCACTCCGTTCTGAGTTCTTCGGAAGACGGTCGTCTATTTATTTGGGACTTGTTTTCAGGAGAGATTATAAAAACTGTAGCATTTCCGGAACTGAGTTCATTTGCTGTTTGTGGACGTAACCTGGAGAAAGTTGCTTTGTGTTCACACAACGGATCGATAGAGATAGTTCAAAGGGCTCAATTCAAAAACTAGTGTTTTGAAAATTATTTAAAATTGTAATAAAGTGATCACATTTTCGCAGCAGCTATTTGCATGAGGGCATCTTCAAAAGTCTTGGCAGTTCGTTCAACATTTCGAAGTTTGTCGATACCGAATAGTCCAATACGAAAGGTCATGATGTTTGCTGGCTCGTCGCATTTGAACGGCACCCCACCGGCAATTTGAAGACCATTGGCTTTGAATCGTGCAACCATATCTGCAGACTTTGCATAGCAAACAACAACAGTTGGTGATTCAAAACCAGGTGCAGCTGCTGAAGGTAGTCCACTACGACTCATAGCAGCTCTTACCAATGTACCTAGCTTCAATGCAGCCTCTTTCGCAGCTTGGAATCCAATCGTATCACGGGTCTCAAGCATCACTTGCCTAAACGCCATCAATGCATCGGTAGGCAACGTAGTGTAATACATGAACCCGCCTTTTTCATATGCCTCCATAACATCGCACCATTTGTTCAAACTACATGCAAAACTAGTACTTGTTGTAGCACTGCATATTGCTTTTGCTTTATCATTCATCAAGACAATACCACAGCATGCTGGACCAGAGAATCCTTTTTGTGGAGCTGTGATCAAAACATCAATGCCAAGAGCTTCCATATCAGCCCACAAAGTACCAGCTGCGATTGCATCCAGTACAAAAATGCCACCTACTTCGTGAACAGCATCCGCTACTTGCTTGAGATAATCATCAGGTAGAATAATACCAGTAGCTGTTTCAACGTGAGGCGCAAAAACCACATCAGGTTTCTTTTCCTTGATTTCATTGACCACTTCTTCGATTGAGACAGGAGCCATTGGAGGTTCATTCGAGTCATTCTGTACTTTAGCTTTCAAAACCGTCTCTTCAGAAGGAATACCGCATACTTGAAATATATCAGACCAACGAAAACTGAAAAAACCGTTACGAATAACAAGGCATTTCTTCTTGGTACCAAACTGCCTCGCAACAGCTTCCATAGCAAAGGATCCAGAACCAGGAATAATAGCAACATGTTGCGCATTAAAAAGATCTTTTAGCATGCTTGAAATATCTTTCATGCACTCCTGAAAAGGAGCACTCATCAGGTTGATGGCTCTATCAGTGTACACAACTGAGTATTCAAGGAGGTCACCTGTGTTCTTCTGTATGAACGGACATGCTTTATCAGCGTCAACAACGACAGGCTTGGAACTAGTGGAACCCATTATTATTATGTTGTTTTGCATCCAAGAGTTAGGTTTATGTGTTAATACATGTATCATCGTATGTATTAAGTACTGTCTTTCTCATAGTGGATGCATTTGAGCAATTTTTCGAACGATGACATAATATTCATCTAACAATCTCGATAAGTTGCAATCCAGTCTTCAGTGACCATTCAATACATGATTGAACACATGATTGTTACTATGAATGCATTAAATAAATAAACTTTGTGAAATAAAATATTTATCTTTTACCAGCACTTTGTCCTCCTTGAGTGATGAGTCCAAGCATGAGAGAATCACTGCTAAGGAATGCGCGATTCTGTGATTTTGAAATAGTATTAGCAACTTCGCGAGCGGCATCAATTCGACGCAGTTCCACAAAACCAGGGTTATCTTGGATTGCTTTTCCAATAAGCTCAGCTGATTGTGCCTCTCCTTGCGCCTTGATAATGATAGAGCGCTTATCTTGGATAGCTTTGTCAACTAGAAACTTTGCTCTCTCAGCATCCTGTTGAGCAACCTGCTTACGCTCCACAGCACTAGAATACTCTCTACCGAATGTCAGGGAGGTAATGGAAACATCTTCCAAAAGAATGTTGAATGTGTCAGCACGAGCATGGAGATTTCGGCGAATTAGTTGAGATACCTCCTCACGCTGGGTAATCAACTGGGAGGCATTAAACTGAGCTACAACCTGCTTGCATACTTCATTTACGATCGAAGGTAATACCCTTTCATCGTAATCAAGACCTAATTTACGATGAATTTCTGGAAGTTTCGATTGGTCAGGTTTGTGTAAAACACGAACAGCAATGTTGACCATTTGAAGATCTCGACTTCCCGTCAACGAACTAATATTTCTAGGTCGTGTTCGGACATCGTAGATTGTAGGGTATTCAAACCATGGAATTCGAAAATGAAGACCTTCTCCTTTGGTTTCTTGTTTAAGACCTGTAAGTCTATTAAACACAACTGCTCTGTGACCACCGGGTACATCAAAAAGCGATTGGTATCCGAGTATTGCAAGACCAGTTCCACCAAACACAACCATTGCCAGTCCTTTTGCTATAGGTCCTCCTGCTGGTGATCCGCCTCCTCCTCCAGGCATCTTGATATTGCGCATGCGTTCCATCGTCTCTTTTGCTTTGTCGGCCATGATTGGTTTTAATAATCACACATTCACAGTGAATCAATCACCATACAAAATACAGGAAACAAATTAACTCGGGTTCCATTAGGATTCTTTGTATTTTTTAAAAACCTTCATCAACAGGAACATAAATTTTGCAATTCGATTTCTAATTCTGTTCTCAAACTTTCGTCTTTCCCATAGAGTTCAACCCGCACGACATTAATATCTTGTACTATATGAAATTCTCCGAATATATCGTGATGTTGGGCTTTGTATAGTTTTGAAGTGTCAAGCCCTTCTAACTCGCCCAAAGAAAGAAACGTGCGTACCACATATGGAGGCACCTGAATACTTGTAGCCTCGCTTGCCATTTCTTTTTTCTCCACTGTCTCAAAAATAAGCTGTTGACACTTCAAAACTTTACAGCGACGTGAGACTGTGAGAGTGGCCCCAGAACCAGGACTTGGAAACGACACACTGAAATCGAAATATTGAACAGTAGAGATATCATCTATTTGTAAGGACTGTCTATAGGTTTCATTGGGTTCAATCTGCTGTCGAGTTTCATTGAATTCTTGGGTTTTATCATCGCGACAAAGAGAAAGTGAAAGGTTCGGAATAGGGAGACGGCAAGCGTTATGGACAGAAAATAAGATCTTGGTAGTTGACAAAGCGCGATCTAATTCAAAGTCTAGAGCTAGCTTCAGACTAGATTTTACATACTCTTCCATCATAGAGTTCATATTTTTCATCATGGAGACGCTCTGTTCCAAAGACTGTGACATCCTAGAGCAAACAGTCCCTAGAGATCCTTCCAATGCTGTGACACATTCTTTAAGTCCGCCAATGGCATCGACCTTCTTTGCTGCAGGTTCGTCAACGATACTTTCTCCGTCACGTTTCGTCATCGATTTGAAAATGAAAGGAGGGTCTACCAAAGATTTCACGAAGAAACGGTTACAAGAAAATGGGAGACGTGGAAGCGCTGTTGAGTTACTACTGCAGAGAGAAGTTCTATCGCCACATACAAAGTGTATGCGAAGACGTGGCCAGCAAAAAAGGATGGGATGGTAAACTGACTTTGTGGAAATGTTTCGCTTTAGGAATGGAAGGAAACTTGAACCAAGCCTTGAGGGAGTTGGAGGACCTTCGAGGGAAGCGAGATTATGAATTGGCTGCTGTCAATGCCCTCATATATTTTCATCAAGGAGTTAAATTGCGTGACTATGATGCCCTAGCAGAACTTGAAAGCTCTTTGAATGCTGTCACAGAAAGAGCATCTGATGTTTCGTTACTCCTTGCTGCCAATGTATGCATGTTCTTACGGGAGGGTACTCGGGCTCGAGGCATGGTAGATAAAATCTTGCAAAAGAATCCGATGAATGTTAAAGCATCCGTTGCTCGTGGTTGGATAGAACTACTTGATTCATCGAGTGGAAAGTCTTCAGGGCACTATTTCGATCAGGCTCTCAATGTCGATCGTACAGGAAAAAAAGACTTGGAAGCATTGATGGGGAAAGCGTTTTTTCATCGATCAATGTCACAATACGAAGAATCGCTTCAATTACTTGACCAGGCCATCGTTGCATACTCATGGTTTGTCCCAGCACTCGTAGAGAAAGCCAAATTATTGGTATTGCTTCAAAGATGGGACCAAGCTTTAGAAACCGCTGAACGTGTTCTTCAACAAGATCCCAATGATATTGGATCTTTGAAAGTGACGGTGCTCTATAGGCTAACTCGAGAGGCTAACAGTGAATTAGCTTTGAGTTCGTTACAGCAGTTGTGTGACTCGGTGGAGAGATTTGAGCCAGAAAATACGGAGCTAGTCGTGTCGATAGCCAAACCTGTGGCAAGATTAGCAGGGCGTAGTGAAGAAATACTTCGAAAGACATTGCGTTTGTTGGAACGTGCCAAAAGAAAGAATCCTGAACGATCGGATCTCGTGACTGAATATGCGTATCAATTGTTAATGATGAACAAGTATGAGACGGCATTTACGGCATATGAGCAGGCATCACAATTGGATGAGTCGAATGGGGATGCGTTGTTTGGACAGATTTACTGCCTGGTTAAACGAGGGGATCTTGAAGAGGCTTCGCAGCAATTAGAATTTTTATCGGTGCTGCAGGAAACAATGGGCCGTACTTCTCAGATTGCTTTTCTAGAGGCTCTTCTTCAATGGCATCATCATGGGGCACTCAAGAATTCCCTTCGTTTATTAAATGAGACAGTTCACCTTCATGTGAAGAATGTGCAAACTGGAGCAGGATTGGTGTTTGACGTGATGGAGCAATTTACAAGATTTAATCCTGATTTCATGCTTGAAATTGCTCAAGAGTATCTCCAACACTCTGGATCAGAACCTATTGATTCGACTGAAGGTATTCCGCAACATTTACAAAGTGGAATAAAGATACTTGAAAAAGTAATCAAGGTTGTTCCTGGTCTAGCACAGGCACAGATTGCTCTTGGTAAAGCTCGTTTTGTGAAGAACGATATGGAAGGAGCTCTGAAGACAATAAACCATACATTGACTCTAAATCCTAGCTGTTCGGATGCTCATTTGGTGTTGGCACAAATTAATCTCCATGACGAAGATTTTCAAGGTGCTCAAAATGCATTGGAAATGGCCCTCTCGCACAATTTCGAAATTAAATCCAATCCGATATTTCTTATCGTAAAAGCACGGGTGCATCTTGCTAAAGGTGACTTGGATGAATCTGTTGCTATTCTAGAAACTGCCATGAAGCTTCCTGGAGTCAAGACGATCGAAAGTCCAAGCAAATCTAGAAAAAGGTCGGAACCCGATGACCATAGGAATATATCTATCAATGAGCGTATTTCAATCTTTGTGGATCTTGCAAATGTTTACGTAGCTCTGAAACAAATGGAAAAGGCCAAAAAAATCATTCGTTCAGCAAGAGAACATTTTCGAGGTACTCCTGAAGAAGTTCGAGTTATAGTTGCAGATTCTGAAATATGCTTGAAACAGAACAATATTCAAGGTGCCCTTAAACTACTCAATGCTGTTCCGGTCGATTCTCCTTCATTCCATAAAGCCCACTTAGTAAAAGCTAATATTCTATTGACGCATCGCAATGACAAAGATGGGTTTATTCGGTGTTATCAAGATATTGTTGAGAATAGCAAAGCTAGCAATGCTCAGCCACATATGTTGTTGGGTGAGGCCTATATGCGAGTCAATCAGGCGGACAATGCTATTGAGGCATTTAAAGAGGCCTTGAAACGAAATCCAAAGGATGCTATGCTTGCAAGTAGAATAGGTAAGGTCCTCGTATCGACTCATGACTATATTCGAGCAATTGATTACTACAAGTCTGCCATTCGGGGATCAGAAGCGGGAGCTAGTCGACAGGCATTACGTTATGATCTAGCAGAGTTGTATTTCAACCTTCACAAACTGAATAAAGCTTCAAAGGAATTGGAAAGTGCATTGCAGGATATCGATACCCAGTCAAGTGAATCCAAAGACCCTGATGTTGTTGACCTTGTACCCAGTGTGAACGCCTTCAAACTTCTTGCAAAAGTGCATCAGGGTGAGAATGAATTGGATAGAGTAACTCAAGTGCTTGAAGAAGCAAGATCTGTTCAGGCAAAGATACTAGCGAGTGCCAGGAGTGACCAGCAACATAAAATGGAAATGGCACACTTATGTATTCTTCTTGCACTCCACCACGAGAATAACCTGAATGACATTGAGGAAGCAGTGAGTTTATACAACGAGGCACTCAGATATGATGGTGCTAACGTTCAGTCAATGCTGGCCTTAGCTAAACTTCATCTCCAAGCAGGAGACCTTGAACGATGTCACACTCAATGTGTCACTATCATGAGGGTGGATGAGCAGAATGAACAAGCTGCTATGATGTTAGCTGACCTCATGTTCCAGCGCAATGAGTTCAAGGTTTCTATTTACCACTACAAACAGCTGTTAGAGAGAAGTCCTGGGAATTGTGCTGCACTTGGTAAACTAGTAACACTTTTGTTTCGCTCTGGTGAATTGGAAGCTGCAGAGAGGCTTTTTATTGCGGCCGAACATCAATCCCCGAGGATTATCCATAACCCAGGGTTTTCGTTTTGTAAAGGTTTGTATTATAGGTATTCCAATGATATTAACCAAGCAGTGGGGCAATTTAACAAAGCAAGACGTGATGTAGTATGGGGGCAAAAGGCTTTGACACAGATGATTGAAATTTATCTAAATCCTGACAACGCAAATTTATGGGAGGACCATGGATCATCCAACATGGAATCTATTCGAACGGCTCAGCAATTACTGGAAGAGTGGCCTGACAAACAGTCAATAGACTACAAAGTGTTGGAAGCATATTCATTGATGGCTACAAAACTCAAATCAGACGTCGAACAAGCATTTCAAAAATTGGTTGAAATCGTTCAAGATAATCAGAACCACGTACCAAGCCTTCTAGCGTTATCAACTGCTCTTATGATGATGAAGCAAACTCCGAAGGCAAGAAACCAGTTAAAACGGATTTCAAAAATGCCATATAACCAGCAAGATGCGGATGCTTTTGAAAAGTGTTGGCTGGTTCTTGCTGATATATATGCAGATACCGGTAAATACGACCTAGCGCAAGAATTATGCAAGCGGTGTCTTCAATACAATCGATCGTGTGCACGAGCGTGGGAATACATGGGAATGATTATGGAAAAAGAAGCATCATATGCCGATGCTGCAGAGAATTACGAGCATGCCTGGAAGCTGCAGCAAAACTCATCAGCTTCAGTGGGATACAAATTGGCTTTTAATTACTTGAAGGCAAAAAGATATGTAGAAGCTATTGATGTTTCGTACAAGGTGTTGAAACAGTTTCCTTCCTATCCCAAAATTAGAAAAGAAATTTTAGAGAAGGCGCAATCCTTGATCCGTGCATAAACCTATATTTTCAAAATACGACCGTAAGAATTTTTACAAGATGGTGTCACAGTTTAATTATTATCGTTTTTAAAAATATTTCCATACCTACAGTTCCAGAAATCATTATGGAAATCTCTATGGTCTTAGGACACGTGCCAGTGGCATTCATCGTTACAATAACGATGCATTTTGCAATCATTTCACTGGGCAGTTCGAAAATAACGATTGTAGGGGGTGTGTGCATATTCTAATTCTAAATTGTGGAATGGGTAGACAAGCACCGATGGCACCACCGAGAGTTCGGAATGGTATTTTAGCATATTCAGCAAAAGACCTCAACAGATTGTCCGCTACAGAACCATACGCTCCTGTTAATCATACTGGTGTCAATCATAGCAGTGATAGAACAGAACTCTTCAACAGACTGCAACAATTTTACTTGAAATGGGAACACGACCGAATCAATGAAGGGATCGGTCATATTGTTGATTGGGTTGTTGAAAATGGAGAAGACGCTCTTAATGATCGTCTCATGAGCAAATACGGAGAAGATCTGACTTCGTTTGAACAAAATGTTTCAGCTTTGAACCACTTGGAACCGTTTATGAGTGACTCTCCGGGACAGCGGGAAAGTCTTAACAGTCAAGGTTCACAAGGCCCGACTATTAGAGACCGATTGGCTGCGTTTTATAGTGTATATGATCCTGATCGTTTGAAGAAAGGAGTTGATGATTTGGTTGACTATGTTTCCAGAAAAGGGCTTCCTGCACTCAATACAAAATTTATCGGTAAATACGGAATTACATTGAATCAGTTTGAAGCCGGTGAAATTCCGCCTTCTCCTCCTGTTGGGGGTTCTGGTGAAAGTGTAGCCTCGAAAAGCTCTAGGGTTTCTGTTAGGACTTTGTTACGACGATCCTTTCGAGCAGCTACTTCACGTGGAAATGCAGTTCCTGATCATGTTAAAATTCTTTTGGAAATCTTCTACTCTAAATATGATCAATCAAAGATCACTTCTGGTGGCGTTGATTCCATATTCAGATGGACCAAGAAAAACGGTATTCCTGCGTTAAATGCACAACTGAAAAACAAATATTTTGAAAGTTTAGATGAGTTCGCTGATCGAATGGCAGAGCTGAGAGAAGAACTGGTTCAGTTTTATTCAATTCATGATCATTCAAAACTTTCCAATGGAGGGGTTGATTCGATTTTGAGATGGGGTGTACGAAATGGACGACCTGCTATTAACAAACAGCTGCGTCAAAAGTACCAATGCGATCTTGATAATAAAAAAGGATTGGCAGTAAAGGAAGCGGAACCTACGTTTTAAATGAATTTAAATACAATGACATCTTGTTTTAATGGTGTTACAAATTATTTCCAATCAATTTTCGAATGCCATCTAGGAGCTTTCTGACTTGAACTACTGGAAGGAGGACTGCAAATAGTACCTGGTGGCACTCCGTTATGCTCCATCAAGATACTTGAAGTATTTAATTTGATAGGTCTTGTAAAATGTTTCCTCGGTTGAAGGGATCCTGGTTTCTTCACACACCAAACATCCAATAATATGTCCTCCACCCTGTATTCACTCTCATCGGGAATATTTTCACAAGTTGCCGCATCTACTTTCTCTAATAATTTTGTTTCTTTGGGTTCTGTTTGTTGATTATTTTGCTTTTCTTCAAAGGATACTTTTTGCTTTTTCGTCTTCTTCGAAGACTTAGCTTTGCTGGTGACTCTGGGCGTTTCACTTTCGAATAATGAACTTTCTTCATACGACAATAAGTGCTCCTCTAACAAATGGGTCAGCTTGCTGCATCGAGCAGTTACTTCCTTTTCAAAATCCATATCTCTGTTTTCAAGTATCTGTTGGAGACATTCGCACTCTTTAAGTGCTTTATTTTTAATAGTTTCGCTTTCAACAAATTTCGACTCGACCTGCTGTGCTTTCCGTTTCAATGTTTTAATAGTACACAAATATCGTTCCTGTAATTCTTCGAGATCCAATGTATGATTTTTCATTGAATCCAATTCGATAGCAAGCGCGTGGTTTTCCGCCCCAGTTAATTCAAGGGCTTCTTCCAATTGATCCACATCTTCCACTAACTCTCTATTCTCACGTTCAAGTTTCTCCACCTTTGATTGCAGGGAGGCTTCTCTCTCCTTGCTCTCTTTTAAAAGTACCCATAACTCCTCTGCTGCCGACAAGGCTTCATCTGACTCCATCAATGCTGCCGTTACGATTTTATGAAAAGGTCCCCTCGCACAAATTCGAAAACGTTTTCGGAATTTTAATCCAAGATGGTGACCCAGATGGGTTGAATGAAAAGTATTGAAGTCACTTCGTATTGCAGTGGTTTTACGGGTGAGTTTTCTTTAAGGGGTCCCCACTATATCGTCTCTCTTGTTGGGACAAGACAAACCAATGGCAGTGATATCATTACTATGTTGCAAAACAAGCAAATACCTAACTTTCATTGGGGGAACCAAGATGGCAAGGTTCTTTTTCAACTATGAAAAAATCTGGTAACATGTCAAATAGGATTCTAAACTCGCATCCCAAAAAATGCGACAACGCGATGCCGGTCTACGCTGAAGAGTGAATTAATGAAGTTAATAGCTGATACGTTATGCTAATTTCTCTTTTTTCATAAAGTAGTAATTAAATCGAGTGTTATCCAAGAACCAACTCAAAAAATCATTTAATCGGCGAAGGGATGTACTTCCAACAAAATATTTCCCCTTGCGTTGTGGTAACACTTGGTCAAAAAACAAAGTTTCCAGTAGTTTTGATTGACTCTCGACAAGTTCGCCCATATCATTTTCAAAATCTACATATGTAACATAAACTCCGGATGTGTATAGATCTTTACGCACTCTGGAGCAAAATATCTCCACATAACTCTAAAAATTAAATACTTTCCCAAGAACCATTTGAAAACTTACAGGTGTTAATGAAGCGAGTATTGAATTACTGCCAGACGCTGGAGTAAAAAATATGAGGTGGCCACCATGGGGCAATTTCAACTCCCTTTGTTGGCGAATCATCAACTTGGAAATAGCAGATGTTCCTAGCACGACACCTTTTATATCCATGTCGAACCCTGAGTCGACTTCCTCTTCATCTAAGCTTTGTAGTGTCGGAGCTATTTTATTGGAGCAGGAACAATTAACCATAACATCGCAGCCTCCAAATCTATTTTCAATATGCCTTGATGCGGATTCCCAATCAGTTGAGTTACTGATGTCCAATGGCTTTATTTCCAAATACTCAAAGTGCATCCAACCGTCTTGGATGGACACTTGTTTCAAAAGTCTGAATTCCTTGTCGGTCGCAAGAACTTTATGTCCTTTACTTAAAAGTGATTTGGTCAAATATCTTCCAGTTCCTGACGCTATTTTGAAATTAAGGTTTGGAGCGAAGAAAAATACAAAAACATACCGGCACCTGTGATAAGAAACCTTCTTTTATCTCTATAGTATTGAGCGCCTACACGATGAGAAGAGGGAAGCCAAACGGAACTAAAGAGAAATTTCAAACAAAACAGTATTAATAAACCAAGGAAGCCAACGTAGAGGTGGTCCATGGGGAATTCTCTATGTTGCGGGGGGCGTTTCATTTGGTACTTTTTATCACATAACACATTTCATTTTGGTGTCGTAATCAAATGGTGGTGCAACATCATGATGAAACCATTCCACTTGCATTGCTTGCAATATTTCTCTCTGCAGTGTGTTTTTTAAGTTTATCCTTTTGCATCAAATATTACCAATTAACTTTTAGATCGCGTTTCGTAACTTTCACATGTTTTGGAAATCGTACGGCCGGAGACACAGAATAATCGGCCTACTGTACTTGATGTGGCTTGTTGTTGGATGCGGAGATATTTACTTTGAAAGGTTGAAAGTGGTATACTACGATGTGATCCTTGGAGCTCTTGGAATCGCATTAACATTAACAGCGGCCTTTGATTTCAAAAAAGTTCATAAGTACGCCCGGAACATCGCATCAGGTGTACTAGACGAGAATGCTATTGTATCATACTCGGAAATGATTGAACACAGTTTTTACCAGATTTTGAACCTCGTTCAAATTATATTTCTTCATTGCCAGTATTTTCCACTTAGTTTGGAGTCCCGTATTGCTTTAGCGGTGCTGGCTACTTCGCCATGGCTTTTTAGATCATGGTTTCCTGTGAACAAATTCTCCGATAATTACACGTCTGGAATGCCTGTCACCTTCACTGCGTTTTTGTATCGGATAAAGAAGTATCAGTATATGTTTTATAAACATTGCCTTTTGCATGGGCTCAACGTCAGCGTTGCGTTGAACGGCAACTACATAGCATCTGAATCTAGTTTTCGTTTGTATTGGCTTTCTTTGAATGCAGCATGTAAGTTCTGTTGTGAAGGAAGGAAGAAAAAATTCTAACAGGTTGTTAGATGTCATGGAATTCTTTCTCCAAACGCTGGTAAAACGAAAATTCATTTCACAAGATACGATGCTTGGTCTAAATCAGTTTCTGATGATTATTGCCTCTATTACGGCCGTTCGAATGATGATTTTTAGCCATCTTCATTTCGGATTATCATTATTTTCGCTCTTCCTCAATTTTGTAAATCGAGGTCACGAAAATGCTAACGCACTATGTGTATTAGGTCTTGGTTACATCTGGTAAGCAGAACTGGCGATGCGGAATGACCCGAACGTGTGGTTAAAGTGCCACCCTTATTAATTAACTCAAAACAAAATTATTTGTTTATTTATCTTCCTTTGATTGCCCTTTTTGAATCCTCAATTTGCTCCAATAGTTCAGATTTGGAATACTTTTCCAGACCAAGTAAATCCTGTGAGACTTTGACGTCATGTTTTACCTCATATTCAATCTGTCGTAGTTCATCGATAGTTCTATGGCTCAATTTATTCTCCAATGTAGTGTTAAACGACGAAACACGATCCATCCAACTTGAAGGCCCTTTCAATACCTCTTGTAAAAGATCCTGCGGCATTTCGCCGAGTGCAGCACTTGTACCCAATGGATACATGGCGGTTGCCAGCAGACCAAGTTTCATTGACCCTCTACAAACTTGATAAGAATATGGGTGACTTTTCGTGAATAAAAACTTACGTAAGACCAAAAGCTAATCCAGCAGTAAATCCACTACCAGCAGGAAGATTGAATTTTAGTACGTCAGTTGTATTATCCAACATCAGTTTGAAATCTTCTTTGGTGATTTTTCCATCACCGTTTTTGTCCAGCACTTTAATGTAGTCTCTCTCAACCCCTCTCCAATCCACTTCAATGTACCCCATGTAGGTTAGAGATTGAACAAACATGAACCCCCCTCCCAAGAGAACTCCAGCGATCTTGCCACCAGCTCTCAATGTATACCCGGAAGCCTTTGAGGAGCGTGAGAATCAGTAGTCGAAGCTAAAGAATTTTATACTTACATATCCACAGAGGGCACCAAAACCCAATTGTGAGCCTGCCGGTAGTAACTGATCAATCCACTCACTTGCACTTTCAGTCATGGTTTAAAACTTCTAGACAATAATGAAGAAAAAAAAAGCATTTTGTCCGTTGTGATGGATCATGGTGTCAAATCAGGCTCATTGAAACAGAAATGTATCGAAAGCGCGAAGCCTCGTACCAACTATTACAAACCTTCGTCGCTCTTTCCTATTCATCTATGGAAGTCTGTTATGCGGACATGCAAAGAAAATGGTTTGTCTAAAAGGCAATTTCGACGTTTATATCTTAACAACTGCGAGTTCTCCGGGTATCATCGAGGCAATACTTTTATTCATGAAGTGATCTATAAAAAGTGTGCACTCGATATTCTTAAACTTGAACAAGTGGCATTGCTACTTTTTCCGACCTATGAAGCAGTGACCGTTGTTGATGTTGTAAGAGACAAAATGAAGTCTGCACCCAATAGTCCTAAGAATCAAAGAGAGAGTAACGGTTTTTTCAAAATGCATCAAGGTTTGTCTCTGGAACTTGTTAAGAATAAGAAGAGTACTGTATCGGAAAAGAGAAGACGAGGAAGTTTAGCAGAGACTCTTGCTCTTAAGAAATCAAGAGCTAGCACATATTCAGAATCTTTTAATGACGGAGATATTAAAATTCTGATTGCAGCAGGGATTAAATGGCCTACAGGCAAGTTTTCATTATCTCCTGGTAAACTTAAATCGGAATCTACCATACAAGTTGGTGCCAACGTTATCGTACGATCATTCGGAGTAATTGATGAAGAGAGAGTGAATTGTGAACTAATTGGATTGGCCTCTGATATATCTCTTCAAAAAGTGTATGCTGATAATGCCAAATTCATACTTGCAAGCGAACAATCAAGGGAACTCGCTGAGGATACAGTGCAGAAAGCACAGGAAGGCGAGGTCAAAGAAAGATATAGCGTAAATTTCCTTCTTTTTTGTCAAACCATTGTGCATCTAAGAACTTTGAATTTTTCAGGACTGGTCGCATTTGCGATATCAAATATATTTGACAAATCTGAAAGTCTTATTTCGCTTCATACAAATTGCAGTTCCGCAGCAGAACGAAGAATTCTTGCGTTCATTGTTGCTGAAAGATTCACATCCGATTATTCCCAATTTCTCCACACGTATTCTATATTTCTATTTCCGTTATACATGGTACAAACCTTGATATCACGACATTTGTTGGGTAAGAATGAAACTGATTTTCCTGTTCGTAGCTTTCGTGACGCTTGGCGACAGTCTTGTCGAACTTTTGTATCTAGATTCGTGAAAGACAAAAAAACAAGTCGTCATTGTGAAGCACCTGAAACACATTCAGAACAACAAGAAATTTGTATGAAAAGATCAATGATAGATCCCGCTATTTCCAAAAATGTAAAGAACGTACCAGGTAAAAGGTCTCTTCCTCCAATCAAGTCAAAAAACAATAACCTGGCTCAATGTCTTGGATGCGATCGAATGGGTTTTATCGAATCTAGTGGTTTTTGTATTTCATGCAATTTAATTGCTGCTTCGGAATTGGCTGATCATGGAGGCTATCAACTAGCCAAAGATATTTTAGCAAAGTGCTCTATCGATACAGACGCTGCCATATCGGAATTGTGGAAGCAAGAATACGATGAAAAAGCGGACAAGAGTTTCTACTACAATGTTTTCACTGGGGAATCAGTGTGGAAACTCAGACCGAATATAGCGAAAGAATCAGTATCTTATTTGTCACCAAATACTCTTAACGATATAAAAAGAAAACGGATTCCTGAATGGCTTGTAAAACGAACTTAATAAAACTATTTTCCCTTTCTACGCGCTTCTTTCGTGTTGGCTTGATTTTGTACCTTTTGAAATGAGTTCGATGGATTTGAAAACCGATCGTCTTTTGATTTGACCTTTTTTTGTTTTCCCAAATCTAAAGATGCATCCCACGTGTCGTAGTTTTCATTACATTTACTATCTCTTGACTTCCTAATTTCCTTTTGTGCCAATTTCACCTTCATTTCCCATGCAGCTGCGTTTTCTTTGCGTTTACGTGGCTCCAAAGTAACTACATCATCATCGCCATTCGCACGATGTCTTTTCAAACTCGAATTACTTTTTGGAACTTCACGCACCATCTTGATAACAGGTTGTTCTTTTTTCAGCTGTCCAAGGAGGTATCGTTTCATATACCTTGTTCTATACCCTCTCAAACTTTCTAGGTACGATTGTTGTTTAAACCGTCGTTGAGACACTGGAGACGTCACAAACATTGGTCCTAGCCAGACGGGATACTTAATACGACCCACGTCATCTAGATAAGAACCAAACAAATCAATACGAACTGGTTGTGTTTTTGATTCTTCAGTAACTGCAAATTGCGATGCAAATGCCGCTAATGCGCTGTTACTAGAAGATACTTGTCCGATGATGGGCTGTTTAGAGAAAAACAGCAAATAAGGGACCTGATCTAATACCTTGCTAAAACTGACTTGCTTCACCAGATCATCATCTGCAAAGTACCACATTCCATTCGAGCATTTTGAATAACTAACATAGTGTCCTGAATCAATAGAATGTCCAATATGTACTATGATCCCGGTCAAGTTATAATGGGTCTCGGTGGCTTCGTCAAAATAAGATGATAAATCTAAACTGTCCCCAAATGCTATCATTTTGGATATTTTTTGGACCTTTTTTGAGAATCCAAATCGTTTCAAATGAAGAACCAAATTGGTTGGAGCAGTTTTCAAAACCACTTTCCTACTTGCATGTTCAACTTTGCCACAATTGGGACAATCCCATGAATTTTCACCATCAAATTCCTCTTTTGAAAAATAATTCTCAATGCAACTATCTATTGAATTTCCTTTGTTAACGTCCAATGAAAGATCCATAAACAAATCTTCTTTTCTAGAAACGTGTGCACAAGTCCCACAAGAAACTACATTCTCTGTATATCCACCAAACAAACCTGCAATGGCACTGGAATCTAGTGCCTTATCTGTCTCTGATAATCCAGCAGCAATAGCACAACTGGACTGCATTCCGTCTATAAGCATCCTCAAAAATTCGTGAGCATCGTGTTGGCGCCCAATCCGCATAGTATTATGTGACAACTTGTGGAGATTCTGGATGATTTGAATAGGCGATAAAGCTGTGTGTTTTTTAATCACTGCGTATTTGCTGTTTTTATGCATATTTCGAACTTGATTCACTATTGCGTCTAAGGCACAAAACCGATCAGGGGTACTGTTTTCTTGAACTTTTTTAACCAAAGCCATCATGCTAAACGGGACTTCTTCATTGAGCATACACAATTGGGCAAACGATGGGAGATATGCAAGACATTGAATAACCGAATTAAGAAAACAAGTATTTCCGAGATTTCGTAATCCCGGACAATTTCCCGATATCTTTTGCCAAGCAACAAGATGAGACCAAATCTCAAAGTTAGGAAATAGTTCCACAGGTTTATCTCCGCGGGATGAAATAGGTTTGAAATCGGTATCGATAACTTCTTCAATGCATTCTGGCACTTCTGCTTTGACTGAAACAATTAAGTAACCTTTCGATTTAAGATCATCGAATGATAGACCACCAGATGGATTGTATTTTGCCACATCGTCACGAGCAGATATGAATTGTATTGACCTCTTTTGAGCGGATTTATCCACCACGAAGTGACCCTTTTTCATTGGCAATGACACCTCAACC
>Ga0105054_10005819_pt1 | contig 17543 bp, 16 predicted proteins | sample BON02_FD_78091 | JGI IMG/M metagenome (GOLD analysis project Ga0105054, IMG submission 78091) | Freshwater microbial communities from Lake Bonney liftoff mats and glacier meltwater in Antarctica - BON-02 (megahit assembly) | ecosystem: Environmental > Aquatic > Freshwater > Ice > Glacier...
TCAAGCTAAATTGTTTATTTATTAATTTTTCTTGAACAATTGTTTTAATATTTACATAAATATCTAGTTATGTAAACACGCTTGTTTCTTATTTCAACTTAGTCAGCACTTTTTCTCTCATAAATGCCATTTTAAATCAGTCCTTAAAAACCAGCACCATTGATTTATTCAAGGAATCTTACCAAGATATTAACCTTAGATTTGACTTGAAGCAAGTGTAACTTTACCTGAATCTGCCCATTCCATTAACTGTTTCATTTCCTTGCTCTTAGTTACTGCTAATGGTACGGTGCGTTGCGCCGCAATCAAAAGGACATCAGTTGTAAATTCACGGTGCTCGCTAAAACCAATTCTCATTGCTTCAATTACTACCTGCTCAATTTCTGCCCCTGAGAAATTTTTCGTCACTTTAGTTAATAAGTCTAATTCGCTCACAATAACCTTGTCTGGTCTTGCTTTATTCAGGTGCACTTGGAAAATTGCCTGCCTCTCTTCGAAGCTTGGTAAAGTAAGAAAAAACACCTCATCGAATCGGCCTTTTCGAATTACCTCAGGTGGAATCCAGTTAATATTGTTGGCTGTTGCGACAACAAACACCGGCGACGTTTTTTCAGATAACCAAGTGATGAACGTTGCTAATATACGATTTGTTGTTCCATTATCTCCGCTATTTTGCGAACTTGCAAATGCTTTATCAATCTCATCTACCCATAAAATACAAGGTGATAAGGCTTCTGCAATTGTAATCATTTTACGGATCCGAGACTCCGACTGTCCAACTAACGAAGCAAACAATCGTCCAAAGTCTAGTCGGAGCAGCGGTAAATTCCATTCTTTCGCAATTACTTTAGCAGCTAGAGATTTCCCTGTACCTTGTACCCCCACTAAAACTAAACCTTTAGGGTAAGGTAAACCATAATTTACCGCTGCTATTGAAAATGCGTTGGAGCGGATATTCAACAAACGTTTGAAATTATCCAGGCCCCCAAGATCTGCTAGAGTCTTATCGGCGAGGCAAAATTCAAGCAGCTGGGTTTTTTGGATAATTTGTTTCTTTTCTTCCAAAATTAGTGAAGAGCTTGAATCATTTATTTCACCACATTGCGCAATTATTTTCGACAGCACTCGGCGAATGCGCTCCATGGATAAACCTTGGCATGCAACAGTTAAATTCCCTATTTTTGAGTCCGCTATTGGTTGTTGAAGAGACGTCACCAGACGACTTAACTCGTCAAAAATTTCTTGGTAAGAGGGCAGCGGGAATTCCACGACGGTAATTAAATCTTTAAGCGAATCTGGGACTACTAGCTCGGGTGAGACAATAATAATATTTTTAGGCTGCGTTTTTAAGCTTTTACTTAGATTTTTCAGTTTTCGGACAATTGAAAAATCTTTTAAAAAATTGTCATAATCTTTTAAGATAAAAACAGCACCCGTCTCAGAAGTAAGCTTTTCAGGTAGCTCTAAGGCTTCTAGCGGGTTTCGGGCGGCGAAGCCACTATCGTTGGGGATTCCTTTATACCCGTCAATAAAGTCCCATGTGTAACAAGTACGCGACAGGTATTTTTTAGTGCTATATTTAATAATATATTCAATCCGCTCTTCTTCAGTCGTCACTATATAAACAAGAGGGTACCGCGCTTTTAATAGTAGGATGAAATCACTTAAAAAATTCATTTTTTTCTTAACACACTACGAATTACTTATGGGGTCGGAATTAGAATTAGCCGACTGACCCCTCTAATTTTAAATTCAACAGACGATCAGCCTCTGATGCGAACTCGAACGGGAGTTGGTTAAAAACCTCTTTACAGAAGCCGTTAACCAATAAGGCCACAGCTTCTTCCGTATTAATTCCACGCTGTAATAAATAAAATAGTTGCTCCTCAGCAATTTTCGACGTAGAAGCCTCATGTTCAATTTTTGTATCGCTATTTTGAACTTCGATATACGGAAATGTATTAGCGCTTGCATTTTTTCCAAGTAACAGAGAGTCGCACTGTGAATAATTTTGCGTATTTGAAGCCTTTGGACCAATTTTAACAAGCCCTCTGTAGCTATTTTTTGAATGACCTGCTGAAATACCTTTTGAAATAATTCGGCTTCTGGTGTTTGGGCCAAGATGAACCATTTTTGTACCTGTATCTGCCTCCTGATAATTTGTAGTTAATGCAATTGAATAAAACTCCCCAATAGAGGAATCACCAGCTAGAATACAACTTGGATATTTCCAAGTAATAGCTGAGCCTGTTTCTACCTGTGTCCATGAAATTCGAGAGTTGCGTCCACGGCATAATCCGCGCTTTGTGACGAAATTATAAACTCCTCCAACTCCATTCTCGTCTCCAGCGTACCAATTTTGTACAGTTGAATATTTTATACAAGCATCGTCAAAGGCGATTAGCTCCACAACGGCAGCATGCAGTTGATTACTACTAAACTGAGGTGCGGTGCACCCTTCTAAGTAACTAACTTGACTTCGCTCTTCAGCTACGATTAGCGTTCGTTCAAATTGCCCCGCTTCCTCGTTGTTGATACGGAAATAAGTTGAGAGTTCCATTGGGCAGGAAACATCTTTTGGGATATAACAAAACGAGCCGTCGCTAAACACAGCAGAGTTTAAAGCGGCAAAAAAATTGTCCCCCACTGGAACAACACTACCTAGGTACTCTTGGATTAAGTTAGGGTAATTTTCGACAGCCTCCGCAAATGAGCAAAAGATGACACCGGCTTTTTGCAGTTGAATTTTAAACGTTGAACCGATTGAAACACTGTCGAAAACGGCGTCAACAGCAACATTGCTTAAACGTTTTTGTTCCGTCAATGAAACTCCTAGCTTTTCAAACGTTGCTAGAATCTCTGGATCCACTTCGTCTAGGCTCCCTAACTTTTTTTTTGTTTTCGGTATCGAATAATATTGAATCTCCTGATAATTAATAGGTGGGATTCCTAAATACGCCCAATCGGGGCTCGGCATTTTTTGCCACTGAGAAAAAGCATTCAGCCTGAACTTTCTCAAAAATTCAGGGTCATCTTTTCTGTTACTTATTTGAACAACGGTATCTAGATCAATTCCTTTTGGAAAACTTTCATTTTCAATATTAGTTTTAAAGCCATACTTATATGGCGTAATAACAAACTCTTCCAGTAATTTTTCAGAATCAGTCACCTGTTTTTCCATAATTAATAATGAGACAATTTAATTAGTGATTTTAAAAATTTTTATTTTTTTCTGCGAAAATTGTTGGGCGTAGTTTATTATCGCACAATTACTTAGAATATTTTAACCTGCCTATTAATTACATATTAGCCAACGTAGCACAAAAATCCTCTGCAAACCCAATCGCCAAAAATCCCATAAGTGGTGATAGATCTAAGGGGCCAATTGCTGGCATAACCCCCCGCCAAAATCGGAGGTAAGGATTGGTCAGTCTAACTAAAGTAAAAAATGGTTGTGAATATAAATTTAAACTTGGGAACCATCCCAAATAGACACGAATGATTAATGTCGCTTGGTAAAATCGTAAAAAACCATAAACGCTCAGAGCTACTGATTCAGTTGTAAAGAATGACACCATGTGAGAAAGAAGAGTTAGTTCTAATTAATTTAAACTTTAGAAAAAATAGTTAGATAAATAAATCTATACATAAATTGTACCATAATACATAAATTTATATGCGTAAAAAATTTGCGAGCTAGTGAAGAGACTTGAACTCATAACCGACTGATTACAAATCAGTTGCTCTACCAATTGAGCTACACCAGCTTAGTGCTACGTATATAATACCAAATAATTTTGAAATGTAAATACTAAAATTTGCACGACTACGCTAGACAAGAGATAAATTGGTAATTTACAATGTTATCGTATAGCTTAGAGGACTTGTTCCGCTTAGCTAAAGCATTAAATATTTGAAATCTAATATAATTGTTAAGTGGCTAAAAAAGGAGCAAGAGTTCAGGTTACCTTAGAACATAGAAGTGAACAAGGTGTCTATCGCTATCATACGACGAAAAACCGTCGTAATACAACAGAACGTATAGAATTAAAAAAATATTCACCGGTAACGAAAAAACACGAAATTTTTAGGGAAATTAAATAAAAGTCAAGTATGTACAGTAATTCAATTAAAGCCGGCGTAAACGAAGAAGTAAATAGCTCCTTAAATTATAAAGACGTAAGTATCTTAAGTAATTTTGTAAATGAGCAAGGAAAAATTCTTCCTCGCCGCTTGACAGGCTTAAAATCGAAGCAACAAAAACAAGTGACAAAGCTTATTAAGCAAGCTCGAATTGCAGCTTTACTACCTTTTGTGATAGGTAAAAACTAATTTGCAGTTATTCCGAAATCTTATGCTACAATTATAGTTAATGGCGAAGTATTCTATTAGAACGTTGTTTTTAACTAACTTAAATTAAATTAAACTTATGACACCATCATTAAGCGCTTTTTTAAGTAGCATAATCTTAGCAATCATAGTTGTTGTAGTTCCAATTTGTGCAGCACTTGTATTCGTTAGTACAACCGATAAAATTGTAAGATCATAAAAAACTGGATTTCTTATGAAATCCAGTTTTTTGTTTTTATGCTTGGTGATCTTAGTGCTAAGTTAAAAGTTCATTTCAGCCGCTTGAACCTTCTCAAATTGCTTTTTCTTTAACACGAGAAGAATTTGTGCGATTGTCACTGTGAAGAAAAAGGCGATCATTCCTTTTACGCGGTTAGGATTTTGTAGAATAATCTCCGTTTCAGTTTGGCCGAAACCACCAACATTCGGGTCGTATGTAAGCGCTTGATCGGCCTTAATTAGATCTCCTACTTTAATATTTACCTTCAAACCAGCTGGAATCATTTGAAAAACGGATTCCCCACTTATAGATTGAACAACAACGTTTGTTTTTCCTTTATCAGCAACTTCAATTGATATTACTTTACCAGTAGCCGTAGACGTAAACACGGTGTTATTACTTTTTTCGCCACTCGGGTAAACTTGACCACGCCCACGATTTGCTCCCACGTAAATTGGGTAGTTCAAGTAGTGAACACTCTTATCCTGTGCTGGATCCGGTGATAAAATTGGAAAAATAATTTCGCGATTCTTATCTCCTAGAATAGGCCCAACCACCAGGATATTTGGTCTACTTTTACTGTATGGCTGAATGAAAACTCCCTTCGTTTTCTCTTTGATTTCACTGGAAATACGTTCTTTTGGTGCTAGTTTGAAACCTTCAGGTAGAATCAACACAGCACCAACATTTAGCGGTCCCGGCGCACCTGTTGCTGTTACTTGTTTTACGCTAGTATCATAAGGAATGCTTACAACCGTCTCAAACACCGTGTCGGGTAAAACTGCTTGAGGCACCTCGATTTCTGCCGCCTTTTGTGCTAAGTGACAATTTGCACATACGATCCTGCCTGTAGCTTCACGTGGATTGTCATACGCCTGTTGTGCAAATACGGGGTAAGCATTAGCCATCTTAGGGAACATAAATGACCCGAAAAGGCTTACGCTAATAAAAGTGACTTTAAAGAAGTTTGAAATCTTCATGTAATTGAAAAGCGATCTAAGTATATTTCTTACATATTCCATTATATACGCAATACTAACACAATACCACTATATTTGTGCTAAATCATTGTATAGATTTACTTCCCTAGTAAAATTAATAAACTGGCCCCACTCAAATATAGAGTTAATAATGCCCCAGATAATAAAATTTGCGTAATCGGATCAGTCGATGGTGTAATAATAGCACCAAGAATAGTGGAGATAACAACAACATACTTCCAAGCTCCAAACATCGCTTTTCCAGAAATAATCCCCAGCAAGCCAATAACCACCTGGACTACAGGTACTTGAAAAGCTAAACCGGTCGAGAAAATTAAAACAGCCACGAAATTAAAATATTGGTCGAATGACCAGAATGGTTCTACTACTTCGGCCCCATAGGCAATAAAAAAATTTAGCGCTGCTGGGACTAAAAAAGCATATGAAAACCATAGACCCCCACCAAAAAGAACCCCCGAACCAAGAGTCATTGGTAGCACAATATCTCGTTCTTTTCGCGTTAGCCCAGGTAACGTATACAATAAAAGCTGATAAAGAATAAATGGGCTACTAATCAGGGTACCGCAAAAAAATGCTATTTTTACCGAGGCGAAAAAATATTCGCCCGGTGAAAATTGTAAGAATTTTATACCCTCAGCAGGGGCTTGGAAAATCTTAACAATTTCTTTCACATCCGCAAAACAAAAAACGGTAAAGCTGCTCAGTAAAATTAGACAGAAAATTAATCGTTGACTAAATTCTTCGATATGTTCAGACAACGCCATCTCATCATCGGTTAATAAATTTGATCGAACCGGTAAGACACCATATTCTTGATTGAACTTTGTTGGAAGGCTTTGTTCCATAGTGGCTTTAAGGTTATTAATTTAATTATTTCGAATTACTTTTATCAACTATTATACATTCCGTCGTAAGAACCATACTGGCAATAGAAGCGGCATTTTGTAACGTTGAACGTGTCACTTTAGCGGGGTCAATAATTCCAGCTTGGTACATATCAACAATTTCATTTTTTGCAGCATCGTAACCCATTTCAAACTTCGATTCTTTAATACGCTCGACAATAATTGCGCCGTTTTCCCCTGCATTGAAAGCAATTTTTTTCAATGGGGCTTGAAGTGCTTTCTCAACAATTAATGCACCAATAAGTTCGTCGCCGGTTAGAATCTCATTAGCCCATTCTAGTAATTCCGCTGCGATATGCACGAGAGTCGCGCCTCCACCAGGAACGATTCCTTCTTCTACAGCAGCCTTTGTCGCATTGACAGCATCTTCGAGTCTTAGTTTACGATCTTTCATCTCTGTTTCAGTCGCTGCACCTACTTTAATAACCGCAACACCTCCGGTTAACTTAGCAAGACGCTCTTGTAGTTTTTCTTTTTCATAGGATGAGTCGGTTGTTTCCATCTGACGACGTAATTGCTCGCAACGTGCAAATACCTCTTGCTTGTTACTATCGGAAATAATTGTTGTGCTTTCTTTTCCGACAATAACACGTCGGGCGGTTCCCAAGTACTCAATTTCCATACGGTCTAAACTAAGACCTGCATCTGCGGTTATTAATTTTCCGCCTGTTAAGACTGCCAAATCTTGAAGGATTGCTTTTCTACGGTCCCCAAAACCAGGTGCACGGACAGCTACTACATTTATAATCCCTCGTATTTTATTGACAATGAGAGTTGCTAATGCTTCTTTCTCAACGTTATCACTAATAATCAATAATGGCTGGTTTGTTTTGGAAACGAGTTCTAAGGTAGGAACCAAATCCTGTTTAACTAAGGTAATTTTTTTATCAGTCAGTAAAATATATGGGTTATCTAATACCACTTCCATCCGTTCCGTATTGGTCACGAAATACCCAGAAATAAAACCGCGATCAAACCCCATCCCTTCCGTAATTTCAAGTTCTGTCGCTGTGGACTTACTTTCCTCAAGGGAAATTAGACCCTCACGTCCAACTTTATCAATGGCACTTGCAATGAGTGCTCCCACTTCAGCATCGTTACCAGCCGAGATCTGAGCCACTTGAGTAATATCAGAAAGATTTTCAATTGGTCTCGCATAATCCATAACTTTACGGACGACAAATTGCGTTGCTTTTTCAATTCCGCGCTTTAAAACAATGGGGTTAGCTCCAGCTGCCACATTTCGCATCCCTTGTTTAATAACTGCGTAAGCTAATACTGTGGCTGTTGTTGTTCCGTCACCTGCGACATCGTTAGTCTTTGATGCGGCTTGCCTAATTAAAGCAACACCCGTGTTCTCTAATGTATCGGCTAAGTTGATTTCTTTTGCGATTGTTACACCGTCGTTAACAATTTGGGGAGTGCCACATTTTTTCTCCAATACGACATTGCGGCCCTTTGGGCCAAGCGTTACCGACACAGCTTCCGCGAGGATATCCATTCCCTTTTCTAATGCTTTACGTGCATCTTCTTGATATAAAATGGTCTTTACTGCCATGTCACTATTATTGTTGTGAATGATTAACTTGCTAACAATTCTCTTCATAAAATCTTACTTAATCTGGCTCAGGCTGGACTTGAACCTGCGACCTTGGGCTTATGAGTCCCCTGCTCTAACCAACTGAGCTACTGAGCCATACGCTAATGATATATTGTAACGCCAGAATTTGCAAGTTGAATAAACTACCCCGCGATCCTTAAAACATAAAAAGTTAATCCTTTCTCCATCGTTTTTCAAGCAACTCAAGAAGCTTCAGGAATCAATCATTTAGGGGATCCGTTTGCGGGGTAATGGTAAACAGCTATATTAATTGCGGATCTAGAACATTTATAAAAATTCCCGATTAACTTGTGTAAAATAAGAAATTGTAATAAGATGTTGTTTAGTTACGGGATGTAGCGCAGCTTGGTAGCGCACCTGCCTTGGGAGCAGGGTGTCGCAGGTTCAAATCCTGTCATCCCGACTTTTAAAATTTGCGGAATTACTGCTCGTGACTTTCATTTGTCTACTTCTATTATTTCACCAAGGTACTATAGATTACTACCGGTCATTTGAAACCTATTATAATGGCCCCCCGCGTCTTCCTCCATCAGAATTTAAAGACATTATTATATTACCCGCCTCCAGCGAGAGTTATAATTTCGATTTGGTCCTTATTTTTAATGAGGACTTGCCCCCACTGCTCTTTAGGTAGGATACAGCCATTATAGTCAATTATGATTAGCCCGGTATTAAAACCCAAGTAAGTTAACAAACTGTGGGCTGAAAGAGACCCGTCATATTCGTAGAGTGAGCCATTAATTAGTACAATTTTCTCAAGCATTTTTAGGAGGTAAAAGTATTTTAGTTATTTTGCAAAACTTACTTCGTAATTAAAGCTATAATCTACTACATAAGTTAATTCTAAAGATGTTAATGAGTGAATTCGTTAAACCATACAATAACGACCCTTTCGTCGGCAACCTATCAATGCCAGTAACAACTTCAACTGCGACAAAACTATACCTTGGTAACCTGCCGATTTACCGAAAAGGTCTTTCTCCCTTATTACGCGGGCTAGAAATTGGTATGGCGCATGGGTATTTTTTAATCGGTCCTTTTTATATTTTAGGTCCCCTTCGTAATTCACCGAATGCTTTACTAGTTGGTTTCTTATCAGCCTTTGGTTTAATTGTCATTTTAACAATTGGGTTAACAATTTATGGTTTAGCCTCATTTCAAGATAAGGGAGCTCGCACGGGTGACTTAGAATCTCAGATTGTTCCAGACTCTGGAAAAAATTTAGAGTCGTCAAAAGGTTGGCGCAATTTTACTAGCGGCTTTTCAATTGGTGCTTTAGGTGGGGCTAGCGTAGCTTACGCACTCCTCGATAATATCAAATTTTTTGCTTAAAAAAAGACAGGCGAATGATAAATAGAATTCGCCTGTTTAAACTTCACTGGATATTTTAATTGAAGTAATTAATACAAAGTGTTAATAAGTAAAAAGCACTTATTAAAACCCAAGTAAAGTTTCGTAAAAATTTTTGACTCTCGGTGATGCTCGAGAACATGAGGGTCAAACTATTGTTCCCAATACCGTTTGTTGAGCTTTTAGGGTCCGTCGATAAAATAATGATAATAATCAACAAACTAATTAAAAGCCATATACTCTCATATATGCTCATGATTTCGTGTTCTAACTAAGGTAGCTAATGAGATTAAGATTATTCACCTTGAATTTTTAGAAGACCGAACCCAACGCTTAAGCCGGTTAGCACTAATGCCCACATGATGCCAGCAACAGTAAAAATCTCTTTGCTCATTTTTTTGATATTTGTTTTAAATCGACGTGTACATCTTTCGACTGTTCTAAATACCTCTTAGAAACCATTTCTTCCCCAAACAACTAATGCTAGTGAGAAGCTAAACATAACCATGAGAGACGACCACCCTAAACTTAATATATCTATGACTTTTTTATCCTACCTTATACTAGTTGGAATTATATCACGAGCTAGCTTCTATTGTAACATTTATGTTTATGGCGGCAAATCTGGGCATTAATTAAAAAAAGGAGAGGATGGGATTCGAACCCACGGTACACGTTAAAGCGTACGTCAGATTAGCAATCTGAAGCTTTCAACCACTCAGCCACCTCTCCGCCCGCTATAAATAGAGGCCAAAACCACGCCCTGAAGGACTTGAACCCTCGACATCAGGTTTTGGAAACCTACGTTCTACCAACTGAACTAAGAGCGCAAAAAACATCTATCGATGCTGCAGGGTAATCTTATCAAACATTTGACCTGCAGTCAACCGAGCCTCTATTTAAAATATACTTTCTCTAGTATCTGGTGATCAATGAATTTTTAACAACTTTTTAGTTTGCAGCAAGAGAAACAAAGGAAGTTGACTTCACTCTCTCAAACTTAACAGTACCTTCTTTTAGAGCAAATAAGGTGTAATCTTTACCAACCCCGACGTTAGCGCCCGCTTTAAATTTTAAACCGCGCTGTCGAAGTATGATTCCGCCAGCTTTAACAGCTTGGTTCCCATAAACCTTGACTCCTAGTCGTTTTGAATTAGAGTCGCGGCCGTTCTTTGTACTTCCTGCCCCTTTTTTGTGAGCCATAATTAATTTTATATTAGATAAAATACCACTGCTAGATTAACAATCAAGCTTGAGAAGTGTCAAGTTCCTAGAATGACCACAACCTTTTTTTCATGGAAGAGTCGGCGGATTTTTAATCGTGAAAAAGGCACCAACACCATTCGACCTTTACAGTGTTTCAAAGAGTTCAGTCTAGTAAAAAACTAGACTGGACTCTAGATACTATGATGTACGGAAAATATCCGTTATAGGTTACCCCGCTTGAAATAAAGTAGGAAAATAATAGCTGGTCCTGAAAGAAGAACTAATGCCAGGCTCAGAAGCTGAGCGATAATGTTCCAGTTAATCATATAAAAATATGGCGTAAATTAATCTTTACCTTATAAAAATAATTATACTATTGTTTGTAACAAATAGCGTACCAAATTATAAAACTTATCATGAGCAGATTACTTAAAATCCTACGACGGGAGAGGTAAATTAAAAACGGAATATTTCCCCATCACCCCAATTTTGGTCCTTCTGATCATCATACATCTATGATACTATGGTAGTTATCAAAGAAATTGTTAAACTCATTTTAGAGGTTAATGTTTGAGCGCTTCACAGAAAAAGCAATTAAAGTTATTATGCTGTCACAGGAAGAAGCTCGAAGATTAGGTCACAATTTTGTTGGTACAGAACAAGTCTTATTAGGTTTAATTGGTGAAGGGACTGGTATCGGGCCTAAAGTTCTAAAAGCAATGGACGTAAACTTAAAAGATGCGCGTATTGAAGTCGAGAAGATTATTGGCCGCGGTTCTGGTTTTGTTGCAGTTGAAATTCCTTTTACACCGCGTGCCAAAAGAGTTCTAGAATTGGCGCTAGATGAGGCCCGGCAACTTTGTCACAATTACATCGGAACTGAGCACCTTTTACTAGGCCTAATCCGTGAGGGTGATGGTGTAGCAGCCCGTGTGCTTGAAAATTTAGGTCTTGATTTATCTCGCGTACGCAGTGCAGTTATTCGAGCTCTCGGTGACGGGCCTGAAATTCCCTCGGGCGGAAACGCCAGTCGCAGTAAAACGCCTACACTTGATGAATTTGGCGTTAACCTCACACAAAAAGCAACGGAGGGAAGGTTAGATCCAGTTGTTGGACGTAGTAAAGAAATTGAACGCGTCATCCAAATTCTTGGGCGTCGTACGAAAAACAACCCAGTTTTAATTGGTGAACCAGGTGTAGGTAAAACTGCTGTTGCGGAAGGCCTAGCACAGCGAATTATAAACCGAGATATTCCGGATACCTTAGAAGATAAATTAGTGATAGCACTTGATATCGGCCTTCTAATCGCGGGTACAAAATACCGGGGCGAATTCGAAGAACGTCTAAAAAAGATTATGGATGAAGTGCGGGTCGCTAACAACATCATTTTAGTCATTGACGAGGTTCACACATTAATTGGTGCAGGCGCTGCTGAAGGTGCTATTGATGCGGCTAATATTCTAAAACCCGCCTTATCACGAGGCGAACTTCAATGTATTGGTGCTACGACAATTGAAGAATATCGTAAGCACATTGAAAAAGATGCAGCACTAGAGCGACGTTTCCAACCAGTTATGGTTGGGGAACCAAGCGTTGCAGAAACTATTGAAATTCTATATGGTCTGCGTGACCGTTATGAGCGTCATCACAAACTGATAATATCTGATGAAGCAATAGCGGCCGCAGCAAAATTTGCGGATCAGTACATTGCGGACCGTTTCTTACCGGATAAAGCTATTGATCTAATTGATGAGGCAGGCTCTCGTGTTCGACTACTGAATTCCCAACTTCCAGCAGCGGCGAAAGTCTTAGATCAAGAATTACGTATTCTTACAAAATCGAAAGAGGCCGCTGTTCGTGCCCAAGACTTTGAGAAAGCAGGAGAAATACGTGAGCGCGAAATGGAAATCAAAGCTCAGATTAACGCGGTTATTCAAATTGCCAAAGGCCCAGAAGCTTTACTCACTCCAGTGGTAACAGAAGAAGATATTGCTGAAATTGTTGCTGCTTGGACAAGTATTCCAGTTAATAAGTTAACAAAGAGTGAATCAGAAAAATTACTCCAAATGGAAGCAACTCTTCATAATCGTATCATTGGCCAGAATGAAGCTGTGGTTGCTGTTTCCCGAGCAATCAGACGTGCTCGTGTGGGTTTAAAGAATCCGAACCGACCAATTGCTAGTTTCTTATTCTCTGGCCCAACTGGAGTTGGGAAGACGGAGCTAACGAAGGCTTTAGCAGCTTATTTCTTTGGTTCTGAGAATGCGATGGTGAGACTAGATATGTCAGAATTTATGGAGCGTCATACAGTTTCAAAATTAATCGGTTCACCACCTGGGTATGTTGGTTATAATGAAGGCGGGCAATTAACCGAAGCTGTACGCCGTCGTCCATATACTGTTGTACTATTTGATGAAGTTGAGAAGGCTCATCCAGATGTTTTCAACTTAATGTTACAGATTTTTGAGGATGGTCGCTTAACTGATTCAAAAGGCCGTACAATTGATTTTAAGAACACGCTGCTTATCATGACGTCGAACATTGGTTCGAAAGTTATCGAAAAAGGTGGCGGCGGTTTAGGTTTTGAATTATCTGGTGATCAAGATAATTCAGCTTATAACCGTATTAAATCACTCGTAAATGAGGAGCTAAAACAATTCTTTAGACCAGAATTCTTAAACCGTTTAGATGAAATTATTGTGTTTCGTCAATTAACAAAATCTGAAGTTGGTGACATCGCCGAGATCATGTTAAAAGAAGTATTTCAACGAATTTCTCTTAAGGGCATCCAACTTGAGGTAACTGATCGTTTTAAGGCCAGATTAGTTGATGAAGGTTACAACCCTGCGTACGGAGCTCGACCATTACGTCGAGCAGTAATGCGACTATTGGAAGACAGCCTCTCTGAAGAAGTATTAACAGGCCGTCTTAACTCAGGCGATACAGCTGTCGTTGATGTGGATAGAGGCGGAAAAGTGCAGGTATTAGCAGGGGAAAAGTTTGATGTCCTTCAGGGAGCCTAAATTTGACCAATTCCGTTTTTAATTCGTAAAAATGCATTACGTAACACAGCGTGCTTCGTAATGCATTTTTATTAGTCTGATAAATTAGGCTACCGCTTGTAAACGTGCTTTCGCTTTACGTAACTCAGTCGTGGCTTCAATTTTTTCTTTTTTTGTTATCGCTTCGTCAACCGTTAATGTAATTTTCTCTAGAGCTGCTTGTGCTGCTGTTGAGTCAATTGACGTGCCTTCTTCGGCACCGTTACAAAGAATTGTGACACTGTTGTTTTCGACTTCTGCGAACCCTTCCATTAAAACGAAAGAAACCCAGTTGCCACTAGTTTTTAAACGCATAACACCAATATCTAGCGCTGTTAGTAAAGGCGCATGGTCCTTTAAAACCCCTAACTGCCCCGTACTACTGGGAAGAATCAATTCTTCTGCATTAGCGTCCCAGACTACACGATCTGGTGTGATTACACGAATATTCAGATTCATACTACTTATTTAGCGTTAATTTTTGCAGCTTTTTCGACTGCTTCTTTAATATCCCCTACTAAGTAAAACGACTGCTCTGGTAAGTCATCGAATTCACCGTCTAAAAGTCGGTTAAAACCGTCAATACTATCCGCTAAAGATACATACTTACCTGGTGAACCTGTAAATACCTCCGCTACGAAGAATGGCTGTGATAAGAAACGCTCGACTTTACGTGCACGTGAAACAGTTAGACGATCTTCCTCAGAAAGTTCATCGAGACCTAGAATTGCAATAATATCTTGCAGCTCTTTGTAGCGTTGAAGTGTCTCCTTAATACGCTGAGCCGTTGCGTAGTGTGTATCACCAACAATTTCTGGTTGAAGCATTGTTGATGTTGAATCAAGTGGGTCTACTGCAGGGTAAATTCCTTTTGATGCTAAACCACGTGACAGTACCGTTGTTGCGTCGAGGTGTGCAAATGTAGTTGCTGGAGCTGGATCTGTTAAATCGTCCGCGGGTACGTAAACGGCCTGGATTGAAGTGATCGAACCTTCTTTTGTTGATGTAATACGCTCTTGTAGAACCCCCATCTCCGTCGCAAGCGTAGGCTGGTATCCAACTGCAGACGGCATTCGGCCTAGTAGTGCGGATACTTCTGAACCAGCTTGCACGAAACGGAAAATGTTATCGATGAACAGTAAAACGTCCTGCTTGTTTACATCACGGAAATACTCCGCCATTGTTAACGCTGTTAAACCAACGCGCATACGTGCACCTGGTGGTTCATTCATTTGCCCATAAACCAGGGCAACTTTTGAGTTCTCTAATTTTTTCTCATCGATTACGCCAGATTCTTTCATTTCCGCGTAAAGATCGTTCCCTTCACGTGTACGTTCACCTACACCACCAAAAAAGGATACACCACCGTGTGCTCGGGCGATGTTGTTGATTAATTCCATGATTAGTACAGTTTTACCTACACCAGCACCACCGAATAGCCCAATTTTACCACCTCGCTTATAAGGGGCTAGAAGGTCCACAACTTTAATACCTGTCTCAAATACTGATGGTTTTGTGTCTAAATCTACAAAAGCTGGAGCAGCGCGGTGAATTGGTAGACCAGAAGTAGCATTACATGGACCAAGCTCATCAACTGGTTCACCTAAAACGTTAAAAATACGACCTAGAGTTGCAATACCTACCGGTACCGTAATTGGCGCACCTGTGTTTGAAACAGTTGCACCACGTTTTAAACCATCTGTTGTGGTCATAGAAACAGCGCGAACCTTGTTGCTACCTAGAAGTTGCTGCACTTCACAGGTAATACTAGTGTCACCTTCACCAATAACGATTGCACTATAAATTGTTGGTAATTGTCCATTTGGGAACTCAACGTCCACAACCGGACCAATAATTTGTGAAATAAATCCAGTTTTTGCAGCTGTATCAACCATAATTAAAATCTTTAAACAAGAATTTTTTTGCATGTTGATTGACAAAATTTCGAAACTTTAACGATTTATCCAACGCGTTAAAGTTTTAGGTTTTAACCCTCTGATTTTTACTCTAGAGGGCTAAATAGGGTCTGTTATTTAATCACAGTGAATGTAACTATCTAAACCCGACTGATGCTTGCCAAACGAACGCCAGTAATAGAAAGAATACTGGAATGGCTGGCATTACGTCAACAATTGGTCGAAATGCTGAATAAGGTTCAGGTAGAGCAGATAATAAGAGATTTACATTCATTTGAATATGAAATTTATTAGAAAGACTAAACTTTATAATATTATAGAATATATCGCGATTATAATAAGAAATATCAAGGGTTTTTGAGCATAAAGTATTCATGAATATCAATACAAGTTCGAAAAAACCTGAATTATGTTATACAATGGTCATTATTATTAAAGTTAAAAACGAGAAAAAGTAACATGATTGGAATTCTCCCATTATTTGTTGTTCTTCTTATAATCGTATCTTTTGTTATGGTTGTTGCCGTACCCGTTATATTAGCAACACCAGGCGAATGGGAAAAATCGCAGTCTATCGTGTGGAGTGGTTCAGGTTTATGGTCAGCACTAGTTGTCCTAACAGGTCTTTTTACGGCAGTACCTGCGTAAACGTCCGAACGACAAAAAGCGAAAAAATCAGACTTACATACCGAGTAAGTCTGATTTTTCTAACTCCACTTTGACTCCAAGTAAAAAATACTTATACTAATTCAGCGTAGCCTTAAGGCAATATATTAATACACTAGTTGCTTCAAAAACTGCTTGAAGCTCCCCAGGTAGGATTTGAACCTACGACAAACCGGTTAACAGCCGATCGCTCTACCCCTGAGCTACTGAGGAAATTACACCACTGACTCAGTGTATCTTCATTGACCCTCTTTTGTCTAGAGTCAAAAACCAGGTCGTTGCAAAACTTGATCTGCCTTTGCACTTCGGTCAGTTTAACATTGGCATGACAAACTCATAAACGACGCCCGAACGGACTAAAAAAAGAACGCAGCTTATCGACGAGCGGGTGACGCGATTCGAACGCGCGACATCAACCTTGGCAAGGTTGCGCTCTACCCCTGAGCTACACCCGCTTCTTACCTACACCCATTGTACTAAACTATCAACTATTTGGCAATTAAATTTTAATTGCTTAATATTTTAAGTAAAAAAGTGCTCGTTTCATTATAGAATGTATTACAGTAACATTACATACGTAATTTTTTACTTGTAAGAAAGTTAAGAATTTTTCTAAAGGAGGAAAAGATTAATGGCACTACCTTGGTACCGTGTTCATACAGTAGTTTTAAATGATCCAGGCCGCTTAATTGCTGTCCACTTAATGCACACAGCATTAGTGGCTGGTTGGGCTGGTTCCATGGCTTTATACGAGCTTGCAGTTTTCGATCCTTCAGACCCTGTCCTTAACCCGATGTGGCGTCAAGGAATGTTTGTAATGCCATTCATGGCGCGCCTTGGAGTGACTGACTCATGGGGTGGTTGGAGTATCACCGGAGAAAGTGTTTCAAACCCAGGAATTTGGAGCTTTGAAGGTGTTGCATTAACGCACATCGTTCTATCTGGTTTATGTTTCCTAGCAGCCATTTGGCACTGGGTATACTGGGATCTTGAATTATTTAGAGCCCCGCGGACAGGCGAGCCAGCGTTAGACCTTCCAAAAATTTTCGGAATCCACTCATTCCTAGCAAGTTTACTTTGTTTTGGATTCGGCGCTTTCCACGTAACAGGAACATTTGGCCCTGGAATTTGGGTGTCCGATGCTTATGGTGTTACAGGGCGCGTACAATCAGTTGCTCCAGCTTGGGGTGCAGAAGGATTTAATCCTTTTAACCCAGGTGGTATTGCATCGCATCACATCGCGGCAGGCATTCTAGGACTACTAGCA
>Ga0105054_10005820_pt1 | contig 17542 bp, 15 predicted proteins | sample BON02_FD_78091 | JGI IMG/M metagenome (GOLD analysis project Ga0105054, IMG submission 78091) | Freshwater microbial communities from Lake Bonney liftoff mats and glacier meltwater in Antarctica - BON-02 (megahit assembly) | ecosystem: Environmental > Aquatic > Freshwater > Ice > Glacier...
ACGCCAGCATATATATGACATACATTGTTACCAATGAAAAAAATATCAAACTTGCATCAAAAATGAAAATGTAGTCTGATGTGATTTTACTTGCGCTTTTTTCCATTGCCGGCCGGACTTGTGTTGATTTCATTTTGTTGGCGGAGGTCGCCGCGTTCAGAATCATTTCTTGCCGAATAACGTTTTCATAAAACATTGTTCCACCACTAATCATCAAAGTGGGCCGGCACCTGTTCGATGGCGTCTTTTTTTTGGGGCTTCTTGGTGTATTAGCAATAGCTGTCAGAAGAAAGGGCATATGCTTGAATCGCACATACACAGGCGTTCCTTTAGGCATCTGGTACGACTTCGACGGAATCAAAGGGGAGATCACGGTCAAATTCTTGCCAGTCGTTCGCTGCAAATGTGGAATAGGACAGAGCCCGCTTTGACGGCTATTCGTCTGAGGCATCATATAGACAGCATGAATTTTCGCCGATACGAACCGACTGTCAACACTGCTTGAACGCAAGACAGCAGGGTGTTGATGTGATACTTTTGTTCGGTGTCCTTCTTTTGCAGCCATTTGTAGCGATTTTTACCGCGGCGTTCCGTAAAATATAATATAATCGATTTCACGAAGGTTTATATACCCGTAAGGTGTCAGCGGTGGTGGCGCAGCATAATTGGGCGTTATAACAGCGCCTATGTACAAGCCGCAGCATAAAAAGGCAGAACAGACCACTGTCATGTTCTGCCTTTGTTCCGCTTTACACTGTACGGCGGGAAATGCACGCCTCTCTAGAAAAGCGCATTGCAAAGTGGTGGCAGCTGAATCAGTTTTGTTTCATTCTGCCGCCAATGTACGACGGACACGAGCATGCGTGGGTGTCGTTGGATGCTGGGTGTGTCGGATGCAGCCTGTGCGGGGTGGTACATGTGTGCCACGAAAAACACAATGTAATTCCGTGCTGTGCGGAGCGACAAGACGATTCTAGTGTGGTGTGTCTGCATACAGGCATCGTGCTGTCGACGACGATGTTTTTCGAGTCTGAGATCTCGATTGCTGACTTCAAAATCGATTCTTACACTGGCATGAGGAAGCTGGACAAGAAAACGAAAATACCCATTGAAACTTCGCAAGAGGTCATTTCACAAACGGTGCATAACATGATCCACCTGCTGCTTTTTTCAGATAAGGCGCAAAAGTCGCGGGAGATGGAGGAAAAGCGGTACTGCAAGAAACTGGCCGGAGCCTTCAGCAAGCACGCGTCGCAGAAGCGGTATCAATTTAACCAGTACAACATCCTCGACGGCATCGAATACTCCATGTCAATCATCTGCAGATATCGGAGAGTCGACCACAAGAAAAAACGCAGACTGACCGCTGCAAAAGTGCAAGAAATCGCCGCCAACATCATCCAATTCGTAAGTCGTCTCACCCTGCCAAAACCCTACATCCTGTCGCATCCCACTGAAAAATTCAACAACCTTGTCGCGTCGATTCTTTATATTTGCAGCGACGGCATCGTTTGTGACGGAGTCACATACCTCGAGAAATTCGCCGTGCTCAAAAAACTGCTGCCCCTCGAACTCACACTATTGTCTTGCTTCAATATACAGCCCAAGGTCGTCACCGACGGCGAAAACGTCATCAAAATGTGCATCAACAATATTATTGCGCATGCCCCCAGAAACGTCTTTACCACGCCGCTCGCGAATCACATCAAAAAAAAAAAACACATATAAACGGGGTGTTTGGGCTGTTCGGTGCATTATCATGCGTATTGGTTGCTATCGGCATGACAACATACCTGGTTCGCAGGGAACCCGTCCTGGATCCAATGGCCTCTGGTTTCCCGTTATCAAGGATCTTCTCACTTTTCGCGAGACAATGCAGGACCCTCACGACACCATGTGTGTGGCGTGGGACAAGAACAACAAAGGCTGCAAGGCGTTTGGCATATTCCAAAGCGCGCGCGAGTACTTTGACACGATCAAGCAGATGAGCCCCTCGAAGCGCTGTGGTTACGAAATCATTCTGAAAAATTCCCCGTGCAAGCTGTACCTGGACGTGGAGTGGGAGACACCAGAGAGCGAAGACGAGGGAGCACTGCAGAAAATTCGCGACATTTGTGACGCTATCTCCGCAAAGATTTCCACCGAGCCCGAATATGCTCGCTATGTGACGGGTGCTCTCGACTTTTATGTCTCGACATGTTCGCGCGTGAAAAATAAAGCCCTTTTTAAAAACTCGTTCCACATTGTGGTCGGCAACGTCATCTTCCACAACAATCACAGCGGCGACATGCAGTCGTTTGTGCGCTCTCTTGGGTTCGAGGACGCCATTGACATTGCAGTGTACACCCCCAATCGCTGTGTGCGCACCGAGCTCTCTTCGAAATTTGGCCAGAACGCATTTTTCCGCAACATCGCGCCATGCGAAGATGAAGCAGGGCTAGTGCATTCGCTGATTACGATTTTCGATAGCGCTCTTGCCGTCATTCCCGAGCAAGAACACACTGCAATCTATCCACCGAAGAAAAAACGCACGGGTCTTACTCTACTGCGTTCCGTCAAAGTCCCTCGCATCTGTCTGGAGCAAGAGACACCAATCCCTTTGATTATACCGCAGTACTTTATCGACATGTTTGACGACAAAGTCAAAACGACCTTTCAGACGCAGGAAATCCAAGAAGACGAGTTCGGCAAATTCCCCCCCGTCGTGCAAGAACTTCTGCACAATGGCACTGTCATGCGGGACGACGTGGTTTTCATTTACATCAAGCATGCCAAGTGCTGCGTGAATAAACTCCTGTGTGATATCACACACGCTCATCACTCGAACAACAGCGCAGCAGTAGCAGTTCGAATTCGCGAGCGAGTCGACATCTATACGCGCTGCTACGGTTGTACGAACACGAATCTCAAACATATCAACAAGTATGATGACGAGTACAAATGTCTGCCGCGTCTCAAGACAAATGCCGTCATTGAGCGTATCATTTGCACCCGACACGGCATCGACAACGTGCTCGACTCGGATGACCGAAAACGAGTGCTGAAAATGTATATCGAAAAGACCCAAAAAGCAATCGCCGAGCTTACGGGAACGTACGATTTTCGGCGGTACACCACGAGCGCGTCGTACCTGTGGAATAAGTACATCACAAGCGCCGCCGCCGGCTGGCTTTTTATTTCGCAAAAGATCGACGCCAGCGCGTAGGACAGTGAACCCCCGTGGTTTTATTTTTTTTAATAAACGAGTTTGATTCTTACGGAAAAAAGAGGGATTTTGCGATCGCAACTTGAAACGCAACTTGGTGTACATTTTTGTTATATAAGAACATTGTGCGCTTGAGTGTCAGAATGACAAACACGTGGGTGCGCGATGAAATCCGTAAAACGTTGAGGTACAACGGCAGAGATGCGCACGAAGTTGTGAGCAAAACGTGCATTTCAGGAGACGTGGTTGTGCAATGGTCGTCGCTGTGGGGGCGACGTGGAAACGATGAGGACGAACGAGACTGGAGATACTATGGCAACAAGAAAATACGACAGCAAAATCGATATCAGTTCCAGCATCCCCCGGCCCATTATTTCAACCCATGCATGTATAGTGGCATTAAATTTTTACCACAGTATAATTCCATCCGTCGCGGCATACGTTCTGATACAAACGATACAACACGTCCTTACAGTCGCGAGGAGATGTTTGAAAACGACGACGAGGAAGACCAGAATTCCGACGACCCAGACGCGAATGATCCTGAAGAGGATCGGAGGATTCTCCTATCAAGACAGGAAGACTTCAATATGCAACAAGAGTGGGAGGGTGAAATCAATGAGATGATAGTACGGATACGGCAAGGAAATCCTCCGGCACATCTGCCAGTGCAAAAAAATTTTCGTATTTTTCATGAAAAACTCGTCTCGCGATCCAACCAGCTCAAGGCACAGCGTAAACACGATAATACTTTGAAAGGAAGTGCAATACCACAAGGGAGTCGTGCGGATTTTACACGTAACACACGTAGTATCGAAGTCCCACTCAAAACGAGAGATAGAACTGTACTGAAAGAACCGTTTACAAAGACGCACTGGATGAAACTACGTGTGGATGTTCCTATCACCGCACAGCCTGCCATATCACAAAAAGCAGAAAATTCTGTCGACATCATACCACTGAAAATTCATGTAGAGCCTGAACCCGTGGTCATTCTTGTCGATGATCCCGTGGTCGCCCTTGTCGATGATCCCGCGGTCAATATTGTCGATGACGTCGTGGTCGTTCTTGTCGAGGAAGAACCGGTGGTTGTTCTTGTCGAGGTAGAACCGGTGGCCGTGCCTGCCGATGAAGCCGAGGCCGTTCCTGCCGATGAACCCGAGGCCGTTCCTGCTGATGCACTGCCCCTGCTGATTGGTGTAGAATCAGAAATGCTTAAATGTATTATATGTCAGGAGATGGCGGAAAAAATCGACGGTTTCATGTGCAAGTGCAATGTCGGAGCTCAAATGATTTGTGAAGAATGCTTTTTCGCAAATATGACGTCCTTGACAGTGAGTGATCACACGATCCACCGGCTTCATTGTTGTAAAGAATGTGACGACTGGACAATCCAAGAAGTGCTCGTCAAATGTGCAAAGGAGCGAATTCCCAATGTCCTCATGTACACGGACAGCCTGCGTGACGCTGAAAAGAATAAACTGGTGGAGATGCTGAATGCTTCCACCGCATTCGTCGACGACACAACCAAACCACTAGCAGACAGGGTGGCGAAAGCACGACGTAAAGTCAGCGATCTGATGTGTGATTCCTGTCCTGTCTGTAACACTATACATGACGGTCACGACGCATGCATTTCCATCTCCTGTAATACCTGCAAAGACAAGGATGGAGAAGCACTCAATTTTTGCGGGTGGTGTAAAGACTTTGTAGGTACCAGTGCATACGTCCATGCTCACGCACATTTTTGCGCCCATCGTATGCCCAGGATACAAGGGCAATATGAATACCTCTTTCCTGCTGCGGGATTGTCCGCGCTATCTAGCAACTTGTACAAAATGCGGCTGGTCGACAAATTTCTTGTAAATGTGTCGCACGAGGTGAGTCGTTTGGTATTGTTTAACACGAATCTGATCATGCATTGGTGCACAGTTCCTGACGTTTTCTACACGATTCACAGGTGCGCGATCAAATCGAAAATGCATTCGAGGATGATTTTTACAAGTATCGCTCTGCGGCTTTTATATCAGACAGAACAATTGTTACTGGCAAGCGCTGGGTAGCAGATCAGCCCGCCAATAAACAAGCTGTCTTGACAGAACTATGTGGACTTCTCCACACAGTTCAGAATTAGTTTTGATCCCAAGACCCATTTTCGAGACGTTTTTTTTTGGATTCTGGGGCAGGAGACAAGGAAAAGCATACACAAATACAATCACGCGAGAACGCAGGGCAAGATGGAAAACATATTCGGCGAGGATGGACATCCCGTGAAATGCTCACAGGACATTGTCAAGAACGGCCACGTCATCCGGGACATGTCGCTTTCGCTGCTCGCTAACAACCGACTGCAAATGATACACAAGTGCGAGCTTTGTGAGAAGATTTGTGTCAAGGTCCGACGGCGTTGCATGGAGTACTCCCAAAACACCGAATCGATGTTCATGGAATATTTCTACATCGAACACCTCGCAATTGAACAAAAATCATACGCAATGGTCTACACCAAACAAGGCCCCGTGGCCGTGAAGCCACGTGTGTGAGAAACGTTGTATTTTCCCCGAACAAGCTTGTAATAAAATTCAACAAAACACAAACTTTGTAGCACGTGTTTCTTCGCCACGGTGTTTCTCAAAGGTCATCGACGACTCGTGTGCGCATTGAGACCTCAGTCCATCGACGTCGGAAAAATACGAAGAGTGTGGTTGCCAAAGTAAGTTTCGTCATGAAATATCAAGAGTGTCTGGTTTAGATGGTCAAAGTCGTACGTGGCGCCAGTCACTATAATGTTCGGGATTAAAGGGTACTGGAAAAAAGGTACAAACACGACGGTTGCGGCAGTGATAAGTTTTGTTTCACTGTGCGTATATTCGAAATGAAATTCGCGAGAGACAATGTCAAATGTCATGAGGAGTGGTGTTCCCGCACACCGCATAACATAGGGCCGGACAATAGCTGGTAACGCCCGGCCTCCTAAAAATAGGTCTGCATGAAGAGATTTATCAAGCAGGTCGGGCGAAAATATTGAGAGGTCTTCGCCGTTCCATCCGTCGCCATACTGCGGTGTGTGGTCTGGCGTGTAGTTCCACAGAATTCCCGAGAGCATAGATTTCTCGAGTGCAGAAATCGTAATATTCATGGAAGAGATTTGTCGACTATAGTCTCCTGTGGCATAGCACCGTCCTTTGTCAATGTCGAAAGGTATACCAATTTCTCCAACAATGGTGGGGATGCCTTTGCCGTCGTTAATATTTTCAACGCACGAAGCAATTAGCTTGAGCTGCCGCGTATATTCCTTGACGACGTTGTCGCGACCAAACACAAGTGGCAAGGACCACGAAAAGTCGCGGACGATTCCTACCCATGTGCGAAACGATTTGGTAACGAGCGGAACCAGATCGTACCAATGCGGTGCCCACGCCAGATTCTCCAGAGAAATGCTACTTGTCATGGGCTCGCTGATGGACGCTGTCTCAAAGTTGGTGACTCGGTCGACAAAAATCATGTACGCTCCTGACGTGTGTTCCTGACAGTTGATTGCAGCCCGGAACTTGTCAATGAAGGGCATGAAATAATCTTCCTGCAGATTGATGGCGTGTGGATGGCCATCCACTATGCGATATTTAAAGTACTCGGGCTGGTGTAGGACCGGATGTCCATTGATGTCTCGTCCCCACACATTGTTGTCCTCCCAGATACACGTGTGCTTCCAAGCGCGAACGTTTGCAACATTCAAGGCCACTTGTCCCGCATACACCAGATTCGGCACATAGTTTTTCACGTGGATGGTCTCGCCATCGCCAAGCTGGAAAGACTCGAAAAACGTCGGGGAGGGTCCCTGACGCAAAAAGACAGACTCTTTCGATAGGTCGTTCCAGCCAATCATGCCGAGGTTCGGCTCGTTCATAGAATCGAACCCAATCACATTGGACTCAGCGGCCAGGAGAATGGCCACGCGCCTGTACGCTGCAAAATAGTGGGACTGCAAATAATCCTGGATGTTCATTCCGTCTACCATGAAGCCGGGACAAAAATCGTTGCCGCCAAAAAACAGCGTAAACATAGTGGCCGTCGCCAGTCTGTGGTGGTTCGAAGGCCAGTGCATACAGGGCAGCGGCGCATCAACACCGTGCTGTAAGATGTGGCCTTGCTGAGTGAAGGCGGCACCACTCTTGTGCAGATTAGTAATGTCAAACCCAGCAATCTCAAGCGTCCACGATGGCGCGCCATCTCCACCTGTCCAACGAGACCACACATCTTGATGCGGATCAATCATACAGGACAAGTTGTACTCTTGAGCGATACGGACGATTTGAAGCAAATATGCGAGGTATTCCTCGTCGTAGATTCCAGGGCCCGTGTGCTCAATTGCTTCCCACGGCACCAAGAGTCGGATGAAGGTCAGTCCGCATGCGCGGATACGGTAGAAATGTTCGTGGGCATCTTGTAGTGGGAATGGCCGGCCCACAAAGGACACATTTTTGGTGTCGAAAAAGTGCTCGATACTGTGTGAAGGACAGTTGAGCGGAAACTTTGACGAACCTGATACGTTGATTCCGCGCATGATGAGCTTCCGTCCAGCCTTGTCTTTGAACCATTTTCCCTTGTTGCATACAATGTCGTCGCGGGAAAGACAGCCGTGCGTGCCAAGTTTTACAGTGTTGTTTTTTTCGTGGCTTCCGTAGTCGGCACACGGAAGCAGCATTTCGGACAGCGTGAGATGTCGATACAAAAAAAAAATCGCCACGACGCTGCCCATCCACAAGATGTACTTTGCGACAAGCAACAACGGCAACATGAGGATAAAAAGTATCGCAACACAAAGGTCCTCTGGGGAAAAGTAGTATAGGAATCCCCCCGTCATCCTAAACATCCACGCAATAATCATAAGATACGCTGAGCTTGTACACTGTTGGTGTCTGTACATTTATATACTGGTATGGCAGTTCGGCTGCATATTACACCCCATCCTCAGTGTGCGTGAAGCAACGCTATCAATAAGAAACACATCTGACGTACCTCTGAATAGACTATGAAGAAACCTATTCCAAAAATTCTCGATTCTCACCTATGAATATACACGAATATCATAACCCCCAACATGCTGCTGATGCCGAACGGCCTAAGAACCCCGTGTTGTTCTGAAATGTCTGTTTTCTCAAGGGTAATCCTTGACGGTAAGCGCGTATTCCATGCGGTACAAACTTTGTCGTACGAGGCGAATATCTCGCAAAAATATGTGCTGGTATGCGCTTGTTGCCGTCGCAGCATATTCTACTGTTTTGCGCAATACAACGCTGCTTGGGTATATAAGATGTAGACTGCATGCCAACGCAAAAAAAAAAGCATGGCAAAAGGACCAGGAATCAAACAGCCGACGCAGCGGGTGACGGATCCCAAGAATAATAATGCAAGAACCGTAGTGCCGAGAATCAGACACGTACCGGTTCCGAAGCACCCTAAATATGTCAAGCTGCCCAACATGATGCAAAACACAAAAAACAACCCGCCTGTCCGTTTGTGACTCACGTCGCGTCAGTATAAGCCGAGGCGGTAGGTGGTCGAGGTATCACATGAGTGTAGCGCTTGGAACTTGAAAGACTCAAAGACCATTTTCACGGTTTCGTCCAGATCGTTTTGCAAGACAATTGAAAACATCATCTCCGGCGTCGAGTTCTCAAGCACTAGCTCGAGCATTCTCCGTAATACCTCACGAGCACCCTCGTGTTTCAGAGTGTTGTGTATGCCGTGCAAACACGACGCGTACTCAATATGGTGCACATTTCTCTCACAGACAGTCACGACGAAAATCTGTTGGAACTTTTTGTTCCTTTGAAACACGATCACATAGTCGTCATCTGATATTTGCAACTGTCTCCTCTTCGTAAAGTAGACGGGAGGCACAATCAGCTGTATGTGGGGCTGTGGTGACATGGCAAGTCCAAGTAGCGGCGTTTTGTATATAAAATCCATAAACTTGTTTGGGTGTCTTGTTTGCAGAGTGTATATATGCAATTCTCCACAAGATTTCACATGTCGCCGTTTTTGGCGTGTGTCTCGCGCGCTGCTCTGAAGCTATTTTTGAAAGCCGGCGGCAAATCCACATATGCCACTAAGGTCTGATTTCGCGTTTATAAACGAACAGTGCGCATTGCCGTAAACGACGCGGGAATATCAATGTTCGAGTACACCGGGATAAACTCGTACTGTGACGTGATGCGGCGATCAGCATCGTTGTACAGCCGAATCATTACAGTGTGCATCTTGCCGGTCTTGAGAGAAATGCCCTGTCACGCGTGTGTGCATGTGTGTGTGTGTTGATACAGCAGTACAGTCGCAGAAGGGCACCAAAACAAACATGCCAACATTCATAGATGCACAAAGATATCTCAAAAAACAGGGCATGCTGGGCTGAAATCTCTCGTTTGGCAATAGCCATCCACCACTGTACCTTGATCGAGGAGTTGTTAGCGGATGTTTGGAATTTGCCCATGAAATCTAGATTCAGCCGATCGCATGACGAAAGCTCGAAAGATATCCACGGCCCCTGGCGGTCGATTCCGGTGCCAGTTTTCTCTACATGAATTCGGGCGGTGTTGGTGTTGGCGATGGCTTCCAGCAGTGTTGACCGCAGCTGGTCAGTATTGATAGCTGCAGCGTTACGGTCCGCACTACTGTTGTCCCCGGTGGTAGCGTCGTGTCGCCGTTTCTGTTGCCGAGCGATAGGAAACTGCACGTTCCATGCGGTGGCGTCGAAATCGGTCGTATTGGCAAGAACGTCATGTCCGTAATTTAGAAACTCAATGTGCATCGTATCGTTGATGATGATGGGTCCGTAGATTCGGAAAGGATACATCATGCACACGGTGTAGATAAGTGTTGCATCAACCGTGCTGTTGGGCTTTAAACACAGCACAAGCACGTCGCGGTCTTCTTTTTTGTGCGTACTCCAGCGCGAAAAAATCTTGTCAAACTTGTCGTACATCATTATCACCTTCAACATAGTCGCAATTTGCACCGGAATGGGTTCGTTTTTCGCGGGGCCTGTCGCGATAGCAGTTGTGATTTTGCCTGTACTCATCGAGTTCACTCCGCTCTGTTTTGAAGAAACAACGCAGATGGTAACCTGCATTCTATATATATGAAATACCAAACAACGCAAACAAACACAACAACAAGAAGAGTACAAACCTTTCGACACAACCTCAGTCGCCAAAAAAAATAAACATAAAGTTGCGTAGTGTGTGCACGTACACGAGACGATGGTTGCCTTTTCACATGAATCTCAGTGTACAGGCAGTGCTTTCCCTGAAACTCATGCCGTGTGCGCATGTAGTGTCGAACGAGAATGCCCGAAGTTTTGCCAAAGCCACCAGCATTTTGAAAAACATTGTCGACGCCAAGTGCAAGCCGCTCGACACTTTTCAAACTGCCATCACCCAAAAAGATAGTGCCGCACACGTGCCTTTGTTTTTGTGCACTTGGCGACCGCGCTTTTGTCTGGATATCATGCTGTACTTTTCCAAAAATGGCGCCGTCATCCTCGCGCTGCCCATGTACGGACAGGAAAACGCCGAAATACAGTACTACACCACCGAGACTCTGGTATGTGTTGACCTGCACAGCGTGTACTTTTTCGGACACTTGACCTGCGACATGCAAGAAAACGGAAGCCCAGTGATGGTCATTCTGCTATACGATATGATGACCGACAACACTACCGACCCCGTGCCGGTGCAAGAGAGGTACGACAAGCTACAGTCCTTGCACGAAACGTTAAATGAGATTAGCATTGGCGATTCATGTGTGCGGGTGCAGTGGGCCGGGCATGTAGACGTCAGCCACAAAATATGCGAGTTGTCACTACCACATGACGCTGCCAACATTATTTTCTTTGGTCACGACCATGTTTACCACAAGTTCCCATTGTTGGTCTCGGGTAAAAGCACATCGTTTTGATTCGTTTTGGTTAGTGTTTAGTTTGATTTATTCTAAATAAACACCCATGTCGAAAACATTGCACGATTGCAAAGTGATGAGTGGGACTAGTCAGCTGCATGCGAGAATCGCAACTCCATCGACTCATTGACCGTATGCTTCCAGCGGTGCGTCTAATAGGCAACGCCGCGCTCGATGTACGCAATGAGCTTTGCCAGAGGTACCTCGTCGTAGAGGATGTCACCAAGTTGGCGTGCCGTGTCGGCCCAGAGTCGACACATTTTCGAGAATAAACGCATGCATACTATGGTATTGAAGTATTCCGGCGTGTAGCGAAAGACTTTCATGTCCTCTACATATATTTTTGCGCACGTACGCGTGTGCTGGGCATCCGACGCTTTTATGTCTCGGAATAGGAATGTCACCGACGAAAACGCATAAAACTGGATGATAGGCTTTTGTTGGTGGTCGTTGATGTTGTATTTGTAGCAGTCGGCCACCGTAAGCGGTTTGACGACTACCATGAGGCTCTTGTCAAACACCGTGTTGTCAAAGGTGTCGATGCGCACATACATCTTCTGTTTCTCAAGATAGGATGAGATAGGGTTTTCCATGAGAAGACACACCAGATGAGTGTGTCGAGACAGTTGGCGCACTAGAAACGATTCGGAAATGACACTCATCCACGAGTCGCTAAATTCCAGGCGAGACGCCAGTGCAATGCACTCTGCAGACGTCATGTCGACCTTTGTTTCCAGCAAAAACGTCGAGTCTTTTTTAACGTGTTTGAAGATTTGCAGCGAGTCGCCAACATCTGCGCGCTGTTGCGGCGTGCCTTTTTGCACCCACTCTTCTTCTGACAGCAGAGTACAGGACTTGGAGGACGCCATCGTGTGCTCGTGCTTGATTTTCTCGTACAGGTCACTCTGCTTTTCGCCAAGGTCCACGCAGTTGTCAATGTTCCTGAGCATCACAGCATGTGCTGCGAGAATCATTCCATTGTCGTACAGGGAGAAACACGTCCAGTAGTCGCGGTCGGCTTCGGTCAATGTCGTTTCCTCATCAAAATCGTCGATGAAGGCGTCAAAGTCCATTCCGCAACCCCGCTGCAAGCAAACCTTACAGCGCGTCTCTTTATATAGAGCGAATTCGCGGACCTTTGAAATATCGTTTCACAGTGTATTACGCCCCGGTGTTGGTCCACTTGGCCTAGAAAGATTCCATGTGATCTTTCAGTTCCTTGGACGTGGCCTGTATTCCAGAGGTTGTTGTGGCGAGCGCATCGATTTGTGTCAAAAGAGTGGTGAGATCGAGATACGACAACGTGTGTTGGGCCGGTCGTTGCTAACAAACAACCCCGAAAATTCTCATGAAACATCAAGATGTACATGCAGTGCTTGGTCCTACGCAGGCCCGCTACTTCAAACCCATTTTGATGGTAGCAGCTGTGTCCGCCGTGTTACGGGTCTGTCGGAGGCGACAACGGGGTGTTGGTCCAGTATGACTCCATGTGCCTGTTCAGTTCCTTGGACATGCCCTGTATTCCCAGGCTTGTTGTGGCGAGCGCATCGATTTTTTCCAATAAGACGACGACCGCGTTTATTGTTGATTGCGGTATGCGATGCTTTATGTTTGGTGGCCAGCGTTTGTAAAATTCTGCAATGAATCCTGCCTGTATGCTCGGCCTTCCCTCGTACGAGTCAAGACGTTGGTTGATTACAGCTCTATCCAGGTTGTTTATGGCTTTTTTTGTCCATTTCGACACATGCGGACCAATCCACCCACGATTTTTGCTTGAACATTTCGTTTGCGGGCGCTTTCAAGTGGTTGCTGATCTGGGCATTTCTACGAATTATATGTTGATTGGTGTTGTTTGGAGTACAATACACGTTGTTCATGATGTCTATCGCCATGTTAGCCGCGTTGTACTCGGCCATTTGACTCGTATTTCAATATTCCAACACGTGTCTTATATACCTTTTTGGTAGTCGTGTGCTGCGAGAAATTGGCCACGACAAACGTGTTTGTATCCTCAAAAACACTATATATATGTGCAATATATACATTGTATACTCTTCAATGGACTTGTATCACATCAGGTGTTGCGCTTTATTCAATAGGTTGCTGACAAACAAACCGGAGACAAATTTCTCAGACGATTTGCATTTTCCATCAACCATCAACATGTACATGGAGTGGTTGGTCCAGCACCGGCTCGTTCGGAATCTTCTAGACAACACTCGAGTGCCGAACACGGTAGAGGCAGTCGAATCTTACAAGCACTGTCACGCAGCATTGCTGGACATGGGAGGAGTTTCTGCTCAAGAGATATCAAGTATGATAGAAAATTTCAACCACCACAAACATTTGCAAGACAATGTTGCCTCTCTCAACAGATTCACGGTCAATATGCTGGCATTCGAATCGGCTTGCAAATTTCAGGTGGACCACGTCGTAGCGGCGTGGTGGATTTACCAGTCTTGTTTTCATCACACAATTACTATGGAACTGACGATGGAACAGCAAGTTTCGCGAGCGGAATTGCTAGGAGACAAGCACAAACGAAATAAGCTTGACACGTTTATTAGTAAAAACGTCTGGCGATTTCTACCAGAACCAAATTTCTACAATTTGCTCACTTCACGAGATGTCGGCAATCTTTGCGCGTGTATAGACAATATGCATCGACTCTTTTCCAAGCTACCTCTCGTGATCCAAGACAAGTGCAAAAATATCCGTTACAGCCATGCCAAGAATTTCCGACAATCCATTCCTCAGGTGATCCAGTCGACCGGTCTGAAAAATGCTATCGGACGGGCACATATGATTTGGAACATGTGTCTGACAAATCACCAGGCAGAAAACCTGAGTGAGATCGAGGCCTTTTTCGTTGCGTGTCTTGTGCCCGAGACCAGGCTCTCGTTGTGGTTTACTAAACAAGACCTGAAATTCGTCATCGAACACCACTTTCCTACTGTTTTGTGGGCGTCCTCAGGAGTTCGCCCCGATTTGAAGGATCGCCTGTACCGTATAATCTCTTCTTAGTGAGCTGATGATGTATGTTGCTGCTAGAGCACTGCTTCCAGGTCTGTGAAGTCAAACATGATCTTCGTATTCGTCTGTGTGCAGCCGGACATTTTGATAAAATTCTCCACAAATTCCATGTACACATCCGAGGGGCGGTATCGAACATCGTACAGGGACAGCTTGTAACACGCAGAGACAATGTTCTCCTGTACAATGTCCGGAATCAAGTGGTCATACAGTGCCAAGAGAGAGATGAACCCCGACTCCCTGTACGATCCCGCCATCATGCGCTCATGCATCCGCTCTTCGGAGAAGCGCAACTCTGCCAAGCCAATGTCCGACGTCTCGCCAAAGACAGTTCGACAACACACGTCGTAGAAGAACTCGAGCATGTCGTCGACTTGTGTTTCGGTCCTGTACCTGTTGCGGTCCGAAACGTTTCGACGCACAGTGTACATCACACAGAAGCAGGCAATACGGTTTGCATTTTCTGTGCAGAAAAAATCCACGTCCTCAACAATAAGCCAGTCCAACAGCGCCACACACGACACAACCGTCTTCTCTCGGTCCATACGATTGTAAAACAAAGTCTCCGTGTGTTCCATGCACATGCGCTGAATCCTGGCAATTTCGTCTTCACGCTTGAGCCGCACAGCCCTGTATGTGACGTAATACTGGAGCCATCGAAACTCGTGTTTCATCTGCTGCACCATATCGAGCAAAGTTTGTCCCTCTTGGTCACGCAGAACAACGTCGGTGATGTTCCACAGCTTCGCTTTCGACGAGCTGTCGTCCACGGCGTCGCCCATGGACATGGTCTCATTGCACAGCAGAATCGACGCAACATCATCTCCAAGATCCATGTCGACTGAACAAATGGTGTGCCCGAGTGTGTATGGACAAAAGACTGTAATTTCGTTGACAATGTCGGGTTCCGCGGCACAGCACACAGCACTAGTCTCATTGTAGGCGTATCTGCGCTTTTTAGAACCCGATGCCGTACTTGCAATGGGAATAAAGTGTTGATTGAGTACGCCGGACGAATGGGACAGGGCAGAAAACATGGCTCGCCTCGACACGATATTTTCGCTGGCAGTCCCGATCTTGTCCTGACATTTTAAAACACACGGCTTCATTTTTTTCTATTTCTGGCAAAATGTGTCCACGCACCACGCTTACAAAACACGCAGAACCAAACGATGCTATGTGCTCTAATAAAAAGCTTTAATCAAAACGATTATCAAAACGATTACACCGTTCACGGCATTTGCCGGAAAAAGTCTGCCGACTGATTCTAGAGGGTGAATGGCGACAAGAGAATGCTACTTGGACATTTGCACGTCGCCTATTGTGATTGTTTTGCGCTTGCCGTACTTGGCCTGCTTGTTGGCCTGCTTGAAAATGTCGACAATGTAATCTTCGGCTGCCTCTTGGAGGGCTTCAATGGCAGCTTTTTGATACATGATATTAGGAGTTAGGTCGGCCGTAATTTCCTTGACTATGCGCTTGAAAGGACTGTGTTGAATAAGGAGCTTGGTTGTCATCTGCATTTTCTTAATTTCGCGCAGTGAGACGGTGCCGCTTTTGAACCTGTACTTTTTGCGAGGCTTTACAACTGGAGCCTCTACGTCAGGTTCAGGCTGTACGATCTTGACAGCAAGAGCGACAGAACCCTTTATTTTGTGGGAAGGCATGCCGCAACGCTGTGCCCACTTGACTTGTCGAGCGATTTTTACACTTTTAGACGTATCTATATATATTTATTTTTTTTGACCAGTAAAAGGCACGCATGCAGTCTGTGTCTTGTGAATTCAAGTGTAATAACATCGTGGATAGCTATTCGCAGACACAGGCTGTCGTGTTCAATCGCTCTTACACGCTACAGTGTTACAACTATGTATACGCAGAGATGGATAGGCTTGAGAAACTCGTGCCAGATTAAAATCTCTATTCTTTTCATGGCCCCCGACGACAGTATCAGCGTGTTTTTCCGTGTGGGGGCCATTCACTGGTACCCGTTTGTTGGTTGTAGTAGTAGGTATCGCCTGCCTGGGAAAAAATTTTCCGCCAGGGCTTATTCAGCAAATAGGGCGTCACCAACGAGGTTTCTTCCGGCAAATTGAGTAGGAATCTGGCAGGACGCACCCACAACCTTCGATGCGGGTCGTAATAAAAATCCGGTTGCAAAACGTATTCGGGTTTGTCATGCACACCCTTGCGGGGGTGCTCGAATCGTCCGTCGAGGTTTTTAAACCAGCCTTCTTTTACGGTAAGCGGCCCGGAGCGCACATCGACATTTGTGATGTGTCGTTTTTTGGGATGGAGGGTTCGATTACTTGCGTCGGTTTCACGCGAGCCGGGGTCGCTGCCTCGTTTTCCGTCTCCACGGGCGCTCCTGGAATCGGGGGATTTTCCTGCACTGTTTCCACGCGATCCGACATCGCTGCCTCTTTTCCGGTCCCCACGGCCGCTCCTGGAATCGAGGGATTCTCCTGCACGGTTTCCACCCGACCCGCCGTCTGTGGAGAATATCCCAACACCACGTGGGTTCCCGTACTCGCTCGTGTTGGCTGGCAGACCAATAGTCTTTAAAACCGCTGGCGCCCCTGTCTGGCGATTGTAAGAGTCCTCTGATGACACAACTGTTTTCATCTTCGGAATATGAAATCTTGTCGAATTCCCCATCAATGCACTCGTTTTGGATGCCAAGGAGTCCAGTGCTGTTGGCAAATAGAATGCATCCGACGGGTTCGGTACAGCAAGACGATCGTTTGCAGTCAAACTAGTTGTTTTCAGATATTTGTCGGCTTCACGAAACGCGTCTCGCTCGGCAATCGCATCCTTCTCACGTTGGTCTTGTAGACGTTGTGATGGATGCCGTTTTTCGGGCACAAACGGACTTTCGTCTTTGCCGTGAAGATCGCCTCCCACGTCACGTCGACTGTCAGCTATTTCTTTTTGCTCTCTATGAAATGTGCTGAGACGTTGCCCGTTTTCTACACCAAGGACTTTACCATTATGCCATCCTAGGGCCAAAGTACCACTACCGACATATCCTCTCCCGAAAGTATCTGTCTTGGTTAAATTCCTAGATTCGTGATATTTCTGTATTTCCCGTATTTGTTCTTGTGTGTACAGACCTCGCGTCCCTTTATATTGCGACGAAGAAACATGACGTGCTTGTTTTGCCCCAAGGTCATGCAAAGCTGTCAACCTTGCCTGAATCTCACGATGCGATCTATTATTTGAAGGATCGCCCCTCGCATATTTCATTTGACACGTTCCGTCGACTTCTTCTACGCACTTATATACATGCACTGCATGACGCCGGGTACCAAAACTCGGAAAACGTGTGGTATTCGGCAGAGCGCA
>Ga0105054_10005829_pt1 | contig 17522 bp, 14 predicted proteins | sample BON02_FD_78091 | JGI IMG/M metagenome (GOLD analysis project Ga0105054, IMG submission 78091) | Freshwater microbial communities from Lake Bonney liftoff mats and glacier meltwater in Antarctica - BON-02 (megahit assembly) | ecosystem: Environmental > Aquatic > Freshwater > Ice > Glacier...
GAGGCCCGCAGCGTATTCCCGTGACTCCTCCCCATCCCCTCCCCACTCCCCCCCTCCTCCCCTCCCTCCCACCCTCCCCCCTCCGGAATCATCATCCCCCCCTGCGAAGACGCCGACCTTAAATGCGTCAATTTCTCCGACACCCGACTCACACTCGAAACCAACGAAGACACATCCGCCTCTTGTCCCATTATCTTCTCTTTCAAAATCGTCACCTCCTCAAACGACACCCGGACCTTCTCTCTCAATCCCACCAACTCCACACCCTGCTTCCTCAACGTCTCCCTTAACCCCCTCTCCTTCCTCTCCTTCCCTTCCAACAACTCCTCCAACCGTCCCACCTCCTGACAAGCCTCCCCCCTCGCCCCCCTAGCCCGCGCGCCATACTGCAACAATCGCACACACAACGCCTTGATACTCTCCACCCCCCTCCCCTGCTCCAACTCCAGCGCCACCTCTAAGCCCAACGGTGGACTAGCCCCCGTCCTTACCCCTCCTCCTCCTTCCCTCCCTCCCCCCTTCTTCTTCTTCATCATCTTATTGTCCTTCTCTTCTTCTTCTGCAGCAGTCTTCACCCTCCCCCCCACCCCCACCAACACCACGCTCCATGCCGCCTCTTCCAAACTCGTCAACAACCGCAAATACAACCCCGCCTTCTCCTTCCACCTAATCCCCTCCTCCCACATCTCCCTCCTCTCCACCACTCTTGCCTCTTCAATCTCATAGCACTCCCCCACCTTCTCCTCCACCTGCCTCCGTAAGCCCTCCACATGCTCTCTCAATCGTCGAGCCAACTCATTTCCTTGCACCACCGCCGCATGCGCCCCTCCCACCCCTCCTACCCCACCACCACCACTCCTACTCCCCTGCAGGAATTTCTTCTTCTTCTTATCCTTCCCCCCTTCCTCCCTCCCTTCCTCCTCCTCTTCCTCCTGAGGAGAGGAAAGAGCGCCATATAAAGCCTCTTCATACACTTGCAACACCTTCCTCAACAATCCCACCTCCTGCTTCCCTTCCTCCACCGCTGCCTGCTGTATCTCCTCATTCGACCGCGCCTCCCTCCAGACCCTCTCTAAGTCCTTCCCTCGTCCATCCATCTCCCTCTTCAGCGCTAACACCACCCGCCGCAATCTCATACTCACATCCTCCTCCTCCTCTTCCTCCTTCTTCCCACCCCTCTTCTTTTTCTTCAACCCACCACCACCATTACTGCTGCTGCTGCTGCTGCTGCTGCTGATGCCGTGCAGCAAGCGTCCAAGCTGTGGGTGATGCCACAATTTCTCAACGACCTCTCTCACTGCCTCTTCCAACCGACCCAAACCCTCCACCCTCCTTTGAAGCACCTGGAGCTCCTCCTCCTTCTCCTCCCTCCCTCCCTCCACCTCCGCCACACGCAATTGCAGGACGTGAGCGTGTTGTTGCGCCGCATGGGCAGAACGATAGACTCCTTCGAGGAGCTGCACTAGGCTCAAGCCCGTCGTCGTCGTTGTCGTCGTCGTCGTCGTCTTCCTTATCTGCTTCTTCTTCTTCGTCTTCTTCTTCTTCTTGCTTTGTCCCCTATTAGCACCATCACCCTCCTCCTCCTCCTCTTCCTCCTCCTCCTCCTCCTCTTCCTGCAGGAGTTCCTTCTCTTGAAGCAGGCGCGCTTTGCACGCCGAGAGAGCCTGCATCAAGGCATGTGCTAATTGCTTAGAGGTCGAGGACGAGGAGGAGGACGAAGACAAAGGAGAGGCTGATACCCTCGACGAGGAGGACGAGGAGGAGGAAGGCCTCTCCCCACCCATCTCCACAAGCGTCACCATCACGGCCTCTCTCAACGTAGTCACTTCATAAATCAACTTCCTATCCCGCGCCTCACTCATCTCCTTCAGTTCTCCAAATGTCATCTTGGTCTCCTCCTTCATCCGTTCGACTGCTGTGCTCAGCTCGTTCTTCTCCTTCTGCAGCCTCTTCCCCTCCCCCGCCGCCTTGCACATCCCCAGCCATTTTTCCTTTAGCGCCAAAGCAAGCAAATCACTAGGGAGGGGAGGGCTGGAGGGAGGGATGATGACCTCCACTGCTTTCCGCAGAGCGCTGAGACGTTCTTGCATCTGCCGCTCTTTCTTACTGGGGGAGGGAGGGCCCGAGGGAGGGAGAGGGCGCGCTTTCCAACCTTCCACCACTTCCTGACAAGCGACCAGCATGTTTTGTAAAGCGTGGAGGGAGGGAGGGAGGGAGGACGAGGCGCCTTTTATTCCTGGCTTGGTTAGGGGAGGTAAGCCCCCTTCGACCCCAAAAGCCTCCTCAAAGAAAAAGGCAATGCATTCCCTCTCCTCCTGGTGGCAAAGCGCGAGATGTTCTGATGCCGTCAACAATCGACGCAAATGAGCCAACTCCCTCCCAAACGCCTGCACCATCGGCCCCAACTCCCTCCCCCCCTCCCTCCCTCCTTCCTCCCCCCCCTCCTCTTCCTCCTCCTCCTTTTCTTGCAGTCGTGTGGCCAGAGCATAAAACCGACTCGCAGCCTGAGTCAAGAGCTTCTCTGCTTCTTCAAGCAAAGGCAACCGTCCCCCTCCTCCCTCTCTCCCTCCTTCCTCCTCTCCTGCTCGATTAGACTGAGAAAGCGCCTCGGACAGAATCCCTTCCAGCCGATCATGCATCAACCTGTTATCCACCCTCAACAACTCGGCCTGCGACGGGAATTGCTGCTGCTGCTGCTGCTGCTGCTGCTGCTGCTGCTGCTTGGTCTTGGGCCCTCCTCCTTTTGCTTGAGCAAGCTGGGCCTGTAAAGATGCCACTTGTCGTTGAGACGCCTCGTACTTAGCACAGACCTCCTTCAGCATTCTCTCCCCTTCCTCCCTCTCCTCCTCGTCCTCCTCGTCTTCCTCCTCCTCCTCAGCCTTCCCCCCCCTCCTCCCCTGCTGCTGCTGCTGCTGCTCCTGATAAAAATGATACCGCTTCGGCGACAACGGCCCATCCACCGCAAAACTCGGTATCCGTTCCAACCTCCCCAACATCTCCCCAAACTCCTTCTGTAAACTCTTCACCTTTTCCAAATAAACCCTCCGTTGAGCCACCGTCGCCAGAGACGCCCCCCGCCCCCCTATCCCTCCACCTCCCCTTCCTCCTCCTCCTCCTCCTCCTACCTCAGCAGCGGCCAACACAGCCCGACACTGCTGACTCCCATTCCGCAACAACGCCACCATCGCTGCCCTCTCTGACCCCGTCGTCTCCAGCCACTGCTTAAGCTCCTCCTCCCGTCCCCTCAACTCTTCAATCTCCCTCCCCGCGCGATCCAAGCACTCCTGCGCCTCCTTCTCCACCCCTGCCTTATCCTCCTCCAGCTGCAAACATCGTTCTTCCAAGCTAGTGACTGTGCTGCGCAAGCCCTCCTTTTCCTGCTCGCTTCTCTCCCGCTCCTGCTGCAGACGATTGACAAGCACCTCGTCTTTAGCCACCCCACCACGACCAAAAGCATGACCGTGCTTCTTCTTACTCACTACCGCTTCTAGCTCCTTCTTTTCTGCCAGGGCCTTGTCCAACTTGCTCTTGTACAGCTGCGCTTGTGATCGCAACGCCTTCTCCATCTCGGCCGCTCGGGCGGCTTGTCGTGCGCGGTCGGTGTCCTTTTGCTGCAGCATTCTTTGTAGGCCCGCCATGTCATTTAGCAACGTCGCGCGCTCCGCCTCGAAGCAGGCCTCGGCATCCTTGCACGACGACGACGAGCTGCTGCTGGCATTGGCGGCGGTAGGTCTGGAAGTGGCGCTGCGGCTTGGGCCGCCTCCCCAGCTCTTTGAGTGAAGGGGGGTCTGCCCGGCTCTGCCCGCGGGAGAAGCAGGGTGGGAGGCAGACAGCATGGCGTGGGCGTCGTGCTGTTGCCGCTGCTCCTCCTCCTCCTCCTGTTAGTGGTGGAGTGGAGTGGTGGTAGTGCTGGTGAGACCTGGGCAGGCAGAAAACGAAGAAGGCCGCGCTCCGCTCGCCAGGCCGCGGCGTGACCTGATTTGGTGAGGATGAGAAAGCAAGAGGGGTGGAATTGAATGAGTGTACGCAACGGAATCATTGCCACCCAACCTGAGAAGGGTAGACCGCGTGGTCAAGGAGAGGACCCGGGCGTGCACTTGTCCTTCCGAAGGCAGCATCCCCTGGACTTTGCTTCCCGCCCCCCCCCTCCCCGTCCCTTTCCTTCTTCCCCCCCCCCCCCCCCCCATCATCATATCCCCATCCCCATCCTCATCGCGTATCTTGGCATTCACCACTCAAACACCACCACCCACACACCACCACACAGCGCTCCCACCATGTCCACCTTATCGTGCTCCCGCACTGGCAGCCGCCTGCTGCAGGGCCTGGTCCGTCGAAGAAGTACTGGCCTCGGCGCAAGCGCAAGCAACCTCCCCACAAGCCGCCCCAGCCCCACCACCAGCACCACCGCGTCCTTTTCCGCTGCCGCCGCCGCAGCCAGCCCTACCACGCCTCCTAGCAGTATCAAGTGTGAGCTGGGGCGCGTGGTGAAGCTGTCCTCGAACTCTCGGCTGGCGAATCGCGATGATATCAAGGCCGCTGTGACGACGGCGTTGGAAGGCGGGCAAGTCAAGACCTTGGACCCCATCCTCTTCAAGGGCGTCTACCCCAGCAATGCCTGGTTGGTCGAACTACCTTCCCGGGAGGCCGCGCAACGGCTGGTGCGATTCGGGCAGATCCACGCGGCGGGCGGGGTGATGAAGGTGGAGGAGTTGAGGGAGGAGGAGGCGGCGCGTCTTCAGGTGGCGTCGGAGCAAGGGCTGGATGATTGCTGCATCCAGTTGCAGCATGTGCCGTTGGGCATGGGCGTGGACGAGGTGGCTTATTTCTTCCGGAACTTTCAGTTGTCACCGAAGGGGATTCGGCAGGTGGAGACGACGATGCGGCAGCCGAGCATGGCGTGGCATAAGAAGACAGGGGGAGGACGAATGGGCTCGTCCGTGTTTTTGGTACGATTTGCCACGGCGGACGAGGCGCAACGTGCCATTAGGGAACGGCAGTTTGAGAAGTGGGGGGATAGGAGGATACAGATTATTCCGTACAAGTAAATGAGAGGCGGAGGGAGGGAGAGGAGAAGAAGGAAGGATGGCAAAAGACTTGGTGCCGTGATCAGATTATAGCAACAAATTCAACCAAAAAGCAAGCGATATCATATCTTGGTTGCTAAGTTGATATTTCGTTTTTCTTTCGGTAACCATGACTGTTGCTCTTCTGGGGCTGGCAATTTGCTTGTCTGTCCTGCCACCCCTCCTACGTATTCACACAATTCAAATACTCGCACGGCACATATATCTTCCTCCCTTCCTCGCTCCCCCACCCCAACCCTTAAGCCCTCCAGATCTTAATCGTCCGATCCTTACTCCCCGAAGCCACACTAGCACCATTCGGCGCCCAATCCAACGCATACACCTCATCAAAATGCCCCGGCAACGTCTCCTTCGCCTTAGCCCCCTTCGCCACATCCCACAACTTCAACGTGCTGTCCTTACTGGCACTCACTAACAGACGACTATCCGGAGACCAAGTCACCATATAAACAGCCCCAACGTGCCCTACTAAAGTGGACAGAAACCTCCCCGTCTTCCCATCCCACGTCTTCACCTTCTTATCAAACGACGCACTCGCGACATACCTTCCATCAGGCGAAAACGAAATATGATTCACCGCCTGCTGATGCCCCGTCATCCTAGCAACAGGCTTCTTCCCCCCCTCCTCCGCCAGCGGATCCCACAAAAACAAGGTAAAATCATCAGAGCCCGACACGAGCCTCTCCCTCCCTCCCGACCCTTCTAGGAAAGCAGTATACTTGGCTTGGGCTGCCTCCATCGGTGTTGTTGCTTCATGGGCCAGCTTCCCTGTATGGTCGAAGGGGCCCGTGCGCATGACGTAATCAGTGCTCAACGCCAGGGTATTGACTCGATGCCCGTGTCCGACCAATGTCTTGATTAGCTTCCCGAACCCCCCTCCGTTCTCCTTGCCATTCAAAGCCCAGACTTTGATTGTTCGGTCTCTCGACGCCGTGTACAACAGCCCCTCCCCTCCCCATTTACAACACTCCACCGAATTAGTATGTTGTGCAAGGGTAGTCAAACAAGCACCAGTCCGCACATTCCACACCCGCACAGTCCCATCCTTGCTCGACGACGCCATCCTCTCCCCCTTCCCCTCATTTAAATGCAGCGGTTCCCAAGCCAAGGACGTCACATACTGCTTATGCCCCTTCAAAGGCTGCCCCACCGCCAAGCCCATCGCCGGGTCCCACAACCTAATCTCGCCCGCCTTGTCCGCGGAGGCAAACCGCGAGCCATCCGGAGACCAGGCCGTGCACAACACATGATGCCTGTGACCTTGGCACGTATGCTTGGGCAGACAGGTGCCCGTGTCCCAAAATCGCACCGTCGTATCCCCTCCCCCACTGGCCAAGCGCCGGCCGTCGGGTGAGAACGAAACGTGGATCACCGCCTCGGTGTGCCCGGGCATGGTGTCAGTGCAGCGGACGACGGGGCGGACCCTGAACACAGCCAAGGGCTGGTAGCTGATGGTGATGATGACTTCGCCGCTCGAAATTCCCTGGCCTTCCAAAGTCTCGCGCAGGCTCTCCAACACCTCCACTTCGTTGACGTAGCATGAATAAGGGACCTTGCCTTGGTGCTCCTCGGGCGGGCTGGTGGCTTTCCGAAGCTCATTGATCAGCAGCTCCAGCTGGGCCGGCGTCGAGTCCGTGGGCAAGTCGATTTGGGGGCCGGTGCGTTCCCCCTTGGCGTCCTGGAATTGCACCACCATGGAAGCGGGCAAGGCCTGGACCCTTTTGGCTTTCTTCGTGGCCGTCGGGTCCGGCGTGGTGTGGGGTGCCGACGGCGAGGGAGGGTCCGCCGTAGCGGTGGTGCTGCTGGCCATGCTTGACTTGATGGTGGGTGGGAGGCTAGCGCGCTGGGATTAATCCTGTAGTTTTTGTGATGGGAGTTTGGGTGGTGGGGCAAGGACGGCGTTAGAGATGTGGTGGGAGCTTGTGTGGATGGAAAGGGCGTGTACTTTTGTGTGTTGTGGGCTGTGTTCAGGGGTAAGGAGGGGAGGGGGAGTTGGGCAGCCACCGAGGGCAGAGGAGGTTTTCGCGCAAAAAGCAAAATGTTTGATGGGCCATGCCCGACAAAGAGCGGCGCGCGCAAGACCGTGGTCACGTGCCATGCTTGTGTGTGTGTTGTGCGTGCGTGGCGTAAGCTAGTTCTGAATCGAAAGAGAGGCCGTACAAGGTGGGGGCAATAGTGTAGGGGTAGGAGGTCGACCAGCAGAAAGACACTGCACAAAAACACAGCGCAACGAATCATAAAGGCAAGGCGCATCCACAACAAGAAAGAGGACATCGACCCTTCTCACGCATTTCCCATCCCCCACACGCACACCCACGACAGGCTGGGCACTAGGCTTAGACAGCAAGGAAGCATGGGGCGGATCTCTACGGTGGCGGCAGCCTATTTGGGTCTTGGTAAGTAATGCATTTTCACAGTTGCTTTTGCCTTTCTTGGGCTCATAAGCAAGCTTTCCCCCCCCGCTCACGCGCCCCCCCACCCTCGCATCTACAGGCAAGAAACCCAAGCCCAACCCGCGCGCCGACAGCACGAACAGCACCAGCAGCAATGCAAGCACCACATCGTCCCCGTCCACGCCTGCTCCTCCCACGCCTCCCCCTCCTCCTCCCACGACCCCGTCTCACGCGGCGCCCCGCCGACTGACTCGGACGTTATCGTTCCGCGGGGGCGACGATGTCACCGAGGCCCTACACATTGAGCTGGAACGTTCCTTGTTGCAAGTCGTCGACGTGCCAATCGAGAAGAAGAAGCAAGGAAAGGAGCATGTCACCGGGTCGACCGAACCCCACCCCTCCACCTTCTCCTCCTCCTCCTCCTCCAACCCTACCAGCCCGAGCCCGTACCGTTTCGCCTTGGCCAAGCCGGCTACATCCACCCACCACTTCACCCAGGCCACCGGCGAGGAATTCTATAGGCCCTCAACCTCCTTGGATTGCACGCATGGCCCGTATGTGCTGGGGGACGGCGTGTGCCATGCGACCTTCAGCCTCTTTCCCCTCCTAGAAGATCTAAGCAAAAAGAGTCGCAAGACCTTGTTGCAAAGCTTGCTTGATCCAAGCCCGACACGAAATTTGGAGGAGGCGGGGAAGATCAATTGGCACTCGGAGTGCGCGTCGCTGGTGGCGTTGCGAACGGAGAGCGATGGGAATTGCCTGGCGCATGCTGCTTCTTTGGGGTGTTGGGGCGTGCATGACCGAAAGCTGTTGCTCCGAAATGCGGTGCGGTCGTTTTTGGTGGAAGGTGCGAAGAAAGGACCAGGACAAGCGAAGGTGTCGGGGGGCAAGCGTTTGTTGCGTTTGATTCGGAAGTCGTGGGAGGAGGAGTTGGGGAAGCATGGCGTTTTGCTGGAGAAGGAGACGTTGGATGCAGAGTGGGCAGGCCTGGCCAAGCAAGCGGAGAATAGAATGATGACGAATGGCCTGGCAGCCACCACCGGAAGCAACAACGACAAGAAGGAGCAGCAGCAGCAGCCGCAGGCGCCTCAATCGCCGTCGTCGCCCCAGCAGCAGCAGCAGCCGCCGCAAGAGAAGATGAAGGACGGCAGCTTTGCCTACCTGGAAGCAGCGCACATATACATTCTTGCACACGTCCTCCGTCGGCCCCTCATCGTCTTTGCCACTGACTGGGTGGACGCTAAGGGGCGCCAGCTTGCTTCTGGAGAAGAGATTGCGGGTGTCTACCTCCCTTTGGAATTGCCTCGACATGTCTGTAGCCGCACGCCGTTGGTCTTGGCTTACGATTCGTTCCATTTTTCTCCTCTTGTGCCTGCGGACCCTTCGCGGCTCTCGCAGGTGCCCTTGGTGACGAGCAGTGCCCAGCGCGATCAACTGTTGCCGTTGCCTTTTTATGCGCCGAGTGAGCGGAATAAGCCCTTGCGAACGGCGGTGCTGAAGCATTATTTGGACTGTGAGACGCTGGCGGATGGAGTGTTAGTGGTGAAAATTGATGATTCTAGCGCGACCATGCCAGGGGCCGTGGGGTATGCTGCCTCCTCTCCGTTTTCTGCCTCTTCGTTCCCGGCGGATGGGTTGTTGTCGTTGCTGTTGAGTAATGTGGTGGAAGATGAGGAGTTTCGACAGAACGGGACGATCCTCTCTCAAGGACGGAGCTTGTCTCGTAGTGCCAGTGCGAGCGCCATGGCGATGCTTGCTTCCTCCTCCTCCGGGTTAGGGTTGTCCTCGTCCTCGTCCTCCTTGGCGTCGAAGCAGCGGTTGCGTGGTGGTGGGGGGTCAGCAGTCTCTACCCCGCCTCGTCCTCTGTCGTTGGGATCGTTTGCGTCGTCGTCGTCGCGGAATGGGGGTAGTAATAGTTTGAACGCACAGCTACTGCAGCAGCAGCAGCAACAACGACAACAACGACAGCAGCAGCGGGAGCAGCGGGAGCAGCAGATGTACAAGTCTTCCTCCTGCACAGCCATGGGCAGCCGCGCCACCATTCCCAAGAAGAGCAGCACCAGCAACACTACCACCACCACCACCACCAACAGCAGCAGCAGCAACAGCAGCAGCAGCAGCAGCAGCAGTAATAGCAGCAGCAGCTCCTCCACTAAGCGTGAACAGTCCCTCGTCCGACAACTGCGAGAGCACAAGGATCTCGTGTTAGCACTGGAAGAGTTTTTGAAGCGAAGCAAGGAAGCGGAGAAAGAGCAGAAACAACAACAGCAGCTGCAGCAGCAGCAGCAGACGTCGACGGCGCCCTCCCCCATCATGACAGCCACCACCCCTCCCACCACACCCTTGTCTGACCCACCCGCGCATGCAGCAGAGGCGGCGGCACCAGCGCCCACCCGTCCTTTGAGTCACAATTGGCTTGCGGCGTTGCCCCTTCCGTGATTAGATTGAGTGTAATGTTTGTTGATTGCATGCATGTGAAGAACTCTTTTTGAGTTTTGGGGTGAGAGTAGGGAGGGAGGGAGAGAAGGAGGGAGGGAGGGAGGGAGGATTTGAAAAGGAGGAGAAGAAGGGTGTATATGACGAGAAGAAGCGCCCGTTCAGGGACTCGAAACGAAAATAGTGAAAAGTAAGCGTAGGAATGAGAGCAAAAGAAAGGAAAGGAAAGACGATGACAGCAGTAGCAACAGCAGCAGGAGCAGCAGGAGAAAAGCAACACAATACTTTTTTTTAAAAATGATGGATGTATATCGGGGTGCAAGCAAACATGTGTAGAAAAAAAAAACAAAAGGGAGGAAGAAAAACAGCGATAGCAAAAAGGATGAGAAGCAAGAAAGTAGACAACCAATGGAGCGCCTGCGGGCCCGAGTAAGTAAAAAAAAGTAGACAACCAATGGAGCGCCTGCGGGCCCGAGTAAGGAAAAAGAAGGGGGATGAGAGAGAGTACAATGGCGTTGTATCACCCTAGTTTTTGAGTTGAGTGGAAGTGCATATAAAAAGAGAGAAGGAATGTGAGGTACCGACGTGGGGTTTTGGTCACCAAAGAATAAATCGCGGGCTTTGCATGATCATCGAATTGCTGTCTTGTCTATGTTGCTTCTTGCTTCCTTGTCTTGTTGCTCTGCACAAAATTAAAACTTTCCTTATCGATAACAAAGTCACACTTTTGTACATTGCGATCTCTCCCTCCTTCCCATTACACTCTCTTTTTCTCCTTCCTCCTCCTCTCCTCCTTCTCCAGCTCTTACTTCCAAAGTCTTAAAATATCTCTAACCCCTCTCCCTTCCTCTACTTGCCATGATATTTCCCCGCCAACGAATCCAAATACCGCTGCGCACTTTCCAACACTGCCTCCTTCGCATTCCCCACTATAGACGACGTAGTAAACGGACCATACAAACGATCAAAATTAGGCAATTTCTCCACCTTGGCTTTGATCTCCTCCACCACAAAAGCAGGCAAAGGCAAGAGGTTAGGAAAGCTATACATAAACGAACACCACCGGCCATGGGGCACCGGCAGGATAGTATCGCCCGTGAACATGATACCCTTCCCATCTTCCGCCGACGACTCTACCAGCAATACGGAGGAGGAAGAGAAATGCCCGCCGAGGCGCACAACCTGCAGGACAGCGCTCATATTTCCCAAAAAATGAATGGCCCCTTCCCAAAAAATATACCGCGGCCCCTTCCCCTCCAACTTCTCGTCAGGGCGGGTTACCCAATCCTTGTCAAGGGCCTGGAGGTGGATAGGCACGTCTCCAAAAGCCTTGCTCCACGTAATGCACGAGCCAAGAAAGTGCGGGTGTGAGAGGACAATATGCTGCACCCCTCCAAGCGCCTTCACAGCGTCGATAGTGGCCTCGTCTAAGAAAGCACAACAGTCCCACAGCACGTTTCCTTCTTCCCCAGAAGTTTTCCCGCTTTTTGGCAGCTCCAACAACAGGCACCGCTGCCCAATCCCTACCTTGGGGGTAGTGACAATGCTGTAGACATTGGCTTCCACCTGCGTGATTTCGTTCTTGTGCCCCTCTGCAGCTAGGGCGCGGAGACTCGTCCATTGCGGGCCTGTTGCTGGGAGCCACTGCCTGTGGTAAGAGTATGTATATTAAAGAGAGGGAGAGATAAGGAAAGAGAGCGAATTAATTAAGTAGATAATTTGGATTGTCAAATGGGCGTCAACTCGCACAGAGGAAAATGCAATACACACACAGAAGGCAAAATAAACTCACCTATCGTCCTTGCAGATCTTGCACGTCGAGGGAGGGACGGTAGACGGGCCATAGGCATTGCCGCAAGTACAGCAGATGGGGAGGTCGGTGTCAGCTTCCAAGGGAGAGGAAGTAGTAGTGGCCATGATTAGTCTCTGTTTGGGGGGAGGGAGAGGAGGGTGGTATGGTTGGAAAAAAAAGCTGGGCAGGCAGGGAGGCGGCGAAGTTGATTATTACTTGTTCATATTTCATTTGCTTCGGTATAAAAGTACATTGTGTCTTTGCTGCTCATTTCTATCAATTTACAAAAACAAATTTAACAACACACAAATGCATCCGCGTCAACCTGCTGCTCCTACAGCAGCAGCAGCAGCAGCACCACCTCCACCACTCCCATCTCAACTACTACAACTACAAAAACGGCCTCAACGTCGCCACGATCGCCGCCGCCACATTCTCCGGCTCATACCCTCCTTCCAACCCAAAGATTATTTTGTCTCTTCCAAACGCCTTTAACAACCTCTCCCCCACCGCCTCGAAATCTCGTGGGCCTAAGGATAATTGTGCCAATGGATCATCGACTAAACAATCATACCCGGCCGAGACAATGACCAGGTCAGGCTCGAAGGCGAGGAGGAAGGGGAGCACCTTCTCGTCCAACAGAGGAAGATAGGTCTTGATATCGCTATAGGCAGGAATAGGGGCATTGAGCAGATTTCCGTGCGGCCCGTGGTTGTTTGGATCCAGCCCGGTCATTGGGAAGGCGTCTTTTTGATGAAACGAAGCGTAGCACATGAAGGGTTGTCCGCGGACGGCCGCTTCGTTACCGTTACCGTGATGAGCGTCTAGATCAAGTATAGCCACTCTTTGACACCCTAGTTCATCTAAGGCATACCGAGCGGCAATTGCAGCAAAATTAAAGATGCAGAATCCCATTCCTTGCCCCGCCAAAGCATGGTGCCCTGGGGGACGAGTCAATGCAAAAGAAGGCCGTCGGACCCGAACCCGAGCAGGCGCAGCTGCCGCTCCTGCCTTCTTCTGTATGGAAGAACCCACAGCAGCAGCAGCAGCAGCAGTACTCACCAGCTCCTTTGACTGTACCTCTTCCTCCTCCTCCTCGTCCCCAAGCAACGTCTGCCGGGCACAATCCATCCAAGCCGCGGCTGCCAGCAAACACACCTCGTACGTCGCTCCATTCACAAACGTGTCTGCGTCCAAATTGCCTCCACCCCGCGCAGACAAGGCTCTGATTTCCTCCACGTACGCTGCATCATGTACTCGTAGGACGGCGGCCAACGCCGCGTCTGGAGTCGTAGTGGGTGCCTTGAGGTGCACGCCTGGCGTGTGCTTGAGGAGCTGCGCTGGTACTGAGACACGTAGCGGGTTTTCAGGGTGGTAGCCCCGGGCTTTGTGCTCTAGAAAGCGCTGGGAGTAGAGGACATTGACGCCTGTGCCGGTGGTGGCGTGGAGGGGGGATAGGCGCGGGCGCTGGGTAAGGGAGCGTAGGGAAAGAAACGCTGAAGCTGGACGCAAAAGGAGGAGGGCAGGGAGGAGAAAGGGGAGAATTGACGACGGTGGCCTTGGTCTTATTCTTGTGGACGGCATGCTTTGGTGGTGGTTGTGGTGGTGCTCTTGCTCTGGAGGAAGGGGGAGGAGGTTGTGATGCTTGCTTCCTAGGATGTGATGATGCGTCCTCCCTCCTGCACTCCAGCGCTTGCCAACCCGCCCAGGACGTGGAGCAGAGCACTCGGCTTGGTACCTGGATGCCTGTGTTTGTTGTAATGGAGAAGGGGCTTGTGTCTTGTCTTGTCTTGTTTCTTTCGAGTGCACCCTCTGGGAGGGCTTTTTCTGGCGCATGCCGAAGCAGTCGTCAGACGCAAGTAAATACAACAACCTCCTCCCTCTCACCACACCACCCTCGAGCTCATGTTCGTCAGGATTTTTGCTCCCAGTCAGTGCATTGCATTCACACTCAAACCACTACCCCCACGCCCCCCACCACACACCACAGACAACGCGGCTAGCAGAAGGACACGGCCAGACCTTGGAATCATGGCCCGGGGCGACAAGGACATGTCCACCAAGCCTCCTACCTCCTCCCCAGCACCATCGTCCTCCTCCTCCCTACTGACCAGCGCAAGCGCAGGCACCAACCGACCGGCCGCAACCCCAACCCTCACCGCACGTCCCGCGCCCGTCGCACCACCAACCCCTGTCAACCAGTCCCAATCCATCATCCTCCCCCCGGGCTCCACGCCCGTCTCCTTGCTGTCCAACGCCGACCTCGCAAAATTGCTGCAAGGAGGCCAGCCCTCCCCCAGCACGATCTCCTCCCTCCGCAAATGCTTGAGCAAGGCCTCCTCGTCAGCCTCGCGGAGCTTCTACGCCCGGATGAAGAGCAAGCTGATGGAGGAGCAGTCCTGCAATGCCGTGGCGGCGGGGAACGGGGAATTTATCCCCCCTTCCTCCTCCTCGCACTTGCTCCCTCCCTTGCCCTACGGCCACGCCTGCAGCGGAGGAGGAGGAGGAGGAGGACGAGGAGGGCAATCGCACGCGCATGGGCATGGCAATGACGACGTGTATGGGATGATGATGCCGGATAATTCGCATTTGCCCGATCGAAGCAAGAAGTACCTGAGGGAGAATAAGGAGGTGTCGTTTGAGGGGGACGATGAGAAGGAGGGGAGGGAGGGGGAGAGGGAGGGGGAAGGAGGAGGCCACCATCACGATGAGGATGAAGAAGACTACGATGACGATGGCACCGTGGGTGCGGATGGAGAGGAGGGGGGGGAGGGAGGGGGGGAGGGAGGGGGAGGAGGGACGAGTGGGAAGCGGGCGAGGAATGGTGGGTTGATGGAAGCGGTGCTGCATGGCAATGAAGGGAACCTGGGTCGGATGCTAGGAGAGCGAAAGGCGGACGTCGATGTAATTGACCAGGGAGGAGCCACGCCTCTGATGTTGGCCGCGCAGACGGGGAAGGTGGACATGGTCCAATTATTGCTTGATTATAACGCAAGTGTCACGGCACGAACGACGGTGGCCCGTAATTCCGTCATGCACTTCGCGGCGAAAAACGGGTCGGAAGCCGTGATTAAGCTGTTGATGGAACGCGATGCCACCTTGCTGGATAGCCCAAATAAGAATTTGGACACCCCGTTGATGATGGCTGTCCTTGCACGTAAGTACATCATTTCTACCCTCCCTCCCTCCCTCCCTCCCTCTCTCCCTCCCTCGTACAGAACCATATGGCCGCGGAATGTACTCTGAGGTTTTCGAGCACCACTAACCACCTTCCCTACCTCCCTCCCTCCCTCCCTCCCTCCCTCCCACATAGGCAATTATATGGCGGCGGAGTGTATCTTACGCTTCTCTAGCAAGAGCCTCGATCATCAGAATAAGAGCAATAACACCGCTTTGCACCTGGCCGCCAAAATCGGTGACATACGTCTACTCAAGCTGCTGTTGGAGAAAGGGGCCAATGTCACCTTAAGGAACGATGTGGGTTCTACGGCCTTAGATTTAGCAAGGGCGGGTAAGAGGCCGGAGTGTTTCGAGTACCTGGAGGAACAGTGGAAGACGATTGAGGAGACAGCAGCGAGGGAGGCAGAAGAGCTCTTATGCGGTGGGGGAGGAGAGGAGGGAGGGACTGGGGGAGGAGCAGGAGGAGGGGGAGGAGGAGGGAAGAAGAAGAAGAAGAAGGGAAAGGATAAGAAGAAGGTAGCTGCCTCGGCTGTGGCGGCGGCGGTGGTGGTGACTCCCAGCAGCAGCAGTACTGATCTGAAGCAGGAGGAGGATGATGTGGCCTCCTCCTCGTCCTCCTCGGAAGACGAAGAGGAGTTATGGGCGCCTCCCTCCCTCTCCACCAGCAGCAGCGGCAACAAGAAGCAGCAGCAGCAGCAGCAGCAGCAGCAGCAGCAGCAGCAGCAGGAGCAGGCGGCGACGACGAGCAGGAGACGGAAGGGCGACAAAGCTTCTTCTTCTTCTTCGACGTCGCTAGAACTAGTCCAAGGCGAAGAGGGAGGGAGGGTGGTGGTGCGTGGTGGAGCCACCGGCAGGGTGGGAGAGGGAGGCGTGGGTGGAGACAAATGGAACGTCGTGCAGAAGAAGCCGACAGCAGCCGAGAAGGCAGCAGCGGCAGCAACAGCAGCAGCAGCAGCAACGGCAGCAGCAGCAGCAGCGGCTGCGGTCAAGGAGAAGGAAAAGGAGCAGCGGCAACAGCAGCAGCAGCAAGCACAGAAGGAGAAGGAGAGGGCGAAAGCCAAGGCGACGCAGCAGTCCGCTCAGTCCAAGAAGACATCTATCCCTTCGTCCTCCTCCACCCCTTTCTCCTCCTCTTCCTCGACTGCAGCAGCAGCCAGCTCGAAAGCACCCAGACAGCAACAGCAGCAGCAGCAGCAGCAGCAACAACAACAAGCAGCTCAACCGACCCCGTCCCCCAAGCCTGCAGCGACCACCACCACAGCAACCCGCGCGTGGGGCACGCCTGCTTCCGCTCCTCCCTCCGTCCCTCCCTCCGCCCCTCCCTTCGCCCCTCCCTCCGTCCCTCCCTCGGCTGCTTCTGCCATCTCTCCTCCCACCGCGTGGCAACTAGGCGGCGCCGGCGGCAGCAGGAACAGCACCAGCAATGGTCCTTCTGCTTGGCCGTTGGTCTCTTCCTCCTCTTCTTCCTCTTCTGCCGCTACTACTACTACTGCTGCTGCTGCTGTTGCTCCTGCTGCTGCAGCGACCCTGTTGCCGGAAGACTCGGATCTGGCCGCAGCCATTGCTTCAGCACGAGGGCAGCTCTATGAGGACAGCATTAACAACAGCAACAGCAGTAACAGCAGCAGCAGTACCAATCAGCACCCTTTGGGAGGCTCCACCTCCTCCATCTCCTCCTCTTCCTCCTGGTTGAACAGCAGCAACAGCAGCAGCAGCAACAACAACAACCATCACTCCCCCTCCTTATCCTCCTCTCAGCTCCAGCTTCTGCAGCACCTAGGACTAGGCGCCCTCCTCCAACAACATCAACAAGAAGAAGAAGCCACCCTCCTCGGAATCAGCAGCAGCAGCGACAGCAGCAGCAACAGCAGCAGCAGCAGCGGTGCGACCACCCACCCCTTCTCCTCTGCCTCCTCCTCTTTCTCCCTCAGCCCACACGCCCCCCTCCTCTTTCTAACCCCACAAGAAGAGGAATTTGTGGAGCGTTTCCCAGAAGCGGGAGCTGTTGCGCTGGAGGTGTCTATGTTGTATAGTCCTACAGAAGCGTTGGTTCATCTAAGTATGGGCCAATTAGAGGCATTAAAAAGGATCTTACACGAACAAACACGACACGTGGAGCTTGCCATGAATGAACAGCTTAAGGTGCAGGAACGATGGAGGAGCGAAGAGGCAATGAGGATGGAGAGTGAAGGACTAGCGCAGCTACAGCAGCAGCAGCAGTTGCAGTTTCTACAACAGCAGCAGCAGCAGCAGCAGCAGCAGCAGTATTTTCACCCGCAGCAGCAGCAGGAGCAGCAGCAGCAGCAGCAGTTGCAGCAGCCAACGATTCAGCATGCGAATTTGTTGTCGTCTCCTTCTTTGGTGACGAGTACAATGCCTCCCCCCTCTTCCTCGTCCTCGTCCTCGTCCTCGTCCTCGTCGGCGTCGTTGATGATGAATGGTGGTGGAGGGATGGGTGGCCTTCTAAGAGGAGGAGGGGGAGGAGGAGGAAGGGAGGGAAGGAATGTTGATGTTACCACCTCCTTCTTCCAGCAGCTGTCTTTGAATTCCTCTTCTGGTCCGTCGTCGTTGACGGACAATAGAGGAGGGTATTTGGGCGCCGTCAGCAGCAGCAGCAGCAACAATAACGGCAGC
>Ga0105054_10005835_pt1 | contig 17502 bp, 10 predicted proteins | sample BON02_FD_78091 | JGI IMG/M metagenome (GOLD analysis project Ga0105054, IMG submission 78091) | Freshwater microbial communities from Lake Bonney liftoff mats and glacier meltwater in Antarctica - BON-02 (megahit assembly) | ecosystem: Environmental > Aquatic > Freshwater > Ice > Glacier...
CGTGTTCAATAGAAACGAAAGAGAAAACAGAATGTTGCTTCTTGAATGTATTATTCATGCTTCTGACTTACACAACCCTCTGATGGAATTTGAAATTTCTCGCAAATGGAGTCATTTAGTAGTGCAAGAATTTAACTGCCAATACAAACTTGAGAAGGAAAACAATCTGGCTACTCAAGAATTTATGGCACATCCTCCCCAAGATGAAGTTGCATTGGCTAAACTGCAAATTAACTTCATTGATTTCGTAGTGGCTCCACTATGGACAACAGTGTCTGATTTCTTTCCTCCACTAGCTGAAAGAGCGACACAAATGGAATCCAACAGAGAAAGATGGAACCAAGTCCTCGAAAAACAGAATAGTTCAATTAAGAAGTAGATTATTTCAAACTCATTTATATTATATGCTTTGCTGGTCAAACTCTCTTCTTTTGCCACCTTTGGCTGCCAATCCGGTTTTTCTAAAATTAGTTTTTGAAGCTTCTTCTTGTTGTGCTTCTTTCTTCAGGTTGTTCATCTCATCACGTAGTCTGTCGTTTTGTTCTTTCAATTGTTCAATTGTGTATTTGTGATCCAGAGCATCTCCTTTGCCTCCACGAAGTCGCTCTAATTCCGCCATGTTTTCAGCCAAACGTTTCTTCATATCGTCCAACGATCCTAACATAGGGTTCACTTGATAGTCAACCTCTCTATCTAGAATATCCAATTTGTGCTTTTCCTTTCCTGCTTCAATATCCGCCTCGTTCTCTTTAAGCTTTTTTCTATACCTGTGCAATCTATACGATGCGTAGATACCGCCTACTAAAACCAATACGATCAAGATGATCAATAATGCTAACCCCCAGGCTTGGATTCCCTCAGGTACAGGTGGTTCAATCGACACCACAGCGCTGACCAATGGAATGCCTTCTGGCTCAACATTATCAACAGCAGCATCAAAGTCCCACGTTGCTGCTATTCCAGGAGGGATATCGAAGCGGAGTACCCATGAGCCACCACTGATGGTCACTGATTGTGGATACAAGATATCAGAACCGTTCACTCGAGGAGTGGGAGCAGAGTAAATACCATCATTCGCACGAAGCAAGTATGCTTTGGTAAGTTCTGCACCTGGACGGATAGATACGGCAGGCTTCTGGCATGAATCTCTTTGTACTACATTGAAGAACACTGAGGCTCCCCATTCAACAGAATCTGTTACCGTGCTCACCACAGACGTGTCACTAGGTTGCTGAGAAAATTTAAACGTTTCGACATTTACAAGCGATTGAACTCCACTAGCTGAAGAAGACGAAGAAAACCCAAACCACGAGAATCGACTACCAAGTATAGCTTCGAGACTTGTGCTCAGTGTCAAACTATGCACAATTGATGTTCCAAGATAGAACTGCATTTGATTGGTGCTGTTCAAATAAGCAACTTTCCCTTGGTTTACACTTCCATCCAGAGTAATTACAGATCCAGTTGGGATTGCAGAGCACGTTTCTTGTGAAGCAGCTCCGTTCATCTCTGCTACGCAAACGTATTGCTCGCATGGATCAGCAGGGGTGTTACGATTGTAACAAAGATCCACAAATGCAGCAACAGCTTTAGAAGCAAAGGATCCGCCAAAGCCAACAGCATGGCCTCCACCAGATACAGTGTTTACTAGACGATCAGTTTGAACGATGAAAGCTAAGCCATCAGCTTGGTCTTTCACTGTGAAATCGAACTCCGACATAAAGCCATCAGAAATTCTCTCTTTCTTCGTGATCCATGCAGCTGAAGCAGACTCTGAATAGTTGAAAACAAGGCCTTCTGAAGTCACTTTAGCAGGAGTAATAATCTTGAGCACCGCATCTATATCTGCTTGTGCAAAGGTGAATGTTTCGAAACCTGGAATGGGATCAGATTTATCAAGCACGTTACATTCTTGGGACGCTGCAGTCCAAGCAAGGAGTGCCAACAACACTGATTTCATTCAAAAGTTTTGCCCACAAGAATGGAATTCTCTAATGCATTCAATTTTCATGCTTCAGTCCTATACAAATTCATTCAGGTGCACACCTTTCGCAGTTTGCACCCATTCGTTACTCTTATTGTTAACAATAACAAAAGAGTATGTGTTTTTTATGAACCGGTGCATCTGTTGTCATTAATTCTTTTTGTGCCCCAAATTTATCATCGAAGAGTTGACACACGCCATATTTTTTCATTTTGAAACGATTCGAAATTTGGAACTGTAAAATGTACCATGTTATTGGCATTTAAAGTTTAAACCTGGGTTTGGAAAGTTTAAACCTGTTGGAGAGGTTTGGTTTTCCGCAGGTTTTTATTTATATTCCTGCATCAGAATTTAACAACGTTCGAAGATTTTATTTCAATACATTTCGAAATCCTTTTTTTCACATACCACCCTAGTGATCCGTTAAATACACTGAAATTTCTACTAGGTGGTCCACCGTTTCGACAACTGTTTAAAGGAACGAACGGATTGAGGATGTTTCGTAGACTTGCAAGTACCATGGCGAAGGCAGACATATTCAAGCCCGAGAGAGATCTTCACCTCCCAGAAATCGTTCACGCCTCTCTTCCCAAGACGCTGACTGAGGGCAGGCGACTACTGTTAGTGGGTGATGTGCATGGATGCGCTCTGTAAGTATGAAATCCTTGCATCTTCTTGAGCTAACCATTCATCCAGAGAGCTGAATGATCTGCTGGGAGAAGTCAAATACGACCGGAATAATGACGTGGTAGTGTTCGTGGGTGATCTAGTGGCCAAAGGGCCGTACTCGAAGGAAGTGTTAGATATAGCTCGAAGCATGCCGCGAGTATACGGGGTGCGGGGAAATCACGACCATTACGTTATAATGCACCAGACTAAAGACTCTCATCCCGACAGTGAACACATGAAGTTAGCCAGAGATGATCTTGGTGACGACAATCTGGCTTGGCTGGAAAAGCTTCCTTTCACATTGCACATAGAGCAGTATGATGTACTAGTGGTCCACGCTGGTATCGTGCCTGGTTGTTCTGTTCAAAGCAATTCCGTCGACAACATGATTCACATGAGAAATGTCTTGCCTGATGGCACAGCGACAAGCAAAGCAAACGAGGGAGTTCCTTGGCTAGACGATTATGAAGGTCCGTCACATTGTGTATTCGGTCATGATGCTGTTAGGGGTCTTCAGGTGCATCCAAGAGCTACTGGATTGGACACCGGATGCGTGTATGGAAACATGTTGAGCTGCCTCATGATCCCACAGTGGGAGATTGCACAAGTACCTGCGCGTGAGATTTACGTGGCTCCTTTGAAACCTATGAGAGAGCAGTCAGATGATGATGTTCCTGCTGCCGTGTCTGCTTGATTCATTGAAAACGAAAACTATTGACCCATATAAAAGACAGTTGAACCAGTTTTTTACTTTCCTTCATTTGTTCAGAGGCAGCCTTTAATTTCAGGATCGAACGCGGAATCAGAGTTTGAATATCTTTCAGGAGACGTTTATTTAGTACTAATAAATCATTTCTAGTGCTTCCTCATAAGGTCTTCTTATTAAATCAATCAGGCTAGTTTTTTCAGCAAGATACTCCTTCTCTTATCTTTAATAGATCAGCTATTGATGATTCTTTTCCACTGCTTGTAGTATTTTAAAACGATTGATTTTGGTAGCGTTAAATAGTATGCAATTGTACAACAGATACAGCTTGTAGGAACATCGAATTGAAAATTCGAAATAGATACCACGTATCAGAGGTACTTAATATTGTACTAGTGTGTTTCGATCTTCGTGTGGTTGGTAGTAAGGATGAGTGAGACGGAGAAAGATATGGTAAGTAACAGACAAAACATACTGACATTGTAGCACCGTTTACTAATCGTTTCATTCTAAGCTCTCTAGAGGACCATTGTCGGTACTCATGCACAGCGTCAAAACGAATTCCCAAGTTCTAATTAATCTCCGAAACAATCACAAACTGCTTGCACGAGTCAAGGCATTTGATAGACACTGCAACATGATACTGGAAGACGTTCTTGAAATGTGGACCGACGTTCCGCGCAAGGGAAAAGGGAAGAAGGCAGCTGAAGTCGTGAATAAAGATAGGAAGATTAGCAAACTCTTTCTGCGAGGGGATTGTGTTATTATGGTTTTGAAGAATCCCAATATTGCATGATTCCGACACTGCGTTTTAATTGTGCTAGGGTCATCTATTGTATATCGCAGAATAATGTCACTGTTTTTAATTTTAAAGTGCTTTTGCACAATGTTCTCCTTAGGTTTTAGTTGAAATTGGTTTGTGATATATCTGACACGTCAATATTCACTTTAAATGGCGAAGCAAGATAGTATTGATACAAGCGATTTGGAGTAGTTCGTGAATTGCAGATTTAAGGTTGCTGCCGCTATTTAACCTTGCTATCCCTGCTATTTCTTCCAATTTGAAAAAGAAGTATGCATACCAGATTCAAATTTTAAATGATAGAAAATGGATCTTGACCACATTTAAACTTTCATACATAAATGGCATAAATGAGTATATTGTACAAATGTATGTCTAAAATATGAGGGATGCAATTAAGGAGAAATATAATGTGAATGCAGTGATTCCACATAATGTTCTTGATTCTGATTACCTCACGGATTGCCATCAGGATCTTTTCTTTCATCAAGATACTCTACTGCATGATATAGATACTCTTCGATAAGAAAACACATGTTTATTAAGAAATTAGCATTTGATGGCTTTTATCCACTATTTGTAGTGCTTAAACAAAACAAAAATCGATTTTTAACAACAAAAATAGATATTTTTTTTAAACTACTAGTAGTGGATAAAAGCCATCAAATGCTATAAAAGCCATCAAATGCTAATTTCTTAATAAACAAGAGTATCTTGTTGAAAGAAAAGTTCCTGATGGCAATCCGTGAGGTAATCAGAAGCAAGAACATTATGTGGAATCACTGAATTCGCATTTAAAAACAACAAAAATCGATTTTTTTAAAGCACTATGCATACTAGTGGATAAAAGCCATCAAATATTTCAACGGCACTTTTTCCTTTCACTGATGGGACGTGACGACCTAAAAGCTAGTTTAAAAACGAAGACACATTGCAGACTATCCACTCAAAAGCAATCAATAGAAAGAGAAAATATAAAAGAACATCGACATAAAAGAAAAGAGGACTATGCAGAGAGGCTCCAAGTTCACCGAGAGATGGTAGGCGAATACAGATGCAAAGAACATAAGTACCAATCTTTTGTTGACAGAATCAAATTGCTAGGGAGAATAGAAAAGGAAGAGAAGTGTAAATCAAAAGACTTAGAAACAATTGAATCTCAGAACAAGCAAATGGAAGCCAAATTGGATTTCTTAAGACGTGAGAGAAACGAGGCCAGGCGAAATTTTAGATTGTGGAGCGGTGAGTTGGAATTCGAACAAGATTTTGTGTCAAAAGAAGATTCTGTTGAACTGTTGGTTCGTGAGAAATCCAGAATGGAAGGTGACTGCATTGACTTGTCAAATCAGTTAGTCAACGACCATAAGCTTAATGGTCTTAACGAATCTCGTTTTCGATATTTGAAGCGAGTTATTACAATGCACATTCAGGGAAACAGATTGAATTTTGCTCTACCTAATTTGGTCCGTTTTGAGTATTTGCAAAATGTGAACTTAAGTGATAACACGATCGGTGACTATGGATTTCTGCAACTTCTTCAAGGCGCGGATCTATTCCATATTTTAAAAACGGTGAATTTATCCAACAATCAAATCAATGGAAAACTGGTAGCAATAGGAAACTTATTGAGTTCAAGTAGCATCGAAGAACTAAATCTTTCCGGTAATTTGCTGGGGCTATCAGGAATTGCTTTTATAGGATCGGCGAGTATTGAGTCTTCCAATATAAGAGATTTAAACATCTCCAGAAATCGCCAATCACATTCGAAGCGAAGCGATACATCTCCTATAAATCACTTTTGTGAAGCGTTATCAAAAAGCAAGTCTTTGACTCATTTGGACATTTCCTATAACTATCTTTCTAAGGATCTCGTATCGTTAATATCCAAGTCACTATTAAACAATAGAGTTTTGACAGGGCTTCATCTCACAGGAAACTTCGGTCGTGTAGATATAAGAGGATTTGTTGTACCCATAGATTCATTTAATGATGGCGAATACTCACTGAATTGCTGGCGATGCAATAATATGAAACCAGTGCGATTCGAATTTTTTTGCGATAAAACTTCAAAGGAAGAATCTTGTTGGCTACAAGCGACTGTGGCTGTTCATTTAGCAAAGAACAATTGGGATCCAATTGAACTTTTATACGATGCAAGTGGCCAAGTGCACGGAAAGAACAGGTGGAGCATCGATTTCATGCTACCAATCAAGGATAACGTATTCTACTACTTCTCCGTAAACAACAAGATCAAACTTGGATCAAACCAATTGGTTGCATCGGTGAAGAATGTGCTTGTAAGCGACGATTTGACATTGCAAGTGGGACCGACAGGTCAACAGAATTTTCTAGTGTACTCGGAAAACTACTACAGCACACACCTCGAATGGCCTCAAGCCAAACCGAGATTGCCTTGGTCAGAGTTTCATTCTGAGCTTAATCGTCATCGAAAGTGGTGTATTCAAGAATCCATATTCGCCTCTCAACTAGCTACGTTCCTAATAGAGGATTTTTCAGGAACAGAATGCAATCAAGAAATCAAGAAATCGTTCGGCAGCATTGTTCAATGTCATACAAAATACTCGAGCGAATGTGGAGGTTTAAAACTAGGGGATTTTTTGTTATGGGTCACGTCCGAGGAAGATGATCTCGTTTCTCTCCGATCTGTTTTTTCGTCTCTGGCTACGGACGAGCAGTTGCTACCGAAATCACAACTGGTTCATTTAGTATACAAGCTAAGTAAAGTCCGATATAATAATTGCTCGACACTTGGAATCCGAAATGTTGTGGATTCACTTTTACGAAATTTCTCGACCACAAGAGATTCTCCAGAAACTTTTCGAAAATGCTTTATGTATAATCAGAGTGTAGACGAATGGCTCAAGACAAACATTGGCCTATTAGGCAAAATGTTCCACAGCTGCAAAATGAACATGATCTTATTCGCAGAAAAACATTATCTTACAGGTCATCTGTTCCACGTAGCTCAAGTGAAATCTATTGTGAAAAATTCCATATTGAAAAACAGTGATAGTTTCACTCTTGGGTCATTTGTGGACTTCATGGAATGCTTTTGTAGAATGGCTTTTGTCTTCCCTTCCATTCCAGAGCATATTCTCAGCGAAACACCGAAATGCATCTTTCAATTCATGGTTGCATTTGACTTGTTAAGGCCTTCCATAAATCCTCCAAAGAATCTGATTCCAAATCTGAATTTACTGTTCGCGTGGTGCAACGAAGGCGGACTGCTGGCCATCGAGAATCAAATCAACCTCGATAGATCCATTCAGAAATTCATGCTCAGTAAATGCAGACTGGAAAAAGAATGTGCTAAGAGAATGAACGTTGACCCTCTGCATCCGCAGTCATTCCCTCAAATAAAAACAATCTTAGATAGCTGCTGCATGATTGGAACAGTAATTAATGGTTCCACGAAAGTTGAGGCATCTGGCGAACTACTCCAATTGTATCACACGCTTTCGAACACGAAACCGGATGCTTGCACTGCGATCCAAATGGCGATACTTGAAATCGTTCTCTCGTAGAAAAAATATTTTTGATTAATCAAAGTTAATTAAAGTCATGGGAACTCCATTTTCGGCATAGAGCTGTTTCAACTGCACAGGTGTCAAATCCACAACCATATGCTGAGAATGGTCCAACGGATCTTTACACCCTGCACAAACCCTTATCAAAGGCATCTCCATGATCTGTTCGTCTATTACTAATTGTACATCTCGTTGTACATTGTTGACAGCACTCAGCAACGTAATGCATCCCATTTCATGTGAGAAACATTCTTTAGCACCAGACGCTAGTCGCATGTCTTTTGCGCCCAACTTCTTCTCGATGGCTTTCATATTGGCTTCTCGGTCTTGTTTCACACAAACTAAATAGTTTTGTTTAGGTTTCTTTGCCTTGACAAACAAGTTATGCGTCGAGTGACCCAATGGTCTCTTTGCAGTGAGATCGGGATTTTCTTCCAGTCGCGGTACAATGCCCATTGCATGCAGCTTTGTCCATAATCTTTCCTGTGCAGCCTCGTGAGAGAGATTTAAAGATTCTACTACTGCAGCTGGTGTCTCTGACCGATCGAACGACAATACCATTGGTACCCGAGCACTTTCTCCGATAAACTTAAGGAGGACGCTGGCCGGCACACCAATAGTAGCCTCGTTGGTCAACGGATGAAACCACAGGGTATTCTCTGCATCAGAAATCATTTTTTCGTCTAGAATGATGTTCACTTTGCATGCACTGTCGTTAACCAACGCAAATGGAGTTACATTGCCTGCAGTCACACAAAGGGCATCTAATAAGACATCAGCATTCGCCTGACGCATCTCATTGTTATACCCCAGATGTTTTGAAATCGCCTTAATGTCCACAATCGCATTTTCTGGCACGCAAATCAACCACAACATCGAGTCCCCTTCTCCTCGCGGTTTCTTCGCTTTGAGAAATAAATTCTTGCACACAAAATTCCCAGCTGGACTTTTGAAATCTCTTGCTTCTTGGGGCATGCTCTTCATATCAATAGCAGCTGTGTGGTGTAAAACAGGCGCATTAACAGCACCCAGACGTTCAACCATGGTTTGTACTGCCGCGATCTTATCGTCCTTGCCAGCATCGATACTCACAGCTGTCAACTCAAAGGTAGTCGACATATCCACAGAAGAAGGTTTCTTCTTATTTTCCTTTTCCAACTGCCTCTGGTTCTTTTTTTTCTTCGCATTCGCATTTAGAGCATTCGCGGCGTTAGCAGCCCCTCGAACAAATCCTGAATCACCGAAAACATCAATTTGACTCCCAATCCTCTCTCGTTGCAAAAGGTGTATCTTGGGGGATAGGTCCGCACAAGCATTTGCCCATTGGTCAATAGAAGAATATTCAGCACGCTGGTTCTTCAGCATCAACAGTCCAAAGAACGGGTACATGGCGCTCATTAGGAAAGCATCGTCTTGGCTTGGGGATTTACCTCCTAAGAACACGGATTTTGAAACTAGCGAATTGACTTGCTTCAAGTTCGATATCACATCATCGCGAGATAGTAAAGATTCACGCAGCTTGCATTGCATTTCTGTGTGAGCGAGACCTATCACCGCACAAACTTCTACCATTCCTTTGTCCTTGTCCGATAAAAGTCCCTGGAAAAAATCGTGTGCGCTCTTCAGATTCGGTTGCACTGGTAACGCATCTGAACCACCTCCTAAAGCTTCTGCCATCGCGGTAAAAGAAAACATAATATTATGAGGATGATCTCGTGAAATGTTCGTGGTTGAAAAAAAAATAGAGTAGACCCTTTGAATTTAAATGTTTTATGATTGCAATTTAAATCGAGCAGCTGGATCTGTCCAATTGAAAGAATGTCCACATTTGCAAGTCATATGATCACATCCAGAAAATCTAAAAATGACCACTTTACAAAGCGGACAAACTCGTGCAGCATTTTTTGCCCATTTTCTTGTCAATGGACAACGGTGCATCTGCTCAATGTGTGTTTGGTGTTCATTCTTAACTTTAACATGCATTTCAGCCAACGAAAAACCATGGGATTTCAAAACATTGTCTGATAATTGATGAACACAACTGTTTCCTGGGCATTTAATAACAAAACTGCTCCTGAATTTAGCATGTTCCAGGTATTGAAGGAAACAACTGCTGCATATATGGCAACTGCGACTGTGTAATTGGGCTTGCTTCGCTCTTGTGGACTCCTCCATACATATAATGCAAGTGAATGCAAGGCTGAGAAAGTACTTTCGAGCTGCTCGTTGCAATATCACTCTGTATGGCAATCGTATAGCCAGCAACTTTCTGTACCATGTTCGAATCGTAAATGCGGCGAGCGCAATTTTTCGATTCCGTGCTTCGACTTTTATCTTTGCTCGGGCTTTTACTTTTCTTTGAAATTCAAGAAACCGCACATGTATCTGAATCCAATGGAATGGGATCGACAAAACCGTTCTACCTTGCAAACTCCGAGTGTCTACTGAATACCTCCATAGGTTTGTGTGGACTGATACCCAGCCGTTGTAATTCCGACCGCGTAGTGATACACAGCATCCAGGATTAACCACCAATAACGGTCCACACTTGTCAGAAAATACTGAGATTTTTTCATAATGGTTATTGAACAAGATCAACGATTCTTGTTTTCGACTCCTCCAGCCGCTGGTTTTTTTAACCTTTCTCGATGTCAGACTGAGGTCACTATTAGAAGTACCAAGTATCAATCGTGTGGCGTCTTTCCAACTAAAATGATTATTGCAGCAAGTACAAGTGGATGACATGATTGTTGCACCATAGCAATGAGGACAACTACGGATCCATTCTGCAATTCTATCACCAGTAGAAAGGAATTTGAGGCTTTGGGCGCCTTTTTTTAAATCCGCAAAAGAATTTTTGTTGTTCACCAAAAACGAGTTGCGGAACAAGAATAAACACTCTGGATGGAGAGGCCCATTGCATTTGCTATTGGGACATGCCCAGGGTAGCCTGACACTCGAAACCACACAATTTCGACATACCCGGTGGTTGCAAGGATTAAGATACAAGATACTAAGAGGTATAGATTTGTCACAACATGAGCAGATGCCTTTTCTATTGTAAAACCAACATCGAATCCAATTTTGAAGTTTGATTACTTGACGCATTTTGTGGAGAAAGTACTTTCGCCACGAATCTTGAATCATCGAGGCAGCTGCTACATATCGGGAATATGCAAGGTGTCTATCTTTGCATTCCAAAATGGTAATTTTCAATCGTTTTAAAAAGCTTTCATGCTTCCACAACTTGAAATACTTTCGAAGATTTGAAGTTGGTTTTTGCTCAAACGGATCATCGGTTTTCGTCACGAAAACCATTCTTGAATCGAGTTTTATTTCGATTGTTTTTCTTCTTGCACCGTTTCTTATTTCTAGAAAATCGAGTGTTTTTCCCGCAAAATCTCGACAAGGGATTTTGAATTTCTCCAGTTTGTTGATTTTGTAGCATGGGCCACGTCCATCAACTAATACCATTAAATCCACCATAGAGTATACAATCAAAGTATCTTCTTGCGACGAAACCTTTAATTCCCTTTTGATACATCTGAATATTGAAGTTATGTACGCGATCAATCCGCTCCCCATCTGAAGGAGCTCTCTAATTATATTTTGAAAAGTGACATGGCATATTTTCACAAACTTTCCTTTGCATGAGTCATTACTACGATTTGTTATGAGTTTACTGTAAGTACTGGTTCTATAATTTTCTATAGCTTGCTCCTATTGAAGTTATCTATGTTTTACTCTATCTTCGGATAACAGGAATGGGACCCAGATTCAACAAATTGATTTGTCAAATCCGAATATCATGGGCAACAACATAAGCACGATCGAAATGGACAACAGTACCATGGCCATGGCAGTAGGAGCTACGATACTCACTGTATCTATCCTACCTTCCATATTCTCCGGAGTGCCGACATACAAAAAACCAGCTGTGGTGTCCAAACGTCCGACTGAAACTCCAAAGGAGTCATCCATTGAGCTTCGACAGTATTTTCGACAGGGTGACACTTTCAGCTACCAGTGGAGAATGGCACAGCTCCAAGGAATACTTCGCCTTATCGAGGAGAACATCGATGCTATGTCAGCAGCTGCCAAATCAGATATCAACAAACCGCAGGCGGACATGTTTTTAGAGAAGCAAGCGATGATTGCAGACATCAAGCTGATGATGAAGGGATTGAAGGGCTGGATGAAGCCACATGCTGTGGGCATGCCTCTATGGATGATGCCTGGAAACTCTTGGGTACAAGCGGACCCTTTGGGTACCGTCCTCATCCTGGGCCCATGGAACTATCCATTCACTCTTACATTGCTGCCGCTTGCTGGTGCTCTTGCTGCTGGAAATTGTGCTGTTGTGAAGCCGAGTGAGTTGGCGCCTGCGCAAGCTGCGATCATTGCGGAGTTACTGCCGAAATATGTCGATGGTCGGGCTGTTAGAGTATACACAGGAGGTGCCGCTTTAAGCGAGGAGTTGGTGAAACAGACATGGGACAAAGTGTTTTACACTGGTGGCGGTGTTGTGGGTTCTTTGATCGCCCAGCAGTGTGCAAAGACCCTGACGCCTGTGGCATTGGAACTCGGGGGCAAGTCTCCGTGTTTCATCGCCAAAGACGCCTATTTACCAGCGGCTTCCAAGCGGATTGTACAAGGAAAGTTTGTAAATGCAGGACAAACATGTATTGCTCCAGATTACGTTTTGGTCGAACGAGCAGTGTTGCCCCAATTCATCGAGGCGATTAAAAAGCAAATCGTTGTGAATTTCGGTAAGGATCCTCAAGATAGTGAGTTTTATTGCCGTATCATCAATGATAATCACTTCAAGAGAGTAACGAATCTACTGAAAGGTGAAGATATTGTATTTGGAGGAGGATTCGATGCAGCCACCAAATACGTAGCTCCAACATTAGTCATGGTGAACGATGACTCGTCAGAACTTATGACCCACGAGATATTCGGTCCTATTCTTCCAATCCGAGTCATTGATTCTATTGACGAAGGCATTGACTTGGTAAATTCGCGCCCAAAACCATTGGCTCTGTATGTCTTCACTGCTTCATCATCTGTTAGCAACTATGTCCTTAATCGCACCTCGAGTGGTTCCGCCTGTGTGAATGACACTGTATTTCAGTATCTGAATCCCTATCTTCCATTCGGGGGAGTCGGTCCATCTGGTCAAGGCGCATATCACGGAGAATCAAGTTTCATTGAATTCTCGCACAAGAAATCTGTTTTGTTCAAGAGTAATTGGTTTGATGCCCCCTTAAGATACTTGCCTTACGTGAATCAAAAATGGGTACAGAATATCTTCGAATTTCTAATGGGGATGGGATAACCAAATTCAAAAACTAATTATTATAAGAAGAAACTTATCTTGAGAAAATTCGTTGTGTGAACCCGACATAATCTCCATCAGCCAAATTCTCAGAGAGATAACTAGAGAGGTCTGGATACGAAGAAAAATTCTTTTGAAGTTTTTCCAGGGAGATATCATCTCCTTCACTGATGATCTTGAATGCAGCGATGATGTCATCTGGAGTATCACCAGCCTTCAGCTCCTCCACAAAGAAAGCAATGAAATCATCCATGGTGAATGTCATAGATGCGCTCCTAGAGTTCATTCGACTTTCGAGGACATCATCTTCTAGATCTATACCTGCACCTAGACATGCCTCTTTCAGATCTGCCAGTCTCAATTTCCCGTCATGATCTTGATCAAATACACGGAATACTTCTTGAATCTCCTTCAATTGTTCAGCTGGGATTTGCAGTGATTGTTCCGCCATGAGTTGCGATGTAATCGCATCTTCGGACCGCTGGATGGCCTTCGACAGTTGTTCTGAAAGAGCTCGGAGCGAGTAAATGGTGTGGGAAGTGTAAGGGTTCGCTACCACGTTTGCCTCCACGCATTCTGTATGGGCTACGTCTAACTCGCCAAGCTTATCAGTGCCTGATACTTCCTGGTGAAATTGGAACAGGGCCGTTTGCTGTGAGCTTAATGACCCTGAGAGACTGTCCATCTTCTCACGGTAACTGTCGCAAAACTGACCAAATGCATTGGCCAGGGTGGCGAAGGATCGACTCGCTTCATCCTTCCTGGTCTCATTGCGTAGCAGCTGTTGCAAAGCAGTTCGTCGATCGCCAATAGCACCTTTAAGGGTACCTAGTCTCGATTGTTGGTCTTGACAATGACTTGGAGCGTCTGCCTTCTTGCAAGAAATAACTTGAGCCAAGGTCGTCATATCACCCAACTGCGAGGAAATATCCCCCAACTTCAATTCAAACACTCCAAGGGACTCTTCAAGTTGCTTGATTTCAGACACACTGGATCCTGATATTTCTTCTCCAAGTCGCTCCTCCAACTGGTCCACCAAGAAGTCAACTTGGTCAATGCCATGCAAATACTCCTTCAGTTTCTCAACCAACAAGAGTTCTTGTTGCAGAGCATTTTCGAGTGATGCTTTGTGCGCAGCGCCCGAGGACTTCACGGCATCCATTTGCGCAACGAGACCTTCCATGCTCTGTTTCATCCCTGAAGCTGCTAGATGGCCTTCAGTACTGGCTGCTTTTCCAACAATGGCTTCAAGTTCCTGAACTACCCCAGCGTAGAGAGTGAATCGATTCTCAAACGTGTTTTGCACTTCAAGATTCGCTTGGATATCTGGCACCGATGTACCAAGATTGTTAGCAGAAAAAAGAACAGCTTTTTCATCCAACCATGTTCGAACTGTAGCTGATTTAGCATTAAATTGTGCCACTAAATGATCTGCGACCATAAACGCTAAATACTTGTCCAGCAAAGTTCGTTCGTAGGTTTGTTCCAGCGCTTCCAGTTCGTCCCATTCGGAATTCAAAGATTGCTGGGAAATTGCAGGAGCGAATTCTGGGCGCTTGTTATTACGCTTGCTGCTGTTAAGCGAGGTGATTATACCATCCGATTCAGCTCGTTTAGAGGCCATGTCTGGTTTGACGGATTTCATGTACATGGAGAATGAGTCTAGTTTCTCCTTGACTTCTTCTGTAGTGGTACATGCATCTCCCAATGAGTAGAGAGATTTCGATTGTGAGATGAAGGTGGTAACAGTCTCAGAGCCACTATTGTATTGCGAAATCCAGTCATCGTGTCGTCTAGTCACTTCCACTGCATTCTTGATAGCTTTCAATTTGGACTCCAATTTTGCCTGGCCCGCGAACAACTTGAAGAACTGACTCAAGTAAGCCACTTGCGACTTTTCGTCAGGCATGGCAACCACATCTTCCGCATCCAACAATCGTGCGATGTTAAGACTAGTCTCTGCCACTCCAAATGCATTCTCACAGTTTCCAAGTGAATCGGCAGTATTCAGAGAATCAAAGTTTACTAGATCTGGTCTGTATCGGTGAATCAGCGCGTTGAAAGCCAAACCATCTTGCCAGCTGTGCGTAAAGTCCTTGACATCCACTCCCGCATATCCTTTGGTAGATCTTTGAAGCCACAGTAAAAGACCTGCTTTCCCATCAGCACCAGACACTTCAAATCTAAGGATGATGGTCCACATCAATCCCAAAATGATCTTCTCATTTCCTTTCAAAATATCAGACGATCCCACGTTAACCAGCGGTATGTTGTGAGCTTTGATGAAATCGAGGCATTGGTTAAGGTTCTCCAGCTTTTGAATATCCATTTTCGGGTTCTTGTTGATACGTCCAACCTTCTCTTCAGATATTTTTTCCAGAACATTTGCAAGAAGAATTCCAGAGGCAAGATCATCTACCAAGTCGTTTACTTTAGTGTCTGGGGGAAGGTACTGATTGGCCCTGTGCTTGAGGTAAGAGGATAGCAATAGGACAATGACTTACTTACCACCGAGTAAAAGTCTTTCTCTGGATTCCAATCCATGCATCCCTATCTTGAGTTGTATGAACGTTAGACATTTTGTTTTTGGAACGTACCTGAAATTGGCAAAATTAACGATGGTGGTGATGTTTATTTTCTGAAATTAACAGTCTCCAAATTGGATGTTTTGGTATATACATTGTCTTCGAGCACCCATGTTCATTGACTTTTGTGCAAAGTACGAAATATTTACCAAACCGAACGACAAGATTCCGGTGACAAGTATTCCTTTCACTCCCTGTGTAATGAGGTTAAACAATATTCATTGCTTCCCAATTCCACTACATTAAACAAATTCAACTTGCCTGAACTTGTATCGATTGAACAGAAGAAGCTAAGTTGATGCGAAATTTCAACTTTTAATTAAAATTATTTTTCAACACAATAAAAGTTGATTATTTTAATTAAAATACTTCAAGTAATGGACAGAAGCCATTAAACGATAATTTCTCGAAAAACAAGTGTATCTTGTTTAAAGAAAAGAGCCTGATGACAATCCGTGCGGTAATCACAAGCAACAACATTATGAGAAATCACTGAATTCGCATTGTGTCGCTCCTGATATAATTTAATTACATCCCTCGACTTGACAGCAATGCCACTTGAAAACGCCTTCCGTGAAGTAGCCACTAATAAAATACTTTACCATGGTAACCTGTAAATAAAGGACACCGAGAAACTTCCAAATCTGTTGTGATTGTATGTGAACTTGAATTATTGCGCGAGATCTCAAAGTTCAAAGTTGCCTGTTTTGAGACCCCAAAATCCATCTTCCGGCTGCATTTTAAGGTTCCAATTGCTCAGACCTCAAACTTAAGCAGTTGTATACATAAAGAACGGATATTGATTGCCATACTTGACAAAGAGTCATTATTTGACAACTTGGTTTCTGATCCATCCCGCAATTTCATGGTCCAGCTGCTTTTGGGATCTTGTAGGTTAAAATCATTCCAGGACATGGCTAATTTGAATATTGGCTCTATATTCTTGCTTCTACTAACCTGATTTCTTCGAGACTCATTCTGTTCGTACAAATTAGACGAAGCTGAATAACCATGTAACTCAACTGATCAACATGAAATCTAAGAGCATCTCCTCTTGTACTTATCAGTTATAAATATGCGTCTACGTTAGGAAATCATCAAGCTACGCTTGTCCAGTCTAGATTGCACTGTCTTCAACGAATGCTTCGTACTAGCAACATCCCGTTTGATTAAAGCATCCTTCTCGGGGAACTCCACTTCAGTTCCGAATTTTTCTTTTTAAGCTCACTCAATATACTTCTTGGAGTACACCAGGGTTTTCCGTGACCATACTTTGAATCTCTTCCCTGTACTTTGATGGGAACTTCGATCGCCTTCCTCTTCTCTCAGTGACATCTTCATCAAGGTTTTCACTAGGTTCGAGTTCACCTGATGAGTTCTTGGTGGCATTGAATAGTCGGCTAATTTCAGTTCTGATTTCATTTCTCCCAGGCAGGCTATAGCGTCCTGGGTACGTGTTTCTCAATTGTTATTGCATCCCCGCAGGACCCATTTTGTGAGATTTGTTCGCAAGTCCTTGATTGTACATCCGAAATATATCTTCCCGATTCATGGCAATACAAGTGGCTCCATACAAGTCACCTTTGTTTGGGTGCATGGCCAAGCTTCAGGAAATCATGTACTTCTACTCTGCGCAAACAGTTTGGTAGTTAAATTCTTCCATTGCCACATCTTTTCCATTGCGAATATGCAACGTGTTCGAATGAATCAGTGGTCCTGCTTCTCGCACTGCAAATGCCAGTGTATAATTTCTAGGATTTAAGCTTTCTTGATTTGAACAAGGTATGTCAACTGCTTTATGAATTCGTCTCTTGTAGAATTTTAAATGATGTAGTTTCGAAGAGTTAACGATGATAACTCCAGTGAGCAC
>Ga0105054_10005838_pt1 | contig 17491 bp, 5 predicted proteins | sample BON02_FD_78091 | JGI IMG/M metagenome (GOLD analysis project Ga0105054, IMG submission 78091) | Freshwater microbial communities from Lake Bonney liftoff mats and glacier meltwater in Antarctica - BON-02 (megahit assembly) | ecosystem: Environmental > Aquatic > Freshwater > Ice > Glacier...
GGTGGGGGCGTGCCGGAGTGGATGGAAGGAGAGAAGGATAGGGGGGGAGGGGGGGGGGGGGGGGGGGAAAAAGAAGGGGGGGGGAAAAGGGGCTCATAGAGAGATAGAGGATGGAGCGAAAAAAAGGGGAGAGAAAGGACGACGACGGGCGGGGGCGGGCGGGCGGGCGGGAGAGAACAAAACAAAATTCGCCCCGCTCCTCCTCGCCGTCGCTTTTCCGTCCCTTTTTTTGTTTCAATCACAGCGACCCGCACGCCGGCACGCCCATCGCCCCCGTGTTGTACCGCTTCAGCACCCGGCTGTAGCTGTCCAGCACCGCCTCCTGCTCCCCGCCCACGTCGGCGAGCGACGACGTCCGCCCGGCCTGCCCCTCGAAAAAGGCCTGCAGCGCCGCCACCACCGAGAGCATCTCCTCCCCGGCCTCTGCAGGGGGGGCGGCGCCGCTCGCCAGGTTTAGTTTGGCGGCGGCCAGGTGCTTGGCCGCGCGCGCGACGGCCGCCTCGGCGCCGCGGCCGGCGTCGGTGACGGTCGAGGCCGCGGCGGCGCGGAAGGTGGCCGGCACGCCGCTGCCCGGGGCCGGCGGCGCGCCGCCGTTGTGGGCGAGCGGCGTCGCGCGGCCGCCCGGCAGCGACGCCCAGCCCGCCGCGCACTTGTCTCCGCTGCCCGCGGCCACGCAGCCCGCCCAGAAGAGCGCGGGGACGACGCAGTTGACGCCCGCGCGGGGCACGCGGCGGGCGGGCGGGGCGAGGGGCGCGTTCTCCTCGCCCGTGGCCGCGGTCCAGCTGCCGGACTCGGGCTTGAGCGCGCCAACACCAGAGCCGCCGACCGGGCAGCCGACGGTGCTGATCGGCAGCTCGGCCTCGTCGGCCGCCGCCGTCGCCGCCGTTGAGCCGCGGCCCGTGACGACGGCGGCGCGCGCGAGCGCCGCGCGCTGCGAGCAGTCGCCGAAGCCGCCGAACGCGGCCGTGAAGGAGAAGACGCGGTCGGCGCACACGCGGGTGCCCCCAGGGGCGGGGGCGGCGGAGCCGACGTCCGAGAGCAGACGCCCGGGCACGAGCGCGACGCCGCGGCCGCCCGACGGCAGCACCTTGCCCGCCGGCCCGCCCTTCGCAAAGCCCAGCGTCACGGTCGCGCAGCTGTCGTCGTCGGCGCCGTCGCCGGCCGCCTCGTCCTCGGCGCTCTGGCGCAGGATGGCGGCCACCTCGCCCGCGCTGGCCGAGAAGGGCACCGCGTCCGAGTAGAGCTCGGTGCCGTCGGCCGCGAGCGCGAGGATCTCGACCTTGCCGGTGCCCGGGCAGGGCAGCGGCGCGCTCAGCACGCAGCGCAGGCGGCCGGGCGACGCCGCGCCGCCGCGGCCGCCGGCGGCGCCGCCGCCCGCGGCCGCCGGCACGCTCTTGGCCGGGCACGCCACCGCGCCGGAGAAGGGCGCCTGGGCCGCGCCCGCGGGGCACGCGAGCTCGGTGATCGTGTACGCGACCGACGCGACCGGCACGGGCACGGGCGACGGGTTGGCGAGCGCCAGCTCGCCGACGAGCGCCGCGGCGCCCGCCTTGCCGCCGCCGAGCGCAGCGGCCGAGCCCCCGCCCGCCGCCGCGCCGCCGGCGCCCACCCTCTTGACCGAGACGGTGTACCGCGCCCGGCCGGCCGCCCCCTTTTTCAGCAGCAGCAGCGAGGGGCTGGCGTCCACGGCGACGGTCCACCCTGCGGGCGCGCTGGCGGCCTTGGCCGCGCGCACGCCCGTCAGCGCGACCGACACCGCCTCGGCGGGCGACGGGCAACCCGACACCCGCACGCGGACGGAGGACGTCGCCGTGCCCGTGGCGCTCGTCGAGTCGGCGCCGGCAAACCCGGCGGCGTCGAGGTGCGCGCCCTCGAAGCACCCGTCAAAGGGTCCGTAGCGCACGGTGTAGACAAAGGTGCGCGACTCGCAGATGCGGCCCGAGGGCACGGTGCCGCTGACCACGACGCCCTTCACGTTGCTGGAGGCCAACGACGAGGACGACGAGGAGGACGGCGACGAAAAGCCGTCGTACACGTCGACGCAGGCGTCGGTCAGCCGCGCGACGGCCGGCGTCGGCTGCGGCAGCAGCACGGGCGCCGCCTGCTCGGCCGACGCCGGGTCGACGAGCGCGCGCGCGGCGGCCAGCGCCGCGTTGCTGGTGAAGACGCCCGCGTCGCGCACGGGCTCGCCGTCCAGGCCGTCCAGGGCGCGCGCGAAGGCCAAGGCCGCGTCGGGCGCGTCGTCCTGCAGCAGCGAGGCGGCGATCGAGTTTTGGAGCGTCTGCGACAGCTGGCCGAACTTGCTCAGCACGGCGGCCTTTTTCGGGTCGACGTAGGGCTGGTAGGCCGCGGCCTGAAGCGCGGCGATCTGCATGGCCTGGGCGGCCGCGGCCGAGGGGTAGATCGGCTGCGCCTTGGGGGCGTGGATCGCCGCCTTGAGCATCTCCTTGGCGGCGATGGCGTCCATGGCCGAGGCGGCGAGCGCCTCCTTGGCCGTCTGCACTTTGCCGTGGAGGCCGTTCTCGGGCGGGCCGAGCGCGGCGGCGGCGGCGGTCGCGGGGCCCGAGGCGGCGAATGCGGCGGGCTGCGCGGAGGAGGGCTGGACGGCCGCGCCGACTTGCACCACGGGGACCGAGGGGACGGCGTAGACGACGGGGGCGGGAGCGAGGCCGCCGCCGGCCGCCAGGCCAAACTCGGGGCTGTAGGCGCCGCCCGCGTCCCCGCCGAGCGAGGCGCCCGAGAGGCTGCCGTCGTCGCCGCCCCACGTGCTGCCGCCGTTGGCGTCGGCGCCGCCGTAGCCGGCGGCGTCGAGCAGCGCGCGGCGGCCGGCCCTGCCCATCATTGGCGCGGCGGCGGCGGCGGGAGATGGCACCTCGGCCGTGCCGCCCATGCGCGCGTCGCGCTGGTTGGACACGGCGGTGGCGGCCGATGCCGTGCGCGCCGCCGCCGACCCGGCGGCCGGGTCGGCGGCCACGTTGCGCGAGCCCTGGCGCACGGCGCTGCCGGTCGAGGGCGGCGCCAGCGCGGCGGCGGCCGAGCGCCGCACGACGCCGCCCGCGCCGACCGTCCCCAGCAGCGAGTGGAACTCGCTGGTCGCGTCCGTGGGCTGGCCGTTGTACGTGTTGCGGATCGAGACGGTCGCAAACATCTGCTGCCCCGCCGGGTTGAAATCCGGCTGCGCGTCGAACACGCACTGCAGCGTGCCGCCCGCGGGCACGCTCGCGGCGCGCGTGTCGCTGCCGGGCAGCACGCAGCGCGCCTCGGCCTCGAACGGTGCGCCGCTGCGCGACGGGTTGCCGATGCGCACGCGCACGCCGGCGATCGGCGCGTCCAGGGGCGCGGGGTTGTCGACAAACACGTCGCCCAGGACGGGGTAGGCGGGCGCGCCCGAGACAAAGCCCGTGGGATCGGTGCGCGTGTAGGTCACGCGGTACGTGACGTCCTTGGTGGCGGGCGCCGACGCGACGGCGGCGACGGCGGCGGCGCTCTCGGCCGGCGACAGCAGCGCGTCCTTGGCCGACTTGAGCTTGGACAGGAAATCGGACAGCGCGTCGGCCTTGCCGCCCTTGGCGGCGGCGACGCCGACGCCGGCGACGGCGGCGCCCTTCTTGGCGAGCCAGTGGTCCTTGAGCAGCGCTTTTGGCGAGGGCGCGGCCGCGGCCGGCGGCGGCCGCGGCGCCAGCACCGCCTCGGCGTCCGACGCCGCCTTTTGCACGCGCCACTGGTAGCTGCCGGCGAAGGTCGACGCCACGCGGCCGACGCGCACGTTGAGGTCGTAGCAAAGGCGCTGCACCTCGGCGCTCGTGGACGCCTGCTGGCCCGTGGACGCGGTGAGGGTGGCCGTGTTGCGGATGACGCCGCTGTCGGCCGGGCACTCGATGCGCGTGACGTAGCTGGCCGTGCCGCCGGCCGAAAAGGTCCACGCGCCGCCGCCAGAACCGCCGCCGCCCTCGCGGGCGCCGCCGCCCGGCGCCATCGGGTCGGTCACGAGCGCCGAGCCGGGCTGCACCGTCCCCTGCGCCGTCAGCAGCCCCGGCGGGTTGCTCTGGGGCGGCACGACAAGCGGCGTCGTGCCCGTGACCGTGGCGCCGCCGCCGTACGCCCCCGCGTCCCCGCCCACGTACTGCACGGCGGCGACCGACTGGAGCGCCCCTGGTTGCGGCATCCCCGGGAACTCGGCGACGTGCTGGCACGTGACGGCGCCGCAGGCGTCGAGCTGGATGGGCAAGGGCCTGTCGCACACGACCGTGGCCTGCGGCCCGCCCTGCACGCCCGCGTCGATGCTGGTGAGGGTGACGGGGTAGATGGACGGGTTGGACACGACCAGCGAGCCGGCCGCCTGAGACGACGTCGTAGAATCTTCGCCGCTTTTCGTGACCTGAAGAGTCCACAGCGTGTCCTGCGCGTCGCCGCGGAAGAGCGCGACGGCGGCGGCCTCGGGCGGCTGGTTCACCAGGCGCGCGCGCTTGCCCAGCGTCCACGAGGCCGTCCCGGGTTGCACGGCCGCGCCGTAGGTGGTCGATTGGGCCACCTGCACCGCGGTGGGGGGCGGGAGGTAGCACAGCTCGCCCTCGATGCCCGGGTGCTTCTTGTTGAGCGACGCGCACTTTCCCTCCTTGTCGAACTTTTCGCAGGCGACCTTCCACAGGGCGTCGAGCGCGTCGCCCGGGCTGAAGGCGGGCAGGTTGCCCGCGGCGGTGGCGCCCTCGGCGCCGAAGAAGTAGGCGGCGGAGCCGAGCTCCTTGGCGCGCACGATGAGCGCGAGGGCGGGCACTGCGGCGCCGGCAGACTCGAACGCGATGGTCTTGTCGTCGAGCGAAAAGGCGATCGCGGCGGCGCCCGCGCAGCCGGCGGCACCCGGGGGGAAGGCCGAGGCGCCCGAGAGGCCGTCGGGCGCCAGCACGCCCGTGGAGCCGGCGGGAAGCTGCCCGAGCTTGACCAGCGAGCCGCACGTGAGCTCCTTCTTGACGGCAAAGGTGCAGGCGGACACGGCGCCGGCGGCGCCGCCGGGGCCGACGACGACGGCGTCCTTCACGGCGGGGCAGCCGCTCTGCGGCGCCTTCCACCCGTCGGGCGACGCCGTCATCGGCACGACCGCGGCGGCCGCGGGCGAGGCCAGGCGCGCGCTGCTGCTGTAGACCACGTTGTTGTTGGTGTAGCCGATGGCCGTGCTGTAGGGCGCGACCACCGCGCCGTTGCGCGGCGCCGTCACGACCTGCGTCGCCTGCTGCGGCGGGTAAAAGCCGCCGCCGCCGCCGTAGTACTGCACGCCGCCGCCCCCCCCGCCTCCGTACATGCCGCCGCCGCCGAGGGCGCCCGCGACCGCGCTCGCGATCTCGTTCTTCTTGTCTATGATGTGGTTGCCCGTGGGCGCGTAGTTGGCCTGCGGGCGCGCTGCCGCCGCCAGCGGCCGGTATCCGCCGACAGTCGTCACGGTCGTCGTCATGGCAGGGGCCTGCCCCTTGTTTTTTAGGGACGTGATCTTGTCGCCCAGCTGCACCCACGCGGCATTGAGCTCCGCGGCCTTGCGGTTAACGGCGGGTGGCACGTACTGCTGCAGCGAGGGGAGCAGGGTCGGCGCGTTGACCTGCACCACGCTGCCGTCGCCCGCGGCCACGTAGACGGGGCGCGACCCGCCGACGGGCGGCAGCAGGTGCCCGTTGGCGCCGAGGGGCGCCAGCCCCGAGGTGCTGAGCACGGTGGCGCCCGTCACGGGGTCGCGGCGCACGTCCACGCCGGGCGAGACGGCGCGCCGCTGCTGCACGACGGTGGCCTGACCGGTCGTCGGGTCAACCGACACGACCGTGGGGCCCGCCCGCCCCTCGCGGCCCATGCCGGGGATGGTGGGCAGGCGGGGCAGCAGCGACGACTGGACGACGACGTTGTTGCTGGCCTGGGCGGACGCGCCGCCGAGGGCGAGGAGGGCCACCGCGGCGGCGGCGGCGGCCATCAGGGCTGTTGTGTGTAGGATTTTGTGTTTTTGTTGGGGCGGGGGTCGGTCTTGGCGGGCGGCGGCGGGCGAGCGTGAGCGGGGGGGGCCGAGACGAAAAAAAATGCAAGGGGGGGAGGAGCGATTCTGTCCCTTTGCGCGCGGGCAAAGGGACGAGTGGGGGTCCGCCGTGGTCATTAAATGACGCGTTGGACGGCGCTCCCGTCCGCTCGCTCCGCGACCCGCGTCAACGGGCGCGCGCGCGTGCGCAAAAGACGCAGAGAGGGAGGCGCAGTCACCCCTTTGCCGAGAGGGAAACATAAGACCACGCTGACACACGCGAGGCCTCGCAATCGCCGCGCGGCGTGTGTAAGGCCCCGCAGTGCTCGGGCGTCGCGCAAGTGCATCGACACGCGGTCCCATCGGCCCGCGCGCGCCCACTGCACGCGGTCTCGGGGCGAGCGGACGGACCGGCAGAGGCGCTCTGCGGGAGAGGTGTCGCCCCCTTGGTTTTTTTTGCTGTCGTTGTTGTTTGCTCGAGCCCGCTGCTGTTCCTTCTCTCTCCCGCAACCGGAAGCAATAAACGCACCCATGGCCTGAGGCCGCTGCCGCGCGACCGGGCGCCGCTTGACTCCGCGCGACATGGCTCTCGCCAACGCCGCGGTCGGAGGAAGGGGACGAAACGGCGCGGAAGGGCGCTCGAGAGGGGCAGCTATTTTTTTCTTATGTCTTTTGTCTCGGTGTTTTCAAACGCGCCGACTTTCTGCGCCTGTGCGCGTGCGAATCGGAAAAAGGGGTGGAGGCGTTTCTCCGGTACGAAGATATGATCTCAGGATCGCGGGTGCGGTCGGGACAATGGGTGCGTGGGCGCAGGCTCGCCGCGAGGTCGCTTTCACATCGTCGATTCGGCGGCGGCGTTCGCCTCGAGCGAGAGCGGTTGAGCGGCGGCGGCGGCGGCGGCGGCAACGACGGGCGGGCGAAGGAGCCTTCAGAATACCCCTCGTCCATCGCAGCTCCTCGACACAGACTCATCCGCAGACTGGAATTCCTACTGCTCTTCACAAGACCCATCGCTGGCCCATCTGACATTGGCCGAAGGGAATCGAGAGCGCATGAGCGATTCGGCCGGCACCTGCGAGCGCTCCTCACCCTGGATTTGCCGCGACTAGCTCGGCACATGCGCGCCGCGTTGGGCGATGGAGGCGGAAGCAGCACGGGCGCGCTGTTGCGCCAGCTGCGCGCGCGGTTGCGGGCGGCGGCGGCGGCGACGGCGACGGCGACGGCGGCAGAGGCGCCGCCGCCGCGCCCGTCGACGTTTGCCCGCCTGCCGCTGCTCTCGCGGCCACTGCTGCCTCCCCCCTCCCTCTTCCTCCTCTTCTCCCGCGCCCGCCACACGGCCATCACCATCGGCGCCGTCACGGGCGTGGCCGCGGGCGCGCGCGGCGGCGTCCCCCGCGAGCAGCAGCTGCGCCTCGCCCTGCGCCACGCCTGCCCCGCGCTGTCGCCCGCGGCGGCCGCTGCCGTCGTCGCCGGCGCGGGCCGGTGGCCGTCGCTCGCGCAAGACGCGCCGGGCCTGGCCGCCCGCTGCGCGGCGCTGCAGCGGCTGCTCGGCGCCGAGCGCGCCGACTCGCTGCTGAGGCGGGCGCCGGACGTCCTGACGCGGGGGCCCGCGGCGCTCGAGGCGCAGGTGGCGCGCGCGGCGGCGACGCTCGAGATGAGCGGGGGGGGCCATTACGGATGCGGCGGCGGCGGCGAGGAGGGCGGGTCGTCTTCGGCGGCGCCGGCGTCCGCAACAACAACGGCGACAGCAACATCAGCGGCGAGCCCTGCCGTGCCGTCCCCTCGGGCGCGCGAGGCGGCGGCGCGGCTGCTCGCGACGGCGCCCCAGCTGCTGATGTTGCCGCCCGAGAGGCTGGAGCTGCGCGTGGCCAGGCTCGCGGAGCTGCTCGCGCTGCCCCCTTGTCCCGCCGCCGCCGCCGCCGGCCGCGCGCCCGCCGCCGCCGCCGCCGCCGCCGCCGCCGCCCCTCCCCACGACTGGCCGCGGCTCTTGCTATCGCCGCCGGGCGCGCCGCCGTCGCTCGCGACGGCGGCGGCGACCATGGCCGCCGCCGCTGCCTCCGGGCCGGCGCACCGGAGCAGCGACGCGTCCCTCGCCGCCGCGGGCGTCGGGTGGGCCGTCCTGCCTCTGGGCGCGCTGGCGGCCCTGACGCGTTCCCTGGCCGCCGAGCTGGGGCTGGGGGCGGCGGCGGCGAGGGGCAGCGGCGGCAGCAACGGCAGCAGCGGCGGCGAGGAGGGCGGCGGCGCCGGCGCGGCCCCCGCCGCCGTCGCTGACCTGGTCTTGCGCGAGCCGCGCCTGGCCGAGCTGGCCGCCGGGGCGGCGGGGCCCTCCGACGTCGAGGCGAGCGTGCGCGAGCGCCTGGACGCGCTGCGTCAGCTGCTGGCGCTGGGCGAGGCCGCGGAGGCGGAGGCGGCGGCGCCAGCCGGCGAGGCGCGGCGCGCGGCGGCGGTCGCCGCGCTCGACGACGCCGTGCGGCGCGCGGCGCGGGCGCACCCGTCGCTGCTGACCCTGCCGCCGTCCGCGTCCCAGCGGCGCCTGCAGCGGCTGGTGCGCGCACTGCCGGAGGTGTGGGCGGCGGGGCTGGTGCGCCCGCGGGTGGCCGAGACGGCGGCGGCGGCCGTCGCGGCGGTGGCGGCGGAGGCAGCGGCGGCTTCGGCCTCGGCGCTCGACGCGCCAGCGGCGGCGGCCGCGGCCGCTTTGGACGCGGCCGCTGCGCGAGCAGCGGCAGAGGGGCGCTGCGGGCCCTTGGCGGTCGACGCTGACGCGCTGATTTCCAGCCCGGCGCTCGCCGCCCTTCTGCTCGCGCCAGAGCTGGACGTCGCGCGCCTCGAACACTGGGACCACCGGAGCGGCGCGCTTGGCGGCGTTGCTGGCGGCGGCGTTGGTTGCAGGAGCGGCAGTGGCAGCGGCGGCAGCGGCGGCAACGGCGGCAACGGCGGCAACGGCGGCAACGGCGGCGACGGCGGCGACGGCGGCGGCGGCGGCGACGGCGTCGCGCCCGGCCTCGGGCAAAAAAAGAACAAAGACCAGCTGCGCGCGTGGTTGCTCGGCGAGCGGCTCGATACGATCGCGTGGCATGTCCTGCGCCTGAGCGGCACCGACGCCCACGGAGGGCGACAGGCGAAGCAGACGCAGCAAGGGGAAGCGGCAGCCAGAGCATCGGCGGGCGGCGCGGCGAGGGAGGAGGAGGCGGCGTTCCGCGGGTGGGCGGCCGCGCGCGGCGTCGCGCGCCGCGCGCCCGAGGCGTGGGGCTGGGCGCGCGAGTTCCAGGGCGACCTGCGCGGGCCTGGCGACGCCTTTGAGCGCTGGTCGTCGGCGCTCGAGGCGCAGGAGGACGGGTGGGCGCGCGGCGCGTGGGCGTGGGCGGCGCTGCAGCCCAAGCAAGCGGCAGGCGAGGCGGCGGCGGCGGCGGCGGGCGGCGGCGGCGGCGGCGGCGGCGGCGGCGGCGGCGGTTGCGGGACCGGCGCGGACTCCCAGCAGCGCCAGCGGGCGCCCTTTGCGCTGGCCGACCTCCCCAAGCTGACGGACGGCGAGTTTGACGCCCGGGCCGTGCGCTCGGGCCTCCCCGCACTGCGCGACGCCGTGCCCCTGCCCACCCGCGACCTCTCGGCGGACCAGATGACAGGGCTGCTGTCGGCGGCGGCAGCCTCGGCAGCGGCGGCGGCTTTGTCGGCGGCGGCGGCGGCGGCTTCGTCCGCGTCGCTGGCCACGGTCGCGGCGCCCGACCCGGCCGGCCCTCTCTGGGCGACGCTCTCCCGCCACCGCGCCCTCTGGGCCCGCGTCCAGGGCGCGGCGGCGGGGGGCCCGGGGGGCTGGGCCGACGAAATCGACGAGTGGCGGCGCCACCTCGACGCCGCGCTGCTGCCGCCGCCGCCCGTGGGGGGGACGCCGCCCGCCCTGGGCCTTGGCGGAGGGAACGCCGGCGCCAACGGGCGGCGGGTCGCGGCCCGCGCTTCTTCTCAATCTGATCAGAAGCTGCAGCAGCAGCAGCGGGTGCAGCCAGCCGGCGGCGGCGGCGACGGCGACCGCGCGGCGCGCGCCGACCGACGCCGCGCCTTTTGGTCCGCTCTCGAGCTCGACCCGGAGCCGCGCCTGCAGCGCCTGCGCTTCCTTAGGCAGGTCGCGGGGGCGGAGGAGGAGGATGATATAGAGGAAGGGCCAGGCCGGGGCGCCGCCATTCCCGCCACCGCTGCCCCCTCGGAGGCCGCCTCCGACGCCGTCTCTGCCCGCGCCGCCGCCGCCGCCGCCGCATCCGCCGGCCTCTGGGCCTCCCTGGCGGCCGCGGACCGCCAGTTCACGCGCCAGCACGGCCCCTGGCGTTACGGCGCGTGGCGCCGCCTGTCGGCGCTGGTGGCGCCGGCGGCCCCCTGGGCGGCCGAGCTCGTGGCCGCGAGGGGCGCGCGGCTCGAGCGGCTGCTGCGGCTGGCGTCCGGCCCGCGCGCCCGCCGGCTTGAGTTCCTGCTGCACTCGATCGACCCGGCGCAGGCCTGGGGCGGCGGCGGCGGAGGAGGCAGGGAGTTTGGGGGCGCGGCGGCAGCGGCGGCGGCGGCGGCGGCCGCCGCGCGCGCTCCCACCGCCCCAGCAGCCCCCCTCCCTCCTCCTCCTCCCCCTCCCCTGCCGCCGCCGGGCGACGAGTGGCGCGCCGTGGGCCTGTCCGAGGCCCTCGAGGCCGACGACGCCGCGTTCGAGGCCGCCTTCCCGGACTCGCGCTTCATGGCCTGGCGCGCGCTCGCCGAGCTCGCCGGCACGCTGCCGCTGACGACGACGCTCCTGCCGCCGCTGCCCGTGTGGCCGCCGCCGCCGCCGCACCCGTCCCCTCCGCCGCCGCAACCGCTGCTGCCGTCCTCGTCGTCGTCGTCGTCGTCGTCGCCGTCGGCCGAGGCCGGGGCCGCCGCCGCCCAGTCGCCCTACTTTTACTATTTCGCGGACCGCGACGAGGAGGACGACGAGAGCGAGGCGATGGCCATGATGGCCGGCGGGGCAGAGGACGGCGAAGCGACAGCGGGGGGGGATCAAGCCGGCCAAGGCGGCGACGCGGAGGAGGAGGACGGGGGCGAGGAGGCGGCAGCGGACGAGGACGGGGGCGAGGCGTGGGCGGGCGCGGGCGGGGCCGGCCCGTTTGCCGCGCCTGCGGGCGTCGCCCAGGCCGATCTGGGCCCGCCCCGCCGCTCGCGCGGCCGCCCGCGCCGCTCCCCGTTCTTGCCCACCCCCTACCTGCCCGACTTTGGCGGCGCCGGAGGGGGAAGCGACGGCGGCGCGGGGGCCGGCGGCGCGGGGGGCGAGTCCGGCGTCGGCCAGAACGGCGGCGGCGGCGCGGGAGCCTTTGCCTCCGCCCCTGCCTCGTCCGCAGCAGCGCCGTCGCCCGGACCCTACGCCTACGCGACCGCCTCCGCCTCCGCCGCCGTCGCCGCCGCCGCCGCCAGCGGCGGCTCCCCTGCGCCGGGCCCGCAGCGCGTCGCCGAGATGGCCGAGCGCGCGCACCGGCTGGTCGAGCTCGTCGGGCGCTGCCCCGCGTGGGAGCGCGAGGCGAGGGGCCTTGGCGTGCCGGCCTGGCGCGGCCTGCTGCACCTGTTCACGCCGTCGGCGCGCGAGCCGCGCCTGCGCTTCCTGCTCGCCACGGGCCTGGCGGGGACGGGCGGCGCGTCCTCCTCCTCCTCCTCTGCATCCTCCTCCTCGGGCGGGCGCCCGCTCGTCGCGACCCTGCGCGCGCCTCTGCGGCCCTTCGGCCAGGCCTTCCTCGGGTTCGAGCCGTGGCGGCTGCTGGTGGCCGCGGCGGCGCCGTGCCCGCCGTGGCGCGCCGAGCTCGAGGCCATGCCGTGCGTGCAGCTGCGCGCGCTGCTGGAGGACGCGCGGCGGCGCCCGAGGGCGGCCGCCGCCGCACCCCCGCCGCCTCCTCTGGCCGGCGGCGCGCGGAGCCGCGGCGGCAAGGAGCGGCGGCCGGCGAGGACGGCCGCGGCGCGGGCGGCGGGCGGCGGCGGCGGCACGGCCGGCGGCGCGCGCCGCCGCCAGTTCGAGCGCCAGGAGGCCGCGGCCGCCGAGGCCGCCGCCGCGGCCGCCGCCGCCGAGGCCGCGGGCGCCGACCCGCTGGCGGAGGAGGACCCGCTGGCGGCGCTGCGCGAGCGCCTGCGCTTCCACAGCCAGTACCGGCGCTGGACCAAGGTGTCGCTCGGCGACGTCGTCCGCGGCACGACGGCGGTCGAGGCGGAGGGGGGCGCGGAGGAGGGAGGAGCATCCGGTCCTCGGGCAACGGCGAGCCCGCGCCGGACGAGGACGAGGAGCGTCGCCGCCGCCACGAAAGCGTGAGCGAATCTCGATTTCGCCGCGGCTTTCAACTTTGTTCAAAGTCATCGGACGCAAAACTCAATAGGAGGAAGAAAGAACACACACACGATACATGCATACGCAGCTTTTGCTGCTTGTTGCTGAAATAGAAGGATGGGACAGGGAATGAAATGGGCTCAATCTTCAATCGCGCCCGCCGCCGCCAGCGCGCCCGCGCCCGCCGCCGGCGCGCCCCCGCCCGCCGCCGCGGCCTCCGCCGCGGCCGCCGCCGCCGCCGCCCAAGCGGCCGCCGCCGCCGCCGCCGCCGCCAAAGCGGCCGCCTCGGCCGCCCCCTCCGCCCCCGAACCGCCCGCGGCCTCCGCCGCGCCCGCCCTGCGGCCCGTCGAACCGGCGCTTGCGGTCGCCGCCGCCGCCGCCGCCGCCGCCGCCGTCGCCGCCCTCGCCGCGGCGCGCATCGGCCGCCGCGCGCCCGGCCGCCGCGCGCTCCTGGAATTGCCGCTCCTCGTCAGCGTCGGCGGCGGCCGCGCGCACGGCGCGCCAGCCCTCGCCAGCGAGCACGGGAGCGGCTGCGCCTCCAGCGAGGCGCGCCGTCAGGGCCGCGAGCGCGCCCCTGGCGGCGTCGGGCGACGCGTAGCGCACAAAGCACGACACGGCGCCGGCGGCGCCGGCGCCGCCGACGGGGCCCGAGGCGGCGGCGGCGGCGGCGGCGGAAGCGGGCGCCCCCGTGACCACCTCGACGTACTGGACGCCCAGCTGCCGGCCGCCGAGCGCCTCGCGCAGCGCGCGCGCGTCGACGCGCGGCGCCGCCGGGGGCGGCGGCGGCGGCAGGGCCGGCGCGGGCGCGGGAGCGTCGGCGGCGGCGGCGGCGGCGGCGGCAGGGGGGGCCGCGGGCGCGGCGGCGGCAGCGGGGGCCTCGGCGACCGCTTCCTTCGGCGCCTCGGCGGCGGCCGCGTCGCCCTCCTTGGCGGCGGCGGCGGCCTCCTCCTCGCCCGCCTTGGGCGCCTCCTTGTCCTTGGTCTCTACCGCTGCCGCCGGAGCCGGGGCCTCCGGAACCTCCGGAGCCGCCGCCTGCGCCGCCGCCTGCGCCGCCTGCGTCGCCTCGAGGTCGACGCGCACGAGGCAGCCTGGCTGGTGCTGGTGCGGCGAGGGCGCCGCGGCGGCGGCCGGCGACGGCGCCGCCGCCGCCGACGCGCTTGCGCCGCCGCCGCCGCCCCCCTCGCCGCCCTCCTGCCGTGCGCGCTTGGCCGCCGGCGGCTGCCGCCCCTCGGCCGCCGCCGCCGCCGCGCGCGCGCGCAGGGCCCCGGCGTCCGGGCAGAAGCCCGCGTTGATCTCAGTGACCAGCGGCGCCTCGTCGTCCGAGTCTGCCTCCTCCAGCGCCTGCAGCGTCAGCGGCGGCGGCGGCGGGGCGCCCGCGGCGGCGGCCGCGGCCGCGGCGGTCTTGCGCTCGGCGATCTTGCGCGTCAGGTAGGCCTGCTTGGCCTCAAGCCGGAGCGGCGCGCCCGCGTAGCGCAAGGCGGGGGCGGGGGCGGCGGCGGCGGTGGCGGCGGCCGCGCCCTCGCCCCCGCCCTCGCCCTCGCCGCCCTCCTTCTTGGCCTGCTCCTCCGCGGCCTGCTCGGCGGCGAGGGCCAGGGCCGCTTCAAGGGCCTGCTTGGAGCTGAACTCGACGAACGCCGAGCCCTTGAAGTCCTTGGATCCCGGGTGCCGGCGCAGGCGGACGCAGTTGACGGCTGGCACAGGGGAGGCGGCGGCGGCGGCCGGGGGGGCAGGTGCGGCGGCGTCGGCGGCGGCGTTGTCCTTGGCCGGGGCGGCGTCGTCGCCGGGGGCGGCGGCGCGCGCGGCCAGGCGAGGCGCCAGGCGCTCGTTGAGGAAGGCCGCGATGGCGTCGATCGTGGCGTCGCGCGGAAAGGGGCGCGCGTAGGCCGAGCGTGCGTCGACGGCGCGCGCGGCGTCCTTGGCGGGCGGCAGCGGCGCGGCGCGGCGGACCTGGAAGCCCGTGTCGCCGACGGCGACGGCGCCGGTGCCGCGCTTGCGCACGGCCTCGGCGACGGCGAGGACGAGGTCGTCGGGGATCTCGTCGGCGCGCGCGGCGCCGAGCTGGGGTGTTTTTTATTTGTGGGATTTGTTTTGTGGGTTTGTTTTTTTTTGGGTTTGTTTTTTTGTGGGTTTGTGGGTTTGTGGGTTTTTTTTTTTGCGGCGTGTCGTGTGGGCGACTTGAAGAGAGCGAAAAAGGAAAAAAAAAGAAGCAAAAAAGCGAAACGAAGGAAGGGGGGATACGGAGGCGCAGTAACGGTCGCTCCCCGAGGCCGGCCAGCGGGTCTCCGCCCCCCTCTTTCAAGGGAGGGGAGGCAGGGAGCGCCCTGACTTTGCGCCACCGCGGGCGCGCGACGAAGCCGCGGCGCAAACCGGCCGGCGGAAACCGCCGGCGGCCGGGCCGGGCACAACCCCGGCGTGATTGTGCTCGGCCCGAGCGCGCCACGAGGCGCCCGGGCGTGCTGTTGCAAAGATACTGCCCAGCAGCGCACGGGAGATGTGACGCCGTCGGACACCCCTTCCCTCGTCCCCCGCCCTCCGACCGCGGACGCGGACGGAACACGGGGGCGCTGATAAGGGAAGGGGGGGGAGCGACGGCAGCAGCGCCGCCAGGTAATTATTCTTTGCGTTTGTTTTTTTTCGAAAGGGGGGTGGAGGATCCTGTACATCCCATGAAACCACAGTAGTGCGGTCGCACGATCGAACGCGGGCGCGGGGTCAAGGGACGTGGCGGAACAGAGAGGAGCGGGCGCGCGCGCGATGCCCCGAAGAAAGGAGGAGAGAAAAAGACGACGGCGGCGGCGACAACGAGGGGGCGGCGCTGACTCACGCCGAGGAGGCCGCGCATGCGCGAGAAGGACAGCAGCAGCGATAGGTCGACGAGGCCGTCCGGGTGCGCCTCGGCTTGGGCGCGCAGGAACTTGTCCTTGGGCAAGTTGGAGTCGGAGAAGTAAAACTCGAGCTGTGGGGTTGGTGTCGTCGTTGGTAAAAAGAAATTGGTGCGGGGAGGGGGGCGTGTGAGCGCGGGCCGGGCGGAGCGGCGCGGCGTCCCGCCGACGGCGCACCAGCGACGAGAGCCGACGCGATCAAGCCAGGCAGAGGGGGCGGCGCGCGCGCGCGTGCGCGTGGTTGGCAATACTCGTGACGCATGACCGGTGGGGCAACGAAGGAGCAGGGGGACGCGGGACGCGGGGCGGAAACCAAGTCTGCGCCGCCTCTCCTCTTGTCGTCCGTCTCCCTCCCGTCCATCCGCAAAGGGCGCGGGCTGCCTGATCAGGCGGCTAGCAAACACTGGGCAGCGCACCTGCTTGACGACCTTGGCCTGCATCCCCTCGTCCAGCGCCGCCGCCGCCGGAACGGGCGCTGGCGGGGGGGCCGCGGCGGGCGCAGCCTCGGTCATCTCGCGTCCTCCTCCTTTGGGTGAGAGAGACGGGTGAGAGAGACGGGGTGTGTGCTCGAGCGCGCGACAGGAGGAGTTTGTGCGTGTGAATGTAAGTGTGCGCGAGCTACAACTGGGACGGACGTTGGGAGAACGCAAGCGTGCGGGAAAGAGGAGGGCGCGTTCTTGTGCGCATCGGGCGGCCGACGCCCGACGGCGCGTCGATCAGCGCTTTTGCCGGATTCGAGAGACGCGGCGAGAGCAGACACGCGATAATCCGTCGAATCGTATATATTTTGTTTTGTTCAAAGCACGTGCTCTCACTCTTCTCTCAGGACGGAAAAAACACACGACGCGCGCGCGCCTCTCCCGCCTCACCCGCGGCGTTTGCCCCCTCCCCCCCCCTTTGCGAAAGAGGGAAAGGGACAAGCCCGCGGAGACGAGCTCCGGCGCGCCGGCGGCGGCGCCAAACAAGGGTCCCCGCCGCCGCCCGCGTCCCTTCCCGAAGAAAAAAAAAAAGGCACAGGACACACGCAGGGGCAAAAAGAACACACCCTAGCAGGCGGCTCCATCATCTCTCTCTTCTCCTTTTTACGCCGTGGGCACAAACTTGCCCGCGTTGGCCCAAGCGTTGTTGACGCCCGGCTCGGCCAGGTGCGACGTCAGGTTGGCGACAGGGCCCTCGCCCGTCACGATGGCCTGAACAAAGTAGCCAAACATGGAAAACATGGCGAGGCGGCCGTTCTTGATCTCCTTCACCTTGAGCTCGGCAAAGGTGTCGGGGTCGTCGGCCAGGCCGAGCGGGTCGAAGGGCCCGCCCGGGTGCAGGTTGTCGAGCACCTCGCCCGAGCCGGGCAGCTCGCCGCCCGCACGGTAGCCCTCGGCGCCGCCCATGAGCACGACCAGCACGGCGACCGTGGCGCCGATCGACTGCGCGTGCACGAGCGACGGGTTGCCCAGGTAGTTGAGCCCGCCGTCCTCGAGGATGGCGTGCTGCAGCTTGAACCACACGCCGCCGTAGGGCAGGTCGCTGTTGCCGTTGACGGCCAGCAGCTCGGGCACCAGGCACCCGAGCGCGCCCAGCATGGCCCAGCGGCCGTGGATGAGCTCGAGCTCGCGGTTCTTGGCGAAGCGCACGGGGTCGGCCGAGAAGCCGGCCGTGTCCCAGCCGTAGTCGCCGGGGAACTGTTGGGTTTGGTTGGTTGAGTGTGTCGGGGGATTGAGAGAGAGGGAGCGTGAGTGTTTTCGGCTTTTTTTTTCTCCGGCGTCTCGGTCGCGGCGAGGGAGCGAGAGAGAGCGCGCGGAGAAGGGCACGAAAACGACGCTTTATTCTCACCTCGCCGGTCAGGTAGGACGGGGGCTCGCCCGAGAGGGCGCCGAGGTACAGGGGGCGGTCGGGGCCGTACCAGAACGAGTCCTGGGACTGTGGTTTTTTTTTTTTTTTGGTAGAGAGGGATTTTGGGGGGGGGGGGGGGGGGGGCGGGGGGGGGGGGGGGCTCGCGGGGGCCCCCCCCCGCGGCGCCCGCCCCCCCCCCCCCCCCCCGCTCTTTGTCGATGCGCCGCCCGCGCGCCGGGCGGCGGCTGGCGCGAGGGCCGGCAAGGCACCTGCTGGCGCGCGCCGGCGTCGCCCCCTGCCGCCCGTCGCAGGCGCGCCCGACTCCTTGCCTCCTCTTCCCCCCCCCCCCCCCCCCCCCCCCCCCCCCCCCCCCCCCCGCCCCCCCCCCCCACCCCCAACCCCCCACCCCCCCCCCAACACGCCCGACCCACAAACCCCACCCCAGGACGAGCCCCCACGCCCCCCACCCGCACACAC
>Ga0105054_10005839_pt1 | contig 17490 bp, 12 predicted proteins | sample BON02_FD_78091 | JGI IMG/M metagenome (GOLD analysis project Ga0105054, IMG submission 78091) | Freshwater microbial communities from Lake Bonney liftoff mats and glacier meltwater in Antarctica - BON-02 (megahit assembly) | ecosystem: Environmental > Aquatic > Freshwater > Ice > Glacier...
AAAGTATTTTTAAATGCCTTAGTGGCTACTTCATGGAACGCGTTTGCAGGCGACATAGTTGTCAAGTCGAGGGATGCAATTAAATTACATCAGGAGAAATAGAATGCGAATCCAGTGATTCCGCATAATGTTCTTGCTTCTGATTTCCCCACGGATTGCCATCAGGCTCTTTTCTTTCAACAAGATACTCTTGTTTCTTAAGAAATTAGCATTTGATGGCTTTTATCCACTACTTGTTGTGCTTCAAAAAAATCGTTTTTGTTGTGTTCAATTTTATGCCGAGTCTAAAAAATTCAAAATTAATTTACAAAAGAGACTTTGATTCTTCTGGTGGTATATGCGTGTCATCGTTAAATATTCCGGATATGATTTTATGAAAGGAATTGTGCCCTGGACTCGGATCCACAAGTGAAAGTGAAGTATTCCTGAACGGGATTATTTGAAGTTGTCGAATTTGGGGATCCACATCGAGATATGTTTTTGAAATATGGTCCAGAACCATGCCATGAGTAACTACTACTAACACCTGCTGGTGTGGCACTTCTTTGGCATGTTCCAGAATCATTTCCCAGGCATCAGCGATTCGGGACTGAAACATCCCAATCGATTCCCCTTTTGGAGGAAAATAGGTTTCAGAAAACAAATCAATTGACTGAGAAAATACTTCGCCATAAGGTTTCCCTCGAAGGTCTCCAAAGTCGCGTTCCTTTTTTATGATATATCGATAAAAAATTACATCTAATTATCTTCAATTCAACTTACCTGCAGGAGCGGATGAAGTTGTACCGGAACCCGAGTTGCAGATGAAATAGCATTGGCAGTATTTTGCGTTCGTTCCAAATCGCTAGCAATTATTTTGTACACCTTCCACTCTTGGGCTATACGTTGTCCCGCTCGTTTCGCCTGTTCATGACCTGAGGAGTTCAAAGGTGTTGAGGGCAGTTGAAGGATCTTTGTTCTATTCCCTTCCGTTTCACCTACATATGCGTTAAAGCAATTAACTTCTGAATATACATTCAACCTACCATGGCGAACCAGCAAGATCATGATGTAGCTCACTACCAAAAAACGATTTTAAATACCAAAAAAGGTCGGAATGAAAGTTCTTCCCCGAAGGCTAGTCGCACGTTGGTGTTCATTCGCTTAATGTTCTGTTAAATAATACGCTAACCGGTTTGGTAGATATCTCTTTGCTTTGAAACCCTCCACTAGTGGTTAAGGAAATACCGGAATTGGAACCACTTTGTAAACCTCCACTTTCAAGATGCGCTTGTGTCTCCGATTCTTTCTGTGATGGTCTACCTTGTGATGGTATTGGTACTGCAAGTGGTTCCGTATATTCAATAGAATCATACCCTGTTATTTGCGTTTCCAATAATGTGTTGCGTTTGGTCGTCACATTCTATTCAAATTTCATTCCAACAACAAGATAGATTCATTCCACTGATATTGAAAACCCCGGAGCTCTTGCAATTTTTAAAGGAAATCAGCTATGTGTGGCTGATTTGGTTACCGGAAATATTATTGTTTTTACTCAGCATGGAACAAAGATTCAAAAGTTCGATCCAATCGGAAAGTACGATGGTTCAAGTTCGAAACTCATTGCTGCAGACGCATTTAATGTGTACACTCTTTACGGAGGGTCTCAATTGCAGATATGTACGATTACTCGTTCTTCTCACGAATGTTTACTAATCGCCGGTATCGATTTTGGCGCCACGAAGAATTTTGTCGATGTCTTCCTCTAATTTTCTCATGGTTGTAAGTTCCACTGGGCAATTTTTCTTGTACGATTATACCGAACAACTTTCTTTTGAGACAAAGTTCACGAAAGGCATTGTTGACATTTCCATTACATCTAATGATCGATTTATTGTGCTGTTTAATGACGGCATTTCAATCGTTTTCAATGAAACGGAGTCCGAGCAGAAATGGGATGTTTCAAATTGCACCGAAATGAATCGTTTCTCCACCGCTAACTAGTTTTAATTGCAAGATATGGGTTAAAAAAATAAATTCGGTTGATCGATTTGTTGAAATGAAACGAGAATGTTTGGATTGACCTCAATGTATTTGTCCTTCTGGGCATACCTGGTACTTCGAATATCAATCTAACCAACTTTCGCACTACTACGCTGAGAAACCCAAATGCTGAAGAGAGAAATATTCTTAGAGGTCTCAAAATACATGAAATACAGCAACGAAATTTCAATTAGAGAGTGAATACGTCGGGCTTGCGAATTACTCCCCATACAGATGACGTGAATTTTGAACTCGAATACCCATTAATAGGTTCGAGTCTTCTTGATCGAGGCGTATACAGCATTTTCCTTGGAAAGAAAGCTGAGAGGAAGGACATCGTCATCCTTTATTTAAAAGATTAGAAATAGAGCTGGAAGCATCATCTCTCAAACTCTGAATTATCTTTTGAGAAATAAGGAAATCATTTGGTTAGTGATCAAGCTCTGGGTAAATTCATTGAAGCCAATCAAGTTACATAATGAGGGGCCTGCACCGCATGCCCCACATGTTTTTATTAATTAGAATAAACCCCTATCCCAGCGCACAATACTTGCAAGCTCATTACTTTTGGTTTAGGTTTTCAATATTTAACTATGCATACCACTTAAACAATTTATCAAATTTTAAAATATCGTGGAAAGTAAGAAGGAGAGAGCCGAAATCCCAAAACAAAAGAATATCAGCTTCAGTGTCTTTCATATTTCTCTACATAGTATCGGGATACCATTTCATATTTGAAAAATTGATCATCATCAACTATTCCATAAGTGCTGCTTGATCCTCAGCGAACTTGATGTTTTTGACCCGAAGTATAGAAACCAATTAATGCCAAGAGATAGTAGTTATAATCTACGTTGATTCTTCCTTGGTTGTGGGATTATTTAATTTTATTAGTAATCACCAAAAGATATTAATCTTTAGCGTCAACATTGAGTTGTATTGCAACATCAATCTTTTCATATTCGTACATTTTCCCTAGGGATAGACATATATTATAATCCGGAACTAGTGGCAGAATACAACAGCCGAAGAATCCACATCCAAGCAGCACCACCACCACAAATTGAGATTTTGGATCGTATTCATCTAAAGAAACTTGCAACTGGGGTCGTATAAGGGCCATTTCGAAATCATTTTCAAATGCTACTGTGTCCCATTCCCCGAGAGACAGATACTGCATTTGGACGTTACGGCTCAATGAATACCCCTTATGGTCTATCGCTTGTTCTCCGAATATCCACTGGCGAATAGGACTTTGAGATTTTACAAAAACTAAACCACGGCCACGTGCTTCTGACATCACTACATTGTATGGGCACATGTACATCCGAATCCTACGAAGCAGATGCTCCACCACTAGTTTGCTCATCGCAGATACATTTTGAGGATCCTGATTGGGAGAAAGCAGAGCAGCCACCATGGGACACTCTTCTTTATGTCTGGTCCTCCAGTCATTTTTTTGACAGTCTTTGCTGCAATAACAAGCACCGCATTTGGAACAATTCAGCAACGATGACTCATTTGTTCTCGGGCATGAAACACAGGAACAGCGAGGTGTTTCTACACTATCTACACAAGTGTACTTGAGGTTTTCAATAAAGCTCCATCGGTGGCCCGTCCATGGTACTTGTTCTAATGCTGCGACTGTCTCCACTCCTTTCTCTAAACCTTGCATTTCAAATAAATGGGGGACCGTACCAGAAACCGTTATTTTAAGATCCGTGATGATGCCTTGGTTGCGCCGATTGGTCCCCAAAGTAATCCACGGCGGTATACCAACGGTCGGAATGAGCTCTACTAAACGAGTGGTTCTGAACGAACGCAACGCCATTCCAGACAGCGCCGAGTATTGGCTTTCTGTAGACCCTTATGCCCACCTCCCTAGAACGAAGCTGCAAATGTTCACTGCGGGGGCCTCATTCACTTCACGTGAATGGGAGAGCGGATATCTGCAGTCGGTTATGGTATCGCAGTTCTTGTTCGTGGGGCTCAGGTACTATGTGCAAATATTTTCACTGACGTTGGATCAACTCACTCAAGCACTCAATGGCGTGGATTCCAGCGGAAGCTTAGCGGCGATTTGCTCGACGCTGGTCCTGGTTGTAGCGATGTTGGTTTTAGCTCTCGTGTATTTGCCTGCATCTATTCTTAATAATGCCATGGCTTCAAATACACAAGCTGCATTATCTTTCCTGTATGGTTTTGCACTTACTACTGGATTTACTTACTATTCCACATGGTCAGCTGTTTCAAACGGTCCTATTTTAGCTCAGAATATTTACGGTCTGGTAATAGCTTCCATTTTAGGATTCACATACTTTGTATTTGCGATGTTTACTCTGTATTCAAAGTATAAAGGATATTCGAATTACTACTCTAACAGGCTATCAGCGTATAGGGTTTACACGCTTTGGAGGTTAAACGGAATGAGCCGAAGTATACTGAGTCTACCTGCTCGACCTTATGTGTCTACTGAAGTGACTTCTTTGCGTCAGGATCACTGGACACAGCGCACTACAACCACTCAACATTTGAAAGCTGCATGGATGCCTCACACTCCTGTTTTACAAGCAGCGAAAGAAGTTTTTGATTTTCCTCCCGAGTTGCAAAGCGCCTATTTTCTCGGTATTTTAATAATTGTATTCCTTGGTATCGTCATTATTCCAGTGGGAGAATTGCTTTATGACAACATCGGCGATAGTATCACTGAATATTCGATCGCGCTTGATTATTTGACCGAGTCTTCTCAACCGCAAGAAGTTGTTGATTTGGTCCAGTCAATGCTTGGATTTTATACTGTCTTGCAGGGTCCATTGTATTGGTCCATCGTGATTGGAGCGTATCTGGCTTTGTTTTGGACATGTAGTTTCATTCCTGCAATATACTACTCGTTTCAAAAGGTAGTTCTAGAACTGCGTGTCGGAATAGCAGAAAATACAGGATTGTTGAATAAAGCAAGACGTGAATTTGAAATGCCAACTTTTCGCGCCATGTATTTTTTTGGGTGTTTTCTTTCTGCTGTTTTCTTTGCCTTCGTTTTGTCATTTCTGCTATTCTTTCTCTGTGTACTTTTGGTTTCCTGGCCTCCATTTTATAATTTGGTCTGGTATCTTAATTGGTTGTGGCTACCTAGTCTTGTAATGATTATAGTGAACATGGTTATCAAAACCTATCAGATTAAAACGTTTTTCGAAAAGGCCGATCCACCTCAAGCGAATTTAGATATAATTCCTGAAGGCTCAGAGTTTCGGCAGTCGTTGACGCTGATAGGTAAGTTTTTGTTTGTTTTGTTTTTGTCATGACTGATATAAGTTAACTAGAACCTCGAAAGTTCGCTATACTAGAAATGGGATTCATGGTTGCTTATATTCCTAATTATTTGCTTTCAGCTTTTATGCGTTGCTTATACGTTCTGTGTTTCTCTCTTCTGGGTGTTCTTCGAGTTGATTACACACAATTACCATTTGGAGTCCACACCTTCGACACGACTTACATCACTTTCATCGCGATTTGTTTGCGATACGTTGAGTTTAACAGTCCATTATATATCGTAGCCGCAGACATGCTGTCCACGAGTGAAAGGATGTGTCCGCGAAAGGCTAGAGTACGGAATCGGTTTTGGCTTGCACTTTTCCTGACCAAGTATCCACAACTTCAGCGGTATAGAAAACGCGATAGCAAATCATCTACGGATGATATAAAAAAGGAGAGTAGCTTTGAAATGGTTCAAATTTGAATTCTTTTATACATTTGTATAGACTTTTAGTAATTCGATTCCGTTTCGCTTATACCATAGCAACATCCTTTTAAATTTATTAACAAAAATGTCTTCCCTGGGGAAGAGTCTACGAAAGTCCAAAGCGAATTCTTTTCAGGCTCTTTTCTCAACTAATTTTAGTAAATTGGGTTCCATAGTACAGATTGTATGTCATTCAAGAGTGGGTTTTAAAACATAGCAATTCAAGTAGGTCGAATAAGTATTATAACGGGCACATTTGAATTCAGCCACCTGCCTGGTTGAAAAGTTATTTTAATAGAATTGAAGATGAACAATATGCATGTGGCTGTTCGAACGAGACCACTCTCCATGAAGGAGGTGAGCGCTCGGGAGAAAGCAGTTGTCACGTCATACAGCGATGATAACATGGTTGTGATTAGGAAGGCAGGTAGGAAAGGGGCGGTGCTAAAGTCTGAGCTCGGAGCATCTAACGAGTACCAATTCGACAATGTCTTCGGACCTGAGAGTACACAGAAAGAAGTTTATGATGCCACCGCTAAACTTTCTGTACAAGCGACATTGGAGGGAGTAAATTGTACAGTGTTTGCTTACGGTGCAACTGGTGCTGGTAAAACGCATTCTATGCTGGGAAACGACACTGAACCAGGAATTATTCCGCGAGCATTAGTGGATGTATTCAAGGGTATAAGAGGCCTGAACAACCAGGAAAACAAAAACCAAACATGGCAGGTGAAGATTAGTTACTTGGAGGTGTACAATGAGACGATATATGACCTGCTTTCTAGTACGCAGAAGGCTTTACAGCCATGTGAAGATCCTGTTGATTCTCGAGTCAAAGTTCTTGGTCTCACAGAAGAGTATGTGGGTGATGTGGGTGATGTGTTGAAACTATTAAACGAAGGCAATTCGAGAAGGCGCATGGAGAGTACAGCTGCTAATCAAGTTTCTTCTAGATCCCATGCAGTCATGCAAGTGAACCTCGAGTGCACGGAAGTCACTCCGGCTACAGGTAGAGGTCTACGAGCGACTCCTCGTCAAAAATCGGTGAGAACGTCTACGCTATCTCTCATCGATCTAGCTGGAAGCGAAAGGGCAGCGGCTACTAAGAACACAGGAATTCGTCTACGTGAAGGTGCAAACATAAACAAATCGTTATTAGCGCTGGCTAATTGTATAAACGCTCTGAGCTTACGTGGCGACAAAAGGGCAGCTCGAGTCAAGTACCGAGATAGCAAATTAACGCATCTTCTCAAGTCGTCTTTGGAGGGGAGCTGCATGTTATCGATGATAGCAGCAATCAATCCATCTGATAAGTGTTATGAGGAGAGCCATAACACTCTCAAATATGCCAATCGTGCGAAGAACATCAAAGTACAGGCGGTTGCAGTGAAGCGAGTGGTTTTACACACACAAGAAGCACACAAGATAGAATCGTTACAAGCTGAAAATCAGGAACTCAGATCACGACTTTCAAATTTCTCAGAGAATACAACTAGTGATATCGAGTACCCCGCCATCAGCGTTTCTCCTCCTGCTCCGCCTTCACAATCGTATGGCTTTGAAAGCACCGCGAGTGATCGTATGGAAGATGACGAAGACGTTGCAGATGTTTCGGCTGATTACGAGTCCAAGCTAGCCCAGCTGCGTCTAGAAAACGGAAGAGCGAAAGTTGAGATAGATCATCTACGTGAAGTAATCCGGGCACAAGACAACACGATTCTGAAACTGAAACAAGGCGGTTTGAATTCAAATGAGAATGTGGCTCAAAATGAACAAGTTTCCCTTGCTGGCGGTAAATCGAAACGCCGCAAATCATTCCTTCCTGTACCCGCTGCATATAACCGCCCAGTGAAACGCCTCTCTCTGGAGGAGGATGCGAGCAAACGGATGGCCCCACTCGCAGGGTCACCCTTTAGTAGATCATCGATCGCATCGACTCAATCTTCTTCAAGGAAGCAAAGATCCTCGCGATTGAGAAAGTAAATCAATTTGTTGTTTGAATTATTAAGTATTGAACGAATGGCTGTGGAAGAATGAATGATCCATTTTATTATTACAAAAAGGCCTTGATTTGAATTTTTTTAAATTGGACCAGTATATCATTTTCAAGGAAGTAAAGATCTTTTGCGGCCTAGAAGATAAATCAATAAATTGTGTGCCGGTATGTTAAATTGTAGGCACCTGTATTAAGAAAGAACCTGTTTCTTGAAAAAGAAGTACGAAGGTATTTTATAGCTTTTTGTTGATGTGGTTTTGCTTTAATTGATTAAACAAGAAAAGCATGGAGAGACTCATTTAAAATAGAATTAGCAGTTGATTGCTTCTATCCACTACTTTTAGTTTTTTTTTAAAAACAAAGTTGAACATTTGAATTGATTTTCAGATTTTCATTGGCTGAAACTCGAATTTTCTCGAAATTTGAAATTTACGCGATGAGGACCCCCTCCATTGTTTCAAGTTGTATGGAAATTGAGTTGGGTGCATACGTATATGGTTCTCGTCCTTCTGAATCACTGATAAGATTGGTGGAAGAGATGCGAAGTGAAGGATACCCTCGGTTCGAATGGGACCTATTGAAACCTCTCCTATCATCGATGTTGACTCAGAGATTGGAAGATTTCCGGGCGGAGTTTCCTGATAAGGTCGCAGACGATCGAAACCAATTTGAGATGAATTCAAAGAGATTGGTGGCTGCACTTGACATGTTTGAAGGAGCACCTTTCACTCTACAAAGACTGTGTGAGTTAATCCTTTCGCCCAAAACATATTACAAAAGCACCACAAAACTCGTTTTCGGGCTTGAAAAATTACTTTCGGTGAGTTCCATACTAGACGTACATCAGGAAAACTCGGATGTGGCACAAAATAATACAATACTTTAATTATAAGAATTTAAATCACTTTTTGAAAAAAGGACCATAGCTCAAATTCAAGTCATAGAAGACAGAGCTCAATCCGGTGATGCCACTCAATGGATGACTTGTGAGAGGGTTTCAGCAAGAGCGAATTCTGAATCGCATCAAATGCTTGTGTGAATTCTTTGCAATGAAAATAACAAATAGCGATGTTCAAATAAGTAGCATAATGGGATCCAAATGCGCTTCGACTCAGCCAGAGAACTTCCGTAGCTCGCTCATATCTTTTCAATGCCATAAAGAGTCTTCCAATGTTGAAGTACAAATCGAGAGAAGAATTCACGGGGTAATAGAACTTGACGGCCAGTTCTAATTCTGCTGCCAAAACCGTTCTATATCTGGGTGTACTGGAAGTCAATGCAGCTGCAAGCTTCTCGCGGAGTTTGAACAATATTGTAGCGTCGTGTTTTGTAATTCGAATCCAGCTTATTAAATTCTCAAGCGTCATATGATTCTCACTTTGAAGCAAACTTTCTACAAAAGATATTTGTCCGGGATCAAACCATCGGACTAAATGTTCCATGGAATTGGCCAACTTTAGATTCGGAACAATTCCCATAATGTTGAAACCCTGTTGATACTTTGATTGAACTACTTTACAAGGAAACATTTTGGTGATAAACAATTCAATGAAATGGAAATTAAGCATGAATGACACTGTACCATGTGAAGCAATATCCGGATCATGGATTCCTAGCAGTTGATTCTCATCGTGTACACCCTTGTCACCTATTAGAAACATCGTCTTTGGGTTCTTTTCTATCAAAAAGGACATGAAATTAATAGCTCCCAGAGGCACCAGAAAACTTTTGTCTTTAGTATCAATCATCGCGCGAATCGTTTCCGCTAAAGCCGCTTGAGACTCTACACTACCGTTTGGAAGCATTTCACAGCTCGTAATCTCTAGCTGCTCGCAAACATCATAAGTAAATATAAAATCTTCGGGCAGTATTTCCAATCTTGCACGAAGCAAACGCGAATTTTTTACTTGGAAAGCATCCTGAATTAGAGAGTCAAAGACATAATTGCAAACACAGGCCATTGGACGATCACCAAATGTCACCATGGTTTCCGCGCATTCGAGGAAAACGCCAGAAGGAAGTTTTTCAGTAAATGAAATTTCAAACACTGCGAAATCCAATATCCCCATTTTGATAAATTCTTGCAACTTGCGATGGTTCCTCCAGTATTCAATACTCACACGATTAATATCAGTCATAATGTACACAAAAGGAGTTTGAACATATGCCTGCAATTCGAGTATTCGTGAAATCACTTGGAATCCAAGTTGGCCTGATCCTGCACCTATATCCAGAACATAAATCCTTTCCCCTGAATGAAACGTCGCGAAATCTACAATCACTTTTGCATATTTAGCTGCGATATATCCGTTAGCAGAAACATAACTGGGCACTTCATCATTCAACCAGCACTTTACTGCGTTTTCAGAATAATATGTTTTTAGTTTTGTCCATAGTTCACTTTCCGGCAAACTGGTGCTTCGAACACCACCTCGCGTTAACAACATTTCTTTGCTGACAAAATTTGGCGTGTAAAAAAAAATTGGCGTGCAAAAAAAACAAAAAAAAACATAATAAATGGATGGTGGTAAGCACTGTTACGGAATACACTAGGGAAATAATATCTTTGGCTGCAAAGGAGGATTGGTGTTTTTACTACGCCGTGAAGAGGAAGAAGCTACACGCATGCCGACTTGTTATGATTCACCAGTGTTCTGGCATATTCAAAGCTTGGTGGAGACATTGAGTAAGAAAACGTACAAGACTAGCGCGGAGGAGCTGGAGAAGCTGATTAGATTATTTGGAAGAGATGTAGAAATATTTCTGATAGCTTATTTACTGCAGGACCTCGAGATCAATAGTATGGTGGACGGGGACAAGAAAATAACGTCGGATAAAAAGATAGTCCTGGATTTGCTGGGAGATAGAGTGCATAGTCTGTCAGATAAACAATATTTTGGAATAGCCATGCGCCAGGCGTTTGTTGGTGCTGTAAACATAGCGGAGAATAGGAAGAAGAGTAAGCGATTGTCCTCTATTAAAGCCGAACAAATAGAAACATTATGCAGTAAAGTGCTTAAACTAAGTACAAGTCAGCAAATATCCGTTGGGTTAGGGTTGTCTGATTGCGAAGATCCTTTGGTATCGGTAGAAGGAGTGAAGCTATTGGTTCAAACAGTATTTGGTTTGGTGGATTCTGATGATAAGGATATTGGAGATGATCTTGTAGGGGAAGTTGTCTGGGTTTTACGCTCGCATCTGTTGTTCGCCACAGAACAGGACCTTGCAAATAGTTGCATGGTCGCATTGGCTACGGCATTTCCGGAATCCAGGACCAGTTTAGAGGTTGCACCGTTAATGCTTCAAGATCCACGCTGCGTGGATGCTCTAAATGGGGACCCAGGTTTAGCCGGGCGAGAGAGCGGCCAAGATTTGAATCTAGCCACGGTGGTTGATAGTCTTGGAGTCGATAGTATATTGCTGGATCTAGGTTGTGCTGTATCACAGGATGAAAGTTCGCTTATGGCTGTTCTGTCTCCTATATACCAAGGGACGGACTTCAATATGGATGATAACGATGTTGCAAGAGTATTGGCAATGATGGCTGCCTCTCAGTCAGCATCAATGAGGCCTACAAGTTCTCCATCCGATATTGCAGTTGGTTTGCAAGCGAGCTTCGCAAGGCTTACCACGTTAACAGCGCCATTACCTCCGCGTGCAAGTGGTAGTGGGGTAGGATGGAATGTTGCTGCGTTCATATCAGTCGCGAAACGGTTAGCTGGCTCGAATCTAGATGCAGACAAGATAATACGCAAATTGGACAAAAGTAAATTATCCATGGAAACGTTGGACAGCACAGGATTTGAACTCATTGGCAATGCTTACAGGCTGTTAAAAGGAACTGTGATGCCTGGCCAATTACTTCTTGATACTGCTGCTATTTCGTGGAGAAACAAAAAGGCTCAAATGGCTATGTTGTACCGAGCGTGCTTTGCTCCATCGGAGTTAGTGCAATTCACACCCACTATAAAGGTTGCTGCGGGGGCCCAATTTCCTGTGAACGGATCATTTCTCAATCTTGATGTGATTTCAAATTTGGACTCCTTGGCTGGCACTGGGTACTACCACTATGTGAAGAGCATGTATGAGAATGCAGCTGCTAAATATCCCGAATGTCTACTTGTTGGGCTGCTTCAGCTGGATAGTCCATATGATACATTGAGAGAAGAGATATATGCAGTATTGGTGCCATCATTCCTTCAACGAATCCAAGAACACAAAAACAATGAAACTCAGTTGGAGACTGTCAAACAAGTCTGGAGATTGAATTCATATGTTGTTCTAAGGGCATGTGTCGCCATCTATGCTCGCGATGCAAAGTTCCTGCCGTTTATTGTGGAGGTCGTGAGACTTCAGCCGGAAGGACTTCAACGACTTTTGGGCCTCCCACTTTTGCGATTGGTGTTTGACGCTGCGTGTTTAGTAGCTAGACTGCCTGACCAGGCGTCTCGACCAGATTTCCTTGAACTATGGATGAACGAGCGAATCAATTCTGCCAAGCAAAGTCAACACACGTTCACCAACTTTGCTCGCTCGTTGCTGGCGTTTGTTTTTCTTAAAGCCAGCCAGCAAGCCAACTCCGGAGTACTTGTTGCTCCTCAGCAGATGCATGTTATGGTGAAGAAACTGGTAGAGATGTCTCAGGTTCCAGGGCTTCCAAAAGAGTTTGTACAAGAAGTGAGACAGTTCTACGAAAGGTACCAGCAACAATTGGCTGTGAAACCTGAAGCACCAGAGCCTACACCTGTAGCACCAAATAAATCTGCCCCTGATTACGTGGAGCAACAGGCGAATGCTTACTTTCAGATGATATACAAGTCTCAGAAATCCATTCCCGAAATCCTCGAGCTGCTGACTAGATTCAAGAACTCAGATCAGGAAACAGAACGTGGTATCTTCAATTGCATGGTGCACAACTTGTTTGACGAGTACAGGTTCCTCCACAAGTACCCGGAGAAAGAATTACAAATTACTGGGATTCTATTTGGTTCGTTAATCAATCAGCAATTGGTGGTTGGTCCTGCATTAGGGATAGCGATTAAATTTGTTATTGAAGCTTTAAAAAAGCCGCATACCTCTCCTATGTTTCGCTTTGGGGTGTTGGCAGTCACTGAATGTCGACAAAAACTCCACGAAATGCCCAACACATGCACTCAAATCGTCCAAATACCTCATTTCAAAGAAAGGTATCCTGACTTGGTGCAAGATTTAGAGAATTTTGCTCAAGAAGATTCGAAATCGGCAAGTCTTGGTACGCAGTTAATGCAGGTGGTGCAGAAGGAAATCCCGCAGTTGAGAGGCACGGAAACGGATTCTTCTGCATATGCATCCGTGTGTTCTAGAATTGATGGGCTGATTGGTGGCGCTCGAGAAATCACTGCCCCCAGTCCCCCTGATATCGAGGATGAGATGTGTTTTGTTATCAACAATTTGACGCAACGTAACATGGACGAGAAAGTTGAGCAAACAAAGCGTGTGATTAAGAAGGAGCACTTTGAGTGGATTGCATATTACTTGGTGGTTATGCGAGTGAGGACCCAGGCCAATTTTCATGCTGTGTATATGACATTCTTGGAGAAGCTTGGAGATGCTGCGCTTTTTGCCCATGTGAAAGACAGGACTCTGACTACAGTTCGCGAGTTACTGATGACCAATGACATCGTGTCGAGCAGTGCCCAACGACTGTTGCTGAAGAACCTAGGAATGTGGCTTGGTAGACTGACTTTAGCACGTAACAAGCCACTGCTCTATCGTGATGTGGACTTGAAAGGGCTTTTGATTGATGGCTATGAACGAGGATGGTTGATTGCCGTTGTTCCATTTGCTGCGAAAGTGTTGGACGGGACCAAAGGGTCTGCTGTTTTTGTGCCTACAAACCCATGGTTAACACGACTACTCAGTCTGCTGGCGGAATTGTATCATCTTGCTGATTTGAAACTAAATCTCAAATTTGAGATTGAAGTTCTTTGCAAAAATCTCAGCATCGATCTTAAATCCGTTGAAGCTTCTTCGCTATTGCCTTCGATGAAAAAACCTCAGTTGGAATCGAATCCTGATTTCAATACGAAGACAGCAGCCACTACTAGCAGTATTTCACCAGCAACACCAGTGAAAGGAGCACCGGTGCCTTCTGTTGCACCAGTCACTCCGCTGAAGAACCAGCCAAAAGAGGAGTCCACTATTCCAAACCTAGCAGCCTACGTCCATATCAATGCTTCGTTGCAGTTGTTCCAGCAACAGCCTAGTTTGAAACGCCTGGTCCCACTTGCAGTTGACAGAGCCATCCGTGAGATCATCCAACCTGTTGTGGAGAGATCAGTGACTATAGCATGCATGAGTTGCAAGGAGTTGGTCACCAAGGACTTTGCGATGGAGCCAGATGACAAACGCATGCAGAAAGCCGCGCATATGATGGTGTCGAATCTTGCTGGATCATTGGCCTTGGTAACATGTAAAGACCCTCTTCGAGTTGCTATTGGTAACCAGCTGAGGCAATTAATCATGCAAGGCACCCCGACTCGTGAGGATATGCAGCTGGTGGAGCAGGCAGTTCTAGTATGCGCCTCGGAAAACCTTGAGATTGGCTGCATGCTGATTGAGAAGGCTGCCACTGAAAAAGCAATGCGGGATATCGACGAACAAATGGAATCTGCGTTGTCTGTTCGACGTGAGGGTAAGAAGAACAACACTCCTTTCTTTGACATGTCGGTATCACGAGGCAGATTCCCATCTGCATTACCAGACCAGTTACGAGCTACTCCTAGTTCTCATGGTCTCACTTCACATCAACTGATGGTGTATGAAGCGTTTCAGCGACCTCCGCGTCAAGCCAGACCACAACAAGCTGTGTTGAAACCGAATTCCCCTGTGCAAAAACCATTTAATGGCTCTCCTACTCAAAATCCTGTTGGCTCGAATTTGGATAAATGGAGAATGTGCATCAGTCAATTAGATCGAAGTTTGCAGGTTTATATCCAGTCTACACCATCAGCTAGACAGGTAAGTCTTCGATCGTTGTCCCGGGACCATGAGATTTTCGTTATGCTGCGTGAACTAAAAGCAATTGGCACTGCATCTCCTGCTGATCAACGAGAAGAAGTGATCCTATTAATGTCACAACGTCTATTTAAACGCCTGTTCGAAATTGGTCCAGCTGAAAAATTAACTCTCGAGACGCAGTTTGCGATTTTGGAAATTTTCAGAGACCTTTGCAAGGATGGATTTTTGAGGCGGCATTTAACGGAATGGATGATTTTTGCCCCAAATGAACACAAGTTGAATCGTACTGTGGTAGTCGGACTGGCACGGAGTAAACTGTTGTTGTTTCCTGATCTTGACCAGCATGTTGCCAAGATGCTTGAGCTGGGCCGACCAGCCGTAGCTTTCGCCATGGATTTGATCCTTGAATGTATTGTGCAAGCCAAGTGCATCCAAGTGACTGAATTTCTCACCACTCTTGATTCTCTGCAGAATATCGCTGTGAGAAGCAAGCAAGCAGGAGGTGCAGAACCATTTCCTGGCCTACAACAGCTGCTTGACAATGTTCGCGCAGTGGCGTCCTCGGAGCAACAGCAGCTACCGGCAGCTTTGTTTATGAGATCGAATGATCCCAGTGGTTTAAGAGAGCAAGTGGCGCAATTGCTAAGGACGTGGTTGCAATTGTGTGCTAGATCCGATAGCGTAAACAATGAATCGGTGCATACGCCTTACTTGACGATGTTGCAACAGCAAGGGGCATTGAAGGGCGATGAGAATGCAGATAGGTTCTTCCGTATCACCACTGAATTATGCGTCGAGTATTCATTGAACAACATTGTTGAGAGTAATGGGAGGAAGAAACCAAGCTACGTTGCCATTGATGCATTTACCAAGCTCGTAGTACTCCTCGTACGATATGCCGAAGTTCGTGGGAAGACCGCATTGTTGGCCAAAGTTCTTGAAGTCATAGCAGGTGTTCTTCGACGGGAGTTCGCAGCAAGGAAACAGAGAGGAGTTGAAGGGTTATTGGACCAGCGTCCTTATTTTCGATTGTTTTTGAACTTGCAAGTTGATGTGTCTGAATTGTACGAGTCGGAAGCATTAGGAGAGGAACTTACCATGTCGATGTTGTCCTCCTTTGCTGAATGCTATGCTCGATCAATCCCTCCTGCTCAGCTACCAGTGTTTGCTTTCTCCTGGCTTGAGTTGATATCGCACAAGAGTTACATGCCCAAGATGATCAAACTGGCTGATGGAAAGGGTTGGTTGATCATGGAACGATTGTTACTGGACCAATTGCGATTCGTAGCACCTTATCTCAAAGAAGTGCAACTTACCCCGAGCACCCGGATGATGTACAAGGGAACCCTTCGAGTACTCTTGGTGCTTCTCCACGACTTTCCAGAATTCCTGTGTAGCTTTCACTACTCTCTGTGTGATGCCATTCCTGCGACTTGCATTCAGCTTCGAAATCTAATTCTCTCTGCATTTCCTAGATCCATGCAATTGCCTGATCCTTTCACTCCTGATCTTAAAATTGAGAACTTACCAGAGAGTCACAAGCCACCGCGTATATTGTCCAATTACATTGCAGCCCTTAACGCTTCAGGTTTAGGTCCAGAACTGGAAACATTTTTGAAATCCGGGGGTCCTTTCTTTCCTCGCATGAAGGAAGTATTGTTTCCCGTTGGCCTCGAATACAATATATCGTTGATTAATTCGTTCGTATTATTCGTGGGCATGTTTGGTATGACAGAAAGTGTTGGTGGGCAAATAATCAATCAAAGCAGTCGGGCATTATCTATCTTCGAATATCTCGCTTTTGAACTAGAGCCTGAAGGCCGTTACCATTTATTCAATGCCATCGCAAATCAACTGCGTTTTCCGAACAAGCATACGTACTACTTTTCACAACTTCTACTGTTTCTATTCGATGACGTGAGTAGTGAAGTTTGTAAGGAGCAGATAACACGTGTGCTCCTGGAGAGACTCATCGTACACAGGCCTCATCCATGGGGGTTGTTAACCACATTCATTGACCTCATCAAAAACCCAAAATTCTCTTTCTGGGACCACCCATTCACTCAATGCGCTCCAGAGATAAGGCGGCTGTTCGAGAATGTTGCGCGATCATGTATGGCCAACAGCAACTCATCTCCAGCAGCGACAGCGCCCGTCAGAGCATGAACTGCTTGTACATAAAGTAACTAACTCTATTCTTACGTTTTTATTAATAGATCGTGGTAAAAGTTATTGATAATACTCTATATTTTGATTGGTTTATGTTACATAGGTCACTTTTTGATCTTGACATCCACGATGTCTTCGTCTTCCATCTCCATTTTATTTGGAGTATTAATATCACTGACAACATTGCCATCAAAGATAAAAGATATTTGACTTCGTGGCTTCGCTATATGTTTACATACTTTCACAAAAGTTTCCTTGAATGTTTCGTCCCATCCAACATTACGCACAATTTCCTCTCCTGGTTTAATTCTAAATACGATGGAAACCCTATTCCCAGCTTCAGTGTCGCCTACTTCGGTTTTTATCTGGACGACTTGCTCAGCTATCTCCCTGGCAATGGATTCCTCCATTTGCGAGACAAAATCTTGTTCAACTTTGGGAACTGGGACAAGTTTAACAACCAATTCAGGTTGCGGTGGAGGTTCATCGACCTCCTTCTCTCGACGTGATGCCTTGATGAGGGCTTCTGACACCCGATTCACATATTCTTTCGACTCTCTCAACA
>Ga0105054_10005861_pt1 | contig 17444 bp, 10 predicted proteins | sample BON02_FD_78091 | JGI IMG/M metagenome (GOLD analysis project Ga0105054, IMG submission 78091) | Freshwater microbial communities from Lake Bonney liftoff mats and glacier meltwater in Antarctica - BON-02 (megahit assembly) | ecosystem: Environmental > Aquatic > Freshwater > Ice > Glacier...
CCGCGGCACACTATAAGGCCGCCGCCGCGGCACACTATAAGGCCGCCGCCGCGGCACACTATAAGGCCGCCGCCGCGGCACACTATTAAGGCCGCCGCCGCGGCACGGCCGAACTGCCGCGCACATCGAACCCGGCGCAACGGTGTGGGAAGTTTTTTCCCAGTCCTTTCGGCGCCGTTGACGTGGGAAGTTATTTCCCATATATCGACGCCATGAGCGCCACCCCATCCACCTCTCCCGCCACCACCACCGTCGACAGCATCATCGAGGCCATGGGCGGCGCCGACGCCACCGCCCGCCGCCTGGGCGTCGGCACCGAGGCCGTGCGCAAATGGCGCCAGGCCCGCAGCATCCCTTCCCGCCACTGGCCCGCCATCATCGCCGCCACCGGCCTCGGCCTTGCCGACATGCCCGGCGCGGGCATGCCCGGCGCTGAGACGGCAGCCATCCAACCGGAGAAGACCGCCGCCATGCCCGACGCCGCCGCCGCCACACCTCCCCCCGGCGCCGCCGCCGCCACGCCTCCCCCCGGCGCCACCGCCGCCACGCCTCCCCCCGGCGCCACCGCCGCCCTGGTCCTGGCCGACGGCACCGTGCTGTGGGGTCGCGGCTTCGGCGCCCATGCCGCCATCACCGAGCCTGCCGAGATCTGCTTCAACACCGGCATGACCGGCTACCAGGAAACCCTCACCGACCCCTCCTATGCCGGCCAGGTCATCACCTTCACCTTCCCGCATATCGGCAATGTCGGCACCAACGCCGAGGACATCGAGGCCACCACCATCGCCGCGCGGGGCCTGGTGGTGAAGCAGGACATCACCGAACCCTCCAACTGGCGCTCCCACCAGCATCTCGACGCCTGGCTGCGCGCCCAGGGCGTCACCGGCATCGCCGGCATCGACACCCGCGCGCTGACCATCCGCATCCGCGACACCGGCGCCCCGCACGGCGTGCTGCTGTTCCCCGCCGACGGAAGCTTCGACATCGAGGGTGCCACCGCCCGCGCCCGCGCCTGGCCGGGGCTGCAGGGCATGGACCTCGCCAAGGCGGTGGCCTGCACCCAGGCCTATGAATGGGACGAGACCACCTGGGCCTGGCCCACCGGCTTTTCGCGCCAGACCAGCCCGAAGCATCATGTCGTGGCCGTGGACTACGGCGCCAAGCGCAACATCCTGCGCTGCCTCGCCGCCGCCGGCTGCCGCGTCACCGTGGTGCCCGCGACGGCCACCGCCGAGGACATCCTGCGCCACAACCCCGACGGCGTGTTCCTCTCCAACGGCCCCGGCGACCCGGCCGCCACCGGCGCCTACGCGGTGCCCGCCATCCAGGGCGTGCTGGCCGCCGGCAAGCCGATCTTCGGCATCTGCCTCGGCCACCAGTTGCTCTCGCTGGCCCTCGGCGGGCGCACCTACAAGCTGGACCGCGGCCACCGCGGCGCCAACCAGCCGGTCAAGGACCTCACCACCGGAAAGGTGGAGATCACCAGCCAGAACCACGGCTTCGCGGTCGACGGCGACAGCCTGCCGGAGGGCGTGAGCGTCACCCATATCAGCCTGTTCGACCAGAGCAACGAGGGCATCGCCTGCCCCGCCAAGCGCGCCTTCAGCGTGCAGTACCACCCCGAGGCAAGCCCCGGCCCCAGCGACAGCCACCACCTGTTCCGCCGCTTCGTCGACCTGATCGAGGCGCAGGCGTGAGGTGAACCCCGCGCACCTGATCCTGCGCATCGGCCTCGCGCACTTCGTCTCGGCCCCCACCGCCGAGGCGGCCCAGGTGGAGATCGAACGCATCGCCGGCGCGCCCCTCGACGCCCCCGCCTTCGCCACAACCATCGCCGACCTGCTCGCCAACGGCCTGATCCGCGACCCCGTCCGCCTGGAAGACCAGGCCCTGCAATGCCACTGGCGCCTGGAACTCACGCCCGAAGGCGTGGCCCTCGCCCGCACCCTGACCGGAGCCTGAGATGCCCAAACGCACCGACCTCAAATCCATCATGATCATCGGCGCCGGCCCCATCGTCATCGGCCAGGCCTGCGAGTTCGACTATTCCGGCGCCCAGGCCTGCAAGGCCCTGCGCGCCGAGGGCTACCGCGTCATCCTGGTCAACTCCAACCCCGCCACCATCATGACCGACCCGGGCCTGGCCGATGCCACCTATATCGAACCGATCACCCCGGAGATGGTCGAAAAGATCATCGCCAAGGAACGGCCGGACGCCCTGCTGCCGACCATGGGCGGGCAGACCGCGCTGAACACCGCCATGCAGCTCGCCGCCAACGGCGTGCTGGAGAAATACGGCGTGGAGCTGATCGGCGCCAAGGCCGACGTCATCGACCGCGCCGAAGACCGGCTGAAGTTCCGCGACGCGATGGCCGAGATCGGCATCGAATCCCCGAAAAGCCGCATCGCCCGCAGCATGGACGAAGCCCGCGCGGCCCTCATTGAAATCGGCCTGCCCGCCGTCATCCGCCCCAGCTTCACCCTCGGCGGCACCGGCGGCGGCATCGCCTACAACCGCGAGGAGTTCGAGCGCATCGTCGCCGGCGGGCTGGACGCCTCGCCCACGACCGAGGTGCTGGTCGAGGAATCCGTGCTCGGCTGGAAGGAGTTCGAGATGGAGGTGGTGCGCGACAGCAAGGATAACTGCATCATCATCTGCGCCATCGAGAACGTGGACCCGATGGGCATCCACACCGGCGACAGCGTGACTGTTGCCCCGGCACTCACGCTCACCGACCGCGAATACCAGGTGATGCGCGACGCCTCGGTCGCCTGCCTGCGCAAGATCGGCGTCGACACCGGCGGCTCCAACGTGCAGTTCGCGGTCAACCCCGCCGATGGCCGCCTGGTGGTGATCGAGATGAACCCGCGCGTCTCGCGTTCCTCCGCACTCGCCTCGAAGGCCACCGGATTCCCCATTGCGAAAATCGCCGCCAAGCTCGCCGTCGGCTACACGCTGGACGAGCTGACCAACGACATCACCATGACGACGCCGGCCAGCTTCGAGCCGACCATCGACTACGTGGTGGTGAAGATACCCCGCTTCACCTTCGAAAAATTTCCCGGCACCCCCGCTTTGCTGTCCACCAGCATGAAATCGGTCGGCGAGGCGATGGCGATCGGCCGCAGCTTCGCCGAGGCGCTGCAGAAGGGCCTGCGCAGCATGGAGACCGGCCTGTCCGGCCTCGATCCCGTCGAGATCCCCGGCGATGGCGGCCCCGATGCCTTCCGCGCCGCCCTGTCCCAGCCGAAGCCCGACCGCCTGTTGATGGCCGCCCAGGCGTTGCGCGCCGGCATCTCGGTGGAGGACATCCACGCGGCCAGCAAGTTCGATCCGTGGTTCCTGCGCGAACTGGAAAAGATCGTCGCCGCCGAGCGCGATATCGCGGCCAACGGCCTGCCGCGCGATGCGACCAAAATGCGCCGCATCAAGGCGATGGGGTTTTCCGACGCCCAACTCGCCCGGCTCTCCGCCACGGCCGAGCCCGCTGTCGCTGCCATGCGCCAGAAGCTCGGCGTGCTGCCGGTCTACAAGCGCATCGACACCTGTGCCGCCGAATTCGCCGCCGCGACCCCCTACATGTATTCGACGTATGAGGGCGGCTTCGGCACCCCCGCCTGTGAATCGGAGCCCACCGACCGGCAGAAGATCATCATCCTCGGCGGCGGCCCCAACCGCATCGGCCAGGGCATCGAGTTCGACTATTGCTGCGTGCACGCCGCCTACGCGCTGAAGGAGGCGGGGTTCGAGACCATCATGGTCAACTGCAACCCCGAGACCGTCTCCACCGACTACGACACCTCCGACCGGCTGTATTTCGAACCGCTGACCGCCGAGGACGTGATCGCGCTGATCCGCCGCGAGCAGTCCAACGGAACCGTGCTCGGCTGCATCGTGCAGTATGGCGGGCAGACGCCGCTGAAGCTGAGCCAGGCGCTGGCCCGCGCCGACATCCCCATCCTGGGCACCTCGGCCGATGCCATCGACCTCGCCGAGGACCGCGAGCGCTTCCAGCAACTGCTGCACAAGCTCGGCCTGCGCCAGCCGGAGAACGGCATCGCCCGCTCCGCCGAGGAGGCCGAGGCCATCACCGACCGCATCGGCTACCCCATCGTCATCCGCCCCAGCTATGTGCTGGGCGGGCGGGCCATGGAGATCCTCTACGACAACCGCGGCCTCGCCCGCTACATGCGCGACTCCGGTGCTGCCGCCCTGTCCAGCGGCCCGCTGCTGATCGACCGCTACCTCAACGACGCCATCGAGGTGGATGTCGACTGCATCTGCGACGGCGAGGAGGTCTATGTCGCGGGCGTCATGGAGCACATCGAGGAGGCCGGCATCCACAGCGGCGACAGCGCCTGCGCCCTGCCGCCCTACACGCTGTCACCGGCCACCGTCACCGAGCTGAAGGCCGAGACCGAGCTGATGGCCAAGGCGCTGGGCGTCGTCGGCCTGATGAACGTGCAATACGCCATCAAGGACAACGAGATCTTCGTCCTGGAGGTGAACCCCCGCGCCTCGCGCACCGCCCCCTTCGTGGCCAAGGCCACCGGCGTGCCCATCGCCAAGATCGGCGCGCGCGTCATGGCCGGCGCCAAGCTGTCGGAATTCCGCCTCGACGACGACAGCGTCGCCCCGCACGTGGCGGTGAAGGAGGCGGTGTTCCCCTTCAACCGCTTCCCCGACGTGGACACCATCCTCGGCCCCGAGATGAAATCGACCGGCGAGGTGATGGGCCTGGATTCCAGCTTCGAGCGCGCCTTCGCCAAAAGCCAGCTCGGCGCCGGGGTGAAGCTGCCGGAATCCGGCACCGCGTTCCTCTCGGTGCGCGACAGCGACAAGGCGGCCGCAATCGGCGTCGCCCGCCGGCTGATCGACAGCGGCTTCGCCATCGTCGCCACCCGCGGCACCGCCGCACGTCTGCGCGAGGCCGGGCTGACCGTGGGCGTCATCAACAAGGTGCTGGAAGGCCGGCCGCATTGCGTGGACGCCATTCGCTCGGGCGATATCCAGATCGTGATCAACACGGCGGCCGGCGCGCAATCGGTAACCGACAGCTTCGACATCCGCCGCAGCGCGCTGACCCACGGCATTCCGCACTACACCACCATCGCCGGCGCCCGCGCCGCGGCGCACGCCATCGCCGCGCTGAAATCCGGCACCCTTGAAGTGGCCCCTTTGCAAGCCTATTTTCGTGGATCGTTCTGACGCCCCGTCGTGACCCGGCCCCCGCCGCGTCACGGCGGCGGCGTTTCAGGGCTTGCGCCGGAGCTTAACCGTCGCCAATTCGCTGCCGCCGACTCCCAGTTCTTCGCCCGAGGTTCACGAAGTGCAGAAATTCCCGATGACCGCGCCCGGCCTCCAGCGCCTGGAGGCAGAGCTTAAACTGCTGAAAAGCGTTGAGCGCCCGGCGGTCATCCGCGCCATCGCCGAGGCACGCAGCCACGGCGACCTCAGCGAGAACGCCGAATACCACGCAGCCCGCGAACGCCAGTCGTTCATCGAGGGCCGCATCGGCGAGCTGGAGGAGATCGTCTCCGGCGTGGAAGTGATCGACCCCGCTTCCCTGTCCGGCGACCACGTGAAGTTCGGCGCCCATATCCGCCTGGTGGACGAGGAGACCGAGAAGGAATCCGCCTACCAGATCGTCGGCGTGCACGAGGCCGACATCAAGCAGGCCCGCCTGTCCATCTCCTCGCCGCTGGCCAAGGCGCTGATCGGCAAGAAGATCGGCGACACCGTCTCGGTCCCGGCCCCGGGCGGCGACCGCACCTACGAGATCCTTTCCGTCCGCTACGGCTGACCGGCCGGCCCATGCCGACCATCAGCCTGGCCGATGTGCGGGCGGCCGCCGCGCGCATCCACGGCCGCGTCATCCGCACCCCCGCGCTGGCCAGCGACACCATCTCGCGCGCCACCGGTGCCCGCGTCACCCTCAAGCTCGACAACCTGCAGGCTACCGGCGCCTTCAAGGAACGCGGTGCGGCCAACCGCCTGGCCCTGCTGGGCGAGGCCGAACGCCGGGCCGGCGTCATCGCCATGTCGGCCGGCAATCACGCCCAGGCGGTGGCCCGCCACGCCAGCCTGCTCGGCATCGCCGCCGTCATCGTCATGCCCCGCCACACCCCGGCCACCAAGGTCACCCGCACTGCCGCCTGGGGCGCGCGCGTGGTGCTGCACGGCGAAACCCTGGCCGAGGCGGCGGCCCACGCCCATGAACTGGCCGCCAGCGAGGGCCTCGTCTTCATCCACCCCTACGACGACGCGGGCGTCATCGCCGGCCAGGGCACGCTGGCGCTGGAACTGCTGGAAGACGCACCGGACCTCGACATGCTGGTCATCCCCGTCGGCGGCGGCGGGCTGCTCGCCGGCTGCGCGGTGGTGGCCGCCGCCCTGAAACCGGGGCTGGAGGTGATCGGCGTGGAGGTCGCGGCCTACGCGGCACTGGCCCAGCGCCTGGCCGGCCAGCCGGTCTCGGTCGGCGGGGCAACCATCGCCGAGGGCATCGCGGTGCGCGACATCGGCGAGATCCCGTTGCGCCACATCCGCGCCCATGTCGCCGACGTGGTGGTGGTGCCCGAGCGCGCCGTCGAATCCGCCATCGCCCTGCTGGCCGAAGGCGCCAAGGTGGTCGCCGAAGGGGCCGGGGCCGCCGGTATCGCCGCCCTGCTCGCCTTCCCCGACCGCTTCGCCGGCAAGCGCGTGGGCGTGGCCATCTGCGGCGGCAATATCGACCCGCGAATCCTGGCCAACGTGCTGCTGCGAAACCTGCTGCGCGACGGCCGGCTGGTGCGCCTGGTGCTGGAAATCCCCGATCGCCCGGGCGTGCTGGCCGATATCGCCGCGCGCATCGGCAACGCCGGCGGCAACATCATCGACGTCTCGCACCACCGCCTGTTCGCCTCGCCCAGCGTGCAGTCCGCCGAGCTGGAAGTGATGTTCGAGGCACGCGACCCCGCCCATGGCGCGGCCATCGTGCAGTCGCTTGAGCAGATCTATACGATACGGCGAATCTAATGGTGCGATCCAAACGCTTGCGATCCAAGCGTTTGGATCGCACCACTAGCTAAGGCGAGGGCGCTGCCCTCGACCCGCTGGGGCCGGCGGCCCCAGGCCCCCATTCTCCTTTTCGCTACGGCGGATGCTCGGCCCGCCAGCGCACCGCCTCGGCCAGTTCCGGCACGCGCTCCGCGTCATCCACCGGGCCGGTCACCCGCAGCCCGATCTCCGGCGGCTCGGGCACCGTCGGCACCAGCGCCAGGCGCAGCGCCAGCACCGCGCGCGTCAGGTCCACCGTGCCGGTGGCCGTCGCCGTGCCCGCCGGCCCGGCCATCGCCGCCCGCGCCAGCGTCAGCGCGCCGCTTTGCAACTGCGCCTCGATGTCCAGCCGCTCGAACGCCGTGGTGCCGCCGGAAGCTGCCGCGCGCAGGTCCGCCTCGTCCAGCCGCGGCCCCATCCGCGCCAGTTCGAAGCCGCTCACCACCCCGTCGCGTCCCTGCACCCGCACCTTCCCAGACAGCCCGGCCAGCATCCCGGCGGGCGAAAACCCCGCCGTCTGCAACTGCACCGCCACATCCACGGTGCCGGCGATGATGTCGATCGGCGCGTCCAGCACCGCGGCGGACACGATGGCCCCGGCCACCGTCACGTCCAGCGCCAGCGCCGGCGGCTTGGCACCCGCCTCGAAGCGCAGCGCGCCGTTCACGACCCCGCCGCCCATCCGCCCGGTCAGCCCGTCCAGCCGCAGGGTGCCGCCGGCCAGGGACAGCGTGGCGCTGGCATCGTCCAGCAGCTTCTCCCGGCCCAGCAGCACCCGGCCCGCCTCCAGCCGCACCTCGGCCTCCCAGCCGGACAGGAACGCCACCGGCAACGGATCGGGCGCGCGCGCATACGGCAGCGGCAGCGGCAGCGCCTCGGCCACCACCCGCCCGCTCAGCCGCGGCACCGCGCTGCCGTCCAGCCGCAGCGAGCCCGCCGCGCGCAGCCCGCCCGCCGCCAGGTCGAACTGCTCGGCCGACAGAAACGCCGGCCCGCCGGCAAGCTGCGCCACCAGGGCGAACGACCCGTCGCCCAGCCAGGCCGGCGCGCCCGCCAGCCCCAGCATCTCGGCCAGCCGCGGCGCACCGGGATGGCGCAGGGTCAGCGCCCCGGCCCACGCGCCGCTGCCCAGGTTGAGGGTGGGCGTGGCCTCCACGCGGATATCGCCCAGCGTCGCCGTCAGCATGATGCCCAGCGCCTCCGCGGCACCGCCAGCCTGCGCCTGCAACACCAGCCCGCCGCGCAGCAACGCCGGCACCCGCGCCTCCAGCCCGGCCAGCATGCCATCCAGCCGACCGGAAAACAGCACCGCCAGGCTGTCGGCCCGCGCGGCCTGCACCTCCAGCCGCGCATCGGCCACCCGCCCGCCTTCCATCAGCGTGCCGGCCAGCGACACGACCGCCCCCAACGCCCGCGCCTCCAACCGGCGCAGCAGCAGCCGGCCAGGCTCGCCGGCGAGGTCCAGGGACAGCTTTGCGATCTCCACCCCGCGCCACGCCGCCCGCTCCGCCTCCAGCTTCAGGTCGAGCGCAAAGGCGCCCAGCCCGGTGGCCAGCGCGCCGATGCCCGGCCAGCGGACCGGCAGCCACGGGTCCAGTTCCAACCGGTCCAGCGCCACCAACGCCACCAGCGACGGCTTCACCCCGGTGCGCAGCGTCAGGTTGGCGGCCAGCGCGGCGCCATCCACCCGGCCCGCGACCTCGGACAAGGCAACCATCCCCGGCTCCACCACCACCGCCGCGGCGATCTGTGCCGTGCGCAATACCCCCGGCGGCAGCTTTTCCAGCAGCGCCGCACCGGCACTTTCGTTGCCAGCCGCCCACGCCGCCGCCGCCCAGTCCAGCGTGGTGCGCAGCGCCGGTGCGGTAAGGCTGCCCTGCCCGGCGAAACGCTGCCCCCCCTCTCCCCCCTGGCCGCCACCCGCCAACGCGATGCGCCCGGCAAGCGTCAGCGCCGCCTCGCCCGGCAGCACCGCGCGCACCTCGCGCACCACCACCACGCCGTCGCCCACGTCGAAGGCGCCACGCAGCGCGCGCACCGTGCCGCCGCCCAGCACCGCGGCCTCGGCCGACAGGTCGATGCCCACCGGCAGCCAGCCGATCGACCCGCCCCGCGCCCCGCGCAGCAGCGCCGGCGCCCAGGCATCCAGGTCCAGCCGGCTGGCGGTCACCGCCACATCCAGCCGCAGCCGCGGCGACAGGCGCAGCGCCACCGCGCCCTGCACCGGCGAGCCGGCGATCTCGCCCACCATCTCGTCCGCCGCCACCAGCCCGCCGCCCACCGACAGCCGGCCCTCGCCGCGGAACGGCACCGAAGGCGCCGGCAACAGCTGCGACATGTCCGGCCCGCGCGCCGCGATCCGCCCGAGCATGGTGCCGTCCGGCTGCATCTGGCCAGACACGACGGCCCCCATGCCCTGCACCTCGCCCTGCCCATCCAGCGTCACATCCACGCCCACCGCGCCATCGCCGCCCGGGCGCGACACCCGCGCGGTGAACACCCATTCCCGCCCGCCGATCCGCCCGCGCCCGGCGCTGACGAAGCTGCCCGACACGTCGTTGGTGGCCAGCGTCGCCTCGATGCCGGAAACCTCCACCTCGCCCACCCGCAGCCGCCCGTCCTCGATGCGCGCCGACAGCGACGACAGCCAGCTTGGCGTGCGCAGCGCCAGCGCGGCGGGGTCCAGCGGCCATGGCAGGCGGATATCGGCGCGGCGCAGCACCAGTTCCCGCGCATCCACCCGCCCGGCCAGCAGCGGCCCCAGGGCCACGCGCAGGCGCAGTTCGTCGGCGGTGACGGTGGCGCCCGCAGCACCTTCGGCCACCGACACGCCGCCGGCGATCAGCAGCGGCTGCGGCAACAGGCGCAGGCTGATCGGCCCGTCGATGCGCACCTGCTGGCCGAGTGCGGCGGTGGCCAGCCGCGCCACGTCGCCACGGTAGCGGTTCCAGTCGAGCCACGGCGGCACCAGCCACACCCCGGCCAACAGCACCCCCAGCAGCGCCACGATGCCGATGGAAAGGTGGCGCAACGCCGGCATCTCAGGCGCCGGCTGGCCCGTAGCCGCCGCCGCCCGGCGTCTCGATCACGAAGCAGTCGCCCGGCGCCAGTTCGGCCCGGTCGGTGCCGGTCAGCACATCCTGCCCGCCATCGGCACGTTCCACCCATTGCCGCCCGAGCGCGCCCTCGGCCCCGCCCGCCAGCCCGAACGGCGCCACGTTGCGCCGCGACGACACGATCACCGCCGTCATCGGCTCCAGGAAGCGGATGCGCCGCACCGCCCCGTCGCCGCCATGCCAGCGCCCCGCGCCGCCCGAGCCGCGGCGGATGCCGAACAGCTCCAGCCGCACGGGATAGCGCAGCTCCAGCACCTCGGGGTCGGTCATGCGGGTGTTGGTCATGTGCGTCTGCACCGCCGAAGTGCCGTCGAACCCGTCACCGGCACCCATGCCGCCGCAGATCGTCTCGTAGTATTGCCGCGTCGCATCGCCGAACAGGAAGTTGTTCATCGTCGCCTGGGCGCAGGCCATGGTGCCCAGCGCGCCGAACAGCGCGTTGCAGGTCGCCTGCGACACCTCGGTATTGCCCGCCACCACCGCCGCCCCCGGGTAGGGCGACAGGAACGTGCCCTGCGGAATGCGGATCTCGATCGGCTTCAGGCAGCCATCGTTCAGCGGAATGTCGGTGCCGACCAGGCAGCGGAACACATACAGCACGGCGGCGCGCGTCACCGCCGGGGGGGCGTTGAAGTTGTCGCCGCGCTGCCGCCCGGTGCCGGTGAAGTCCACCACCGCCGAGCGCGCCGCCCGGTCCACCGTCACGCTCACCTCCAGCGGCGAGCCGTCGTCCATCACGTAGTCGAAATGCCCGTTGCCGATGCGGGCGAGCACCTGGCGCACGCTCTCCTCGGCATTGTTCATCACATGGGTCATGTAGGCGCGCACCGTCTCCCAGCCGAACTGGGCGACCACGCGCCGCAGCTCCTGCACGCCCTTCTCGTTGGCGGCCACCTGCGCCTTGATGTCGGCCACGTTCACGTCCGGGCTGCGCGCCGGATACGTGGCGCCGGCCAGCAGCGCGCGGAACTCGGGCTCGCGGAAATGGCCCAGATCGACGAGCAGGAAGTCGTCGATCACCACCCCCTCCTCCTCCAGCGTGCGCGACACCGGCGGCGTGGAGCCCGGCGTGATGCCGCCGATATCGGCGTGGTGGCCACGGCTGCCGACGAAGAAGCGGATTTCCGTGCCCGCGGTGTCGAACACCGGGGTGATCACGGTCACGTCGGGCAGGTGGGTGCCGCCGTTGTACGGGTTGTTCAGCGCCACCACGTCGCCCGGCCGCAGCGTCTCGCCGCGCCGCGCCAGCACCGTGCGCACGCTTTCGCCCATCGCGCCCAGATGCACCGGCACGTGCGGCGCATTGGCCACCAGCCCGCCCTGCGCGTCGAAGATGGCGCAGGAGAAGTCCAGCCGCTCCTTGATGTTCACCGACATCGAGGTGTTCTGCAGCACCGCCCCGGTCTGCTCGGCCACGTTCATGAACAGGTTGTTGAACAGTTCCAGCAGCACCGGATCGGCCCGCTCGGTGCCCGAGGCGGCGATGAACTTGCGGACGGTGGTGCGCTTCAGCGTCATGTGGTCCAGCGCCGTCACCTCGGCGGTCCAGCCCGGCTCCACCACCGTCGTCGCATTGGCCTCGCGGATCAGCGCAGGCCCGGCGATACGGTCGCCGGCGCGCAGCGCGGTGCGCTCGAACACCGGCGTGTCGTGCGCCTGGCCGCCGCTCCACATGCTCACCGTGTCCACCGGGGCCGGCAGGCCGGTGCTGGCGTCGATGGTCGCCTCGGCCACCACCTCGCCGGGCGAGGTCGCCTCCACCGCCACGGCTTCCACCACCAGCGCGCGGCCGGGGGTGGCGAAGCCGAAGCGCGCCCGGTGCGCCGTGGTGAACGCCGCCTCCACCGCGGCCACCTCGGCGAAATCGACGATCAGCGCCGCCTCGGTGCCGGCGTAGCGGATGTGCAGCCTCTTTGCGACAGTCGCGCGCGCCGGGTCGCCGCCCTGCACCGCCAGTTCCGCCGCCGCCTCGCCGCCCAGCCGGTCCAGCAGCGCCGCCAGTTCCGGCATCGCCGCCTCGGCCAGCGTCGTCTCCACCGCCTGCTCGCGCATCACCGTCTGGTCGGCCAAACCCATGCCATAGGCCGACAGCACGCCAGCATAGGGGTGGATGAACACCGTCTCCATGCCCAGCTCGTCGGCCACCAGGCAGGCATGCTGCCCGCCCGCGCCGCCGAAGCACTGCAGGGCGAAGCGGGTGGCGTCGTGGCCCTTCTGCACGCTGACCTGCTTGATCGCATTGGCCATGTTGGCGACCGCGATGCGCAGATAGCCCTCGGCCACGTCGCGCGGGTCGCGCCGGTCGCCGGTGGCCGTGGCGATCTCGTCGGCGAGCGCCTGGAACTTGCGCGCCACCACCGCGCCATCCAGCTTCTCGCAGCCGTTCGGGCCGAAGATCGCCGGGAAGTGGTCGGGCTGGATCTTGCCCACGCACACATTGGCATCGGTCACCGCCAGTGGGCCGCCGCGGCGGTAGCAGGCGGGGCCGGGATTGGCCCCGGCACTGTCCGGCCCCACCCGGAACCGCCCGGCCTCGAAATGCAGGATCGAGCCGCCGCCGGCCGCCACCGTGTTGATCGCCATCATCGGCGCGCGCATCCGCACGCCCGCCACCGCCGTCTCGAAGGCCCGCTCGAAGGCGCCGTCGTACAGCGCCACGTCCGTCGAGGTACCGCCCATGTCGAAGCCGATGATCCGCTCGATGCCCGCCATGTGCGCGGTGCGCGCGGCACCGACGATGCCGCCGGCCGGGCCGGACAGGATCGCGTCCTTGCCCTGGAAGCGGTGCGCCTCGGCCAACCCGCCATTGGATTGCATGAAATAGAGCTTCACGCCCTTAAGCTCGCTGGCCACCTGCTCCACGTAGCGGCGCAGGATCGGCGACAGGTAGGCGTCCACCACCGTGGTATCGCCGCGCGGCACCAGGCGCAGCAGCGGGCTCACCGCATGGCTGCCCGAGACCTGGGTGAACCCGGCCTCGCGCGCCAGTTCCATCAGGCGCTGCTCGTGCGCCGGGTATTTCCAGGCATGCATCAGCACGATCGCCACCGCCTGGATGCCGCGCCCGCGCGCAGCCCGCAGCGAGGCCATGGCCGCCGCCTCGTCCAGCGCCGCCACCTCGGCGCCGTGCACGTCCACCCGGCCCGCCACCTCGGCCACTTCCTCGTACAGCAGGCTCGGCAGCACCACATTCAGGTCGAACAGCCTTGGGCGGGCCTGGTTGCCGATGCGCAGGATGTCGGCGAAGCCCTTGTTTACGATCAACAACGTGCGCTCGCCCTTGCGCTCCAGCAGGGCGTTGGTGGCAACCGTGGTGCCCATCTTCACGCATTCCACCGTGCCCGGCGGGATCGGCGCGTCCAGCGCCACGCCCAGCACCGTCTTGATGCCGGCGATCGCCGCGTCGCGGTAGCGACCCGGGTTCTCCGACAGCAGCTTGTGCGTCGACAGCCGCCCCTCGGGATCGCGCGCCACGATATCGGTGAACGTGCCGCCGCGGTCGATCCAGAACTGCCACATGAAGCGGGGGAACTCCTTGCCGGGCACGTCCAGGGCACCGGCGGAAGACCACCATCAGCCAGCAGATCGCGCCAAGATTTTTCAATTACTTAGTCAGCCGCGTTATACAGACCCCCGCGCGGGGGGCCAAGATGCGCCGTGCGCTCGGCGCGCCATGGCGTGCAGCCGCTTTCGCGTTTGGCGATTGGCAACCACTGCATGATACTGGCGTTGCAGATGGATAACCGGGTGACGGGCGCGTGTGGGGCAAGATCATCGGTGGCGTAGCGGGCTTTGCCATGGGCGGCCCGTTGGGCGCGATGGCCGGCATGGCCCTGGGGCATGCGGCCGAAAGCGGCGGGCTGCAGCGCATAGGCGCGGCCGGCATGAACGCGGCCACCGGCCAGGCCCGTGCCCGGCTCGGCGGCGGGCTGGGTGGTGCGGCGGCCCCGGCGATCAGCCGCGACCAATTGTTCGCCATCGGCGTGGTGGTGCTGTCGGCCAAGCTCGCCAAGTGCGACGGCCCGGTCAACCGCGCCGAGATCGACCAGTTCAAGCGCTTCTTCATCGTCCCGCCCGGCTCGGCGCGCGAGGTCGGCCGCCTGTTCGACCAGGCGCGCGACAACCGGGACAGCTTCGCCCCCTACGCCGACCAGCTCGGCGAGGTGTTCAGCGACAACCGCGCCATGCTGGAGGACATCCTCGGCGCCCTGTTCGCCATCGCCCGCGCCGACCGGCCGGTGAACGCCCAGGAACAGGCCTTCCTGCGCCGCGTCTGGCAGGGCTTCGCCCTCGGCGCTGAGGCCTGGACCCGCGCCAGCGGCGCCGCCCCCGGCCGGCCCAGCGCGGAGGACAACCCCTACGCCACCCTCGGCGTCTCCCGCGACATCTCCGACGAGGACGTGCGCGCCGCCTGGCTCCAGCTGATGCGCGACAACCACCCCGACACGCTGGCCAGCCGCGGCGTGCCGGCCGAATTCGTCGCCCGCGCCAGCGACAAGGTGGCCCGCATCAACGCCGCGTGGGATCGGATCAAACGCGAACGGGGCCTCTGAGGCACTCGCCCGCCGCCCCTCTCCCGCGCACATCCGGCGGTTGACGCCGGCCGCGCGCGGGCGCATCTCCCCCGTGCCAGACGGCTGGACGGCCGCTGCCGGGGGCAACCCTGGTGGAGGAAAGTCCGGGCTCCACGGGAATACGGTGCCGGCTAACGGCCGGCGGGGGCGACCCCAGGGAAAGTGCCACAGAAAACAAACCGCCGGTACGGGTTCGCCCCTGCCGGCAAGGGTGAAACGGTGCGGTAAGAGCGCACCGCGCCCCTGGCGACAGGGGCGGCACGGTAAACCCCACCGGGAGCAAGACCGAATAGGGGCGGCCGGCGAGCGCCCCCTTCGCAAGGAGGGGACGCCGACGCAGGGGCATTTCCGCCCCGTCGCCCGGGTTGGTCGCGCGAGGCGTGCAGCAATGCGCGTCCCAGAGGAATGGCCGTCCCGCTCCTCGCAGGAGGGGCGGACAGAACCCGGCTTACAGGCCGTCTGGCATCGGCTTCGAGGGCATGTAGTTGCCAACTGGGAGTTTCGATTCGGGCCGGCAGCCGGCCAGCGCGCCAAGCGGCGCGGCGACGCGCCGCCGCATGCCATGGTGAGCATCCGGATCGATCGCCCGGGACTGCATGTTTCGCACCCAGCCGTGATCTCCGCGCCACTTTCCCCAGAACGCTCGTTAGGTGTATGATCTCATAAGATAAAATTTCCGGCATTCATTCCATACATTTACCGGACAGCATCCCACCGACCCGGCCGGAGGGGCTGTTTCCCATAAAATCCCATGGACACCCACGACCGCTGCGGCGATACTCCCCGCCAGCAGGAACAGGCGCACGCGCCCTGCCGGCGGCGATGGCGTGCCACGAGGATTTCAACCCGGTCGGGAAGGGCAGCGCAGGCAGGGATGACCCAGTTCAAGGGCACCCATCTGGTTCGCAGGGACGGAAAGGGCCGGGTGTCCATTCCGGCGCCGTTCCGCGCGCAGTTGAAGACGGCCGCCGGCCACGCCGCCGTGGTGCTGCGCCCGTCCCACAAGCACGCCTGCATCGAAGGCTGGCACCCCGATGCATTCAACGCCCAGGCCGCACAGGTTCAGCAACTGCCCCGCTTCAGCGACGAGGAAGACGACCTGGCACTCGCCCTCTACTCCGACGCCGTGGACGCCGAACCGGACCGCGAGGGCCGCATCGTGCTGGCCCGCGAACTGGCCGACCACGCCATCCTGGGCGACGAGGTTGCCTTCATCGGCGCCGGCTCGCATTTCCAGATATGGGAGCCGCAGGCCGCCGCCCGCCGCATCGCCGAGGCCCGCGAACGCGCCCGCGTGCTGCGCATGACCCTGCCGCCCGCGCCCCCGGCCACCCCCATCCCGGTGCCGCTCACGGCCGGAGGCGGCTCGTGAACGCCGCCATCCCCACCACTGCGCCTGCCGGCCACGTGCCGGTGATGCTGCGCGAGGTGCTCGCCGCCCTGGCCCCGCGCGAGGGCGGCACCTATCTCGATGCGACGTTCGGCGGCGGCGGCTACGCCTCGGCCATCCTCGAAGCGGCGGCCTGCACCCTGTGGGCGATCGACCGCGACCCCGACGCCATCGCCCGCGGCGCCGCCCTGGCCGCCCGCCACCCTGGCGGCCTCCACCTGCTGCACGGCGCCTTCGCCGACATGCTTGCTTTGCTCGGCGGCCACGGCGTCACCGCGCTGGACGGCATCGTGTTCGACCTCGGCGTCTCCTCCTTCCAGCTCGACGACGCGCAGCGCGGCTTCTCCTTCCGCCACGACGGCCCGCTGGACATGCGCATGGCCCGCAGCGGCCCGACCGCCGCCGCCCTGGTGAACCACCTGCCCGAGGACGAACTGGCCGACACGCTCTACCAGTTGGGCGAGGAGCGCGCCTCGCGCCGTGTCGCCCGCGCCATCGTGCTGGCCCGCGAGCAGGCGCCGATCACCACCACCGGCCAGCTCGCCGAGATCATCCGCGGCGTGCTGCCGCCCGACCGTTCCGGCCACCACCCGGCCACGCGCAGCTTCCAGGCCCTGCGCATCCGGGTGAACGACGAGCTGGGCCAGGTCGCCACCGCGCTCGACCAGGCCGCCCGCCTGCTCGCCCCCGGCGGCACGCTGGTGGTCGTGTCGTTCCATTCGCTGGAGGACCGGCTGGTCAAGCGCTTCATGATCGAGGCTTCCGGGCGCACCCCGGCGCCCTCGCGCCACAACCCCGCCAGCCTGCTCGCCCGCCCGGGCAGCGACTTCCGCCTGCTGGCCAACGGCGCCACCCGGCCGGGCGACGACGAGACAGGCGCCAACCCGCGCGCGCGCAGCGCCCGGCTGCGCGCCATGCAACGGCTGGCGCACGACCACACAGTGCAGGGGGAGGACGCGCGATGATGCGCCCCATTTCCGTGCTGTGCATGCTGCTGGCGGTCGGCTCCGGGCTGTACCTCTACCGCACCAAGCACCGCGCCCAGTTGCTCGACCGCGAGATCCACCAGACCATGCGCGCGGTGGACGACACCCGCGCCCGCGCCGCCCTGCTGCGCGCCGACTACGCCCTGTTGAACGACCCGATCCGCCTGCAGGAACTGGTCGAGCAGCATCTGCAGCTGAAGACCACCACCCCCGGCCAGTTCACCACGCTCGCCGACCTGGAGCGCCGCCTGCCGCCGGTCGGCATGCCGGTGGCGGAGCGCGAGCCCGAGGCCGACATCCCGGTGGCGATCATCCGCCCCGACCCCGCCGCGCGCGCCA
>Ga0105054_10005862_pt1 | contig 17444 bp, 14 predicted proteins | sample BON02_FD_78091 | JGI IMG/M metagenome (GOLD analysis project Ga0105054, IMG submission 78091) | Freshwater microbial communities from Lake Bonney liftoff mats and glacier meltwater in Antarctica - BON-02 (megahit assembly) | ecosystem: Environmental > Aquatic > Freshwater > Ice > Glacier...
ACCCGGTCGCCTTGGCGCGCAGACTGCGTTCAAGGACATCACCCGACAGACGCGCGGCCAGATCATGCGCAAAGGGCAGCGCGCTTCCATCGGTCAGCCGCACCTCACCCATGGCCTGCCTGTCGGTCACCGCCGCATCACCCGCCACGGTGATCTTGCTCGCTTAACCGTCCAGTGTCGCATCCTGCGCCACTGCATCGGTATAGGCGCGGTCGCTGGCGGTAGGGATGCCTTCAAGCACCATGCCCGCCAGCCAGTTGTAGCTGAACTTCACCTCCAGCCCAGTGCGCGGCACCTTGATATCGCATACCGAAAGCCAGCGCGGGCTGGTGCGCAGATGGACGTTTGCCACCCGCTCCGGCGTCAGGTTATGCACAAGTTTCAACGCCGCCAGTGCCTCGATCATCGCATGGGTGCCGTGGCAGCAGGCGTGGAGCTTGTATTTGGTATCCTCAAACAGAAAGGTGCCGGGCGGGGTATCGGCTGGCATCTGGGGCGCGTCAGCATGGGTCGGCACGAACCCTTGCTGACCCATCAACCCATCATCGGCAGAGGTGAACCCCGCCCGTGCCAACCCCGCGCATTCCACGCCGTTAGATGCGGCGATACCGGCGTTATAGGGTTTGCCCATGGTGCCAAACTGCGATTTCAACCCGGAAGCACGCGTGGCGCACAACCCGATGGCCACGCGCATCTGATCCTGCGTCAGGCCATAGAGCCGCCCCGCCGCAATCGTCGCGCCGAAGGCTCCGGCGGTAGCTGTCTGGTGAAAACCCCGGTTGTAGTGCCCGGTTCCCAGCACGATGCCGACCCGCACTGACACCTCGGCGCCGATCAGGAACGCATCGGCCACCTCTGCCGCTGTTGCTCCGACCTCCTCACCCGCAGCCAACGCCGCTGGATAAATGCCGACTGACGGGTGACCTACGTGAGCAAAATGCGTGTCGTCATAGTCGAGCGCATGGCTGGTGGCCCCGTTCACCAGCGCCGCCGCCCTGGCAGGGGCCCGAAGGCCGCCGAAAACCGACGCAACAGGGTGGCCGCCTTCGGCCCCGATATAGGCCCGCAGGATGACAGCCAAGGGTTCGGCTACACCAGCGCGGCCACAGACCAGCCAGTCAAACAACGAAAAACGCGCCATGCTGCGCGCTGATGCCGGGATATCGCCTGCGGGCAGCGCAGCCAGATCGAGGGTGTCCTGAAGAACCGTCATACCGCAGGCCCATAGGATTTGGGCAAGCCTAGAACCTGTTCGGCGATATAGCACAGGATCAGATTGGTCGAAATCGGGGCAACCTGGTACAGTCGCGCCTCACGGAATTTCCGTTCCACATCATATTCTTCGGCAAAGCCGAACCCGCCATGGGTTTGCAGACAGGCTTCGGCAGCTTCCCAACTGGCATCGGCGGCCAGCATCTTGGCCGTGTTCGCCTCCACCCCCGGATTATGGCCCGCATCATACATCGCGGCGGCGCGGTACACGATCGCTTCTGCCGCTATCATATGCGCATAGGCCTTTGCCAGCGGGAACTGCACGCCTTGGTTCTTGCCGATCGGGGCACCAAAGATCACCCGATCCTTGGCATAGGCCGCCCCCTTGTCGATGAACCACTTTGCATCGCCGATGCATTCGGCCGCGATCAGGATGCGTTCGGAATTCATTCCCGACAGGATATAGCGAAAGCCTTTGCCCTCCTCGCCGATCAGGGACGACGCCGGAATGCGCACGTTGTCAAAGAACACTTCGGCGGTGGCGTGGTTGATCATCGCACGGATCGGGCGGATGGTGATGCCGTTGCCCACCAGTTCGCGCAGGTCGATCAGGAACACCGACAGCCCGTCGGTTTTAGATTTTACTTGATTCCGCGGCGTGGTGCGCGCCAGCAGAAGCATCAGATCGGAATGCTCGACCCGGCTGGTCCAGATCTTCTGGCCATTGACGATGTAGTCATCGCCGTCACGCCGCGCCGTGGTTTTCAGCGCCAGCGTGTCGGTGCCGCTGGTGGGTTCTGTCACGCCAAAGGCCTGCAGCCGCAATGTGCCATCGGCAATCCCAGGCAGATACTGCTGTTTTTGCGCTTCGCTGCCATGCCGCAGTACGGTGCCCATCGTATACATCTGTGCGTGGCAGGCGGCGGCATTGCAACCGTTGCGGTGAATTTCCTCAAGGATCACCGCAGAGGACTGCAGATTCAGCCCCGACCCGCCATATTCTTCGGGGATCATCGCCGCGAGATAGCCTTCGCGGATCAGCGCCGCCACGAAATCGGTGGGATAGGACCGGCGCGCATCCAGATCGCGCCAGTACGGCCCCGGAAACGCGGCACAGACCCTAGCCACACCTTCGCGGATCGCAGCATATTCGGCGGTCGGATCAAAGCTGTTCATATCGCCATTCCTGATGCGGTTGTTCATTCAACATCGCAGGATCGGCAATCACGGGGAAAGAACAAAGACTGCTTGCAACTAGTGGAGTTCGATATGGGCAGACCGCTAAGGCGGTCAAAACACCGCGTCAAGCGAGGCCCGGATAACCTCTGCGCGGCTGAAAATCACCTCGGTCAATATCTTGGGCAGCGGTTGCCCGGCACCACCAGGACGTAACAAGGCGATCGTGCGCACCATGCCCGGGTCGTCGATCATCTGGATGGCAAAACGACCTTCGGCGGCATCTGTCGCCACCGAATGATAGGGCAGGATGGTGGCAAAATCGCCCGAGGTGCCGTCCAGCATCGCCTTGACCGCGCTGAGGCTATCCAGTTCCAGCACGGGCACGAGGGGAATGCCGCGCTCCGCAGCCACCGCGTCGATGATGCGGCGCAACTGGTGATGCGGACTTGGCAAGATCAGCCGCTGGCGGGCAACCTCGCCCAGTGCAAGCGTGGCGGTCGCCTGCCCCGGACCAACCAGAACCAGCTTTTCCGACAAAAGATCCGTTACATCCAGCCCGGCTGCATCGGAAGGGCTGTAGGTCAGCGCAAGGTGTAGACGCCCGCAGGCCATCAGATTGCGCAGATCGCCGGAATAGGCCTCGATCACCGTCAGGGTCAGGCTCGGAGCTGATTGACGCAGCGCATCCTGCAAAGGCAACAGAAACAGCGGCGAAATGGTGGGGCAAATGCCAAGGCAGACATGGGCGGAGCCAGCGCCAAAATCCCGCTGCACCTTTTCGATCAACTGATCAAAACTTTCCAGATGCAGGCGCGCGCCGTACATCAGGGCTATCCCGGCCTCAGTCGGCACAGCGCTGCGGCCGTTGCGGGTGAACAACTCGATCCCCAGTTCATGCTCCAGAAGTTGCACCTGCCGGGTCAACGCAGGTTGCGCGATGCCGATCACCGGTGCGGCCTTGGAGAACCCGCCATGATCACAAACCGCCACGAAATAGCGCAGCCGCCGGATATCCACGCCCGGTTTCTCCAGCCGCCCCATGCGTCAGCGCCCCCCGCCTTGGCGTGCGCTGATGCGCGCCACACCAGCCGCAATCCACCCGGGCGCGGCTTTTCTGGCGGGATCATCCAGCACCACCCGGCGCAGGCCCTGATCGCTGGTGGTGCCAAGCTGCGCGCCGTAAGCCAACCACGAGACCAAGGGCACCCCGATCAGCCAGTAAAACAACTGCCACACCCACAGCGACGGCACCCCGAGGGCCGCATCGCCTGTAGTGAATACTGGCTGACTGAAAAAGCTGTTGCCCAATATCGCTCCCGGCCCGACCGCAAAGAACGCCCAGATCAGGGTCAGCGACCACTTGGCGCTTTGTGCCGTCTTGCCGCCAAAATCCACCGGCCATGACGCCGCGAATTCGTCATGCAGGCGGTCACGCTGCGCGCGTTCAGCCCCGCTGCGAGTAAACACCGCGACCAGCAGCACCGCGCCGACGTTGCCCACCAGCCCCCAGGCTGCGGAATGCACCGTCAAAGGCCAACGGCCCCAGGGCAGGTCCAGAAACAACCCCTCAAACAAGATAAGGCCAAGCGGTTCGGTGAACAGCACCATCAGCACGCCAAAGATCAGCCCGACCAGCACCGCCGAACGGCTGATCCAGCGCAGGTAGGCCAGGCCCAGAAAGGCGGGCAGCATCTGCACTGCCAGTGGGATGGCGAGGCTGCCGAATACCGCCGAGGCCAGCGGCGCGAAGGCGGCAAGACTGGCCACCAGCGCGAAGGCGATGGCCAGCGTGATGCGGGTGGTCAGACGAGCCTTCACCGGCGACAGGCCGGGCAGCACGAAGGGCAAGATGATCTCGCGGCTGATCAGGATCGCCCCGGATGTGGTGAAAAAGGCAACCGCCATCTGCGCGGTCAGGATCAGCAGCAACAGCAGCGCCACACCGGCAAACGGCTCGATCGCGCTCAGTTGGGCGGCAAGCGCTGTTGGCCCCTGCCCCATGCGCGCCGCCAGCATTGGCCCCGCAATCAGCAACACGCCCGTCAGCAGCGCCGAGATCAGCCAGACCGGGGCAAAGCCCGTGCTGCGCCCGGCCCGCGCTGTCATGCCAAGATACAAGAACCCCGGCGACAGCACGATCCCGATCAGCGCCAATGCGGCAGACGCAATGCCGACACCGGTAAAAATACCCCCCTGCGCTATGCCCTTGCCGATGCCAGCGGAAAACTGGATCACGCCGGGGATCTGGTCGGCCAGATTGCCCGCAGCCACCTGCAAAGGCACGCCTGGAAACCCCGGCCGGGGAAGCATCGCTTGCGCAATCCCCGCCAGCCCCGGCAACAGCACCGCCACCAGCACCGCTTGCACCGCCAACACCAGCACGGTCGCGCGCCAGCCGCCCACGACCGCTGGAAGGAACAGAAAGAACGCAGTCACCCAGATTGCCGTGGCGCGCGGCACCGCGCCGCCGGTTGCGGCAGCCAGCAGCCCGCCCAGTTGCGACAGCAGGTTGGCCGCAAAGGGCAGGCCAAACAACAGCGCCAGCGTCAGCATCACAATCCGTAACGTCGCACTTTGGTAATAGTGGCCCAAAGCCTCGCCGGGGCTGGAAAGGCCGGCAATGCGCGCGGCCAGCCACAGGCGTTTTTGCAACAGCAGCGCCGTCAGCGCGGCGAGGATCAGGCCAAGGGCAGTGTGGCTTGCCTGCAGACCGTAGCGCAGGGTCAGGGCCAGATGGTCGCCAAGGCCCATGCCCGCCACCACCACCGCCGCCGCTGCAAAGCTGACCGCCCAACCCGGCAAGGCCGCCCCCGCATCGCCAAATGTTGCGGGCGCAGGTGCGGCGCGCGCGACCAGTGCCGCGAGATAGACCCCAAGCGAAGCCAGAAGTGCGAGAGCCATGACAAGGAACAATGTCACCGATGCCGCCCACGCTGTGTCAGGCGGGAGGCACGCCGGGGGTTGTTGTCGCGGATGATATCAAACTTGTCAAAGGCGGCGCGGGTGCCGAGCCGGGTCAGCAGATAGAACACCACAGCCAGCAACAGGGTGATCATGCCGCCTGCAACAGGCAGGAAGAACCGGGCGGCAAAGCCATCACCCCTAAGCACCGCAAGGACGAGGGCGATCATGCCCACGGCATAAAGCACCAAGCCAAGCCCGGTTTCGCGCGCGGTAAAGTTGGTACCAAGCGCCGCGTTCACAATCACATGCGCCGCAAACCCCGCCAGAATGGCGATGAAACCTGCCGCCACCCACCACGCGCCACCCGGCCCGAAACCGTAGTGCAGCAGGCCGAATGCAGCGAACCCGGCGGGCAACCAGACCGCCAGCACCAGCGCGTGACGGTCCAGCCGCGCGGACGCCTCATCCTCTGACGACATCATTCAGCCCCCCAGACCCAGATCAATCGTCGTCCTTGTCGGCTTTCGGCGCGGCCCCCGGCGCAAAGTTGCGGAACGACATGCCGCCCGCCGAGCCGAGGTTCTTCAGCGGCAACCCGATTTCCTCCATCAGCCCGTCCACAAACGCCACCTGGGTGCGGTATTTCATCGCCGAATTCACCACCTGATCGGACACGTTGCCACCGCCGCCGCCACCACCCGCACCGCCGGTTTCAGACGGGCTGTTCAGCCCCGGCAGCCCATCGACATGCAAGATCTTGATCGAGTCGATGTTCTCCATCGGCTTGACGGTTTCCTTGATGATCTGCGGCAGGGTCTTGACCAGGTGCTCGTAAATCGCCGACCGACGGCTTTCATCGTTCCGCATATTCTCGGCATCATTCAGCTTTCGCTGACCTTCGGCATCAGATTCGTAGCGCACATCGGCAGCATGTGCCTCGGCAATTTCGCCAAGGGCGCGCTGTTCCACCACAGTCTTTTCGGCCTCGGCGATTTTCACCAGCCGCAGGGTATCGCGCTCCACTCGCGCCCCGGCGTCGATGATCTCCACCCGCGCGTTGCGGTTGGCACCTTCTTCGGCGCGGACGGTGGTCACCTGTTCTTCAGCCACGGCCAGCAGCTTGCGGGCCTCGGCCTCGGACGTGCGCACCACGGCCTCCTCGATTGCCTTGTTGACCACGGCGATCAGGCGCTGCTTGTCGGCCAGTTCAATTTCCATGTCCTGTTCGATCACGAAGCGGTCGATGTATTTCTGCGCCGCGATCCGCAGCTCTTCGACTTCGCGGGAGGCCACGATCTGCGCATCCTCGACTTTGCGAAAACTGAGCGTTTCAGCCAGTTTGATCTTCTGCTGCTTGGCGATTTCGAGTTGCGCCACATCCTCGTCGGTTTTCAGACGGTCCAGCTCCACCACGTGCCGTTTGGCAATGACGGCGCGTTCCTGTGCGGCTGCGGCCTGTTCGTTCGACACCCGGATATCGCGGCCCTTTGCCACCTCCAGCAATTCGATTTCCATCGACGTGGCAATGCGGGCGGCTTCGACCTCACGGTCGCGGCCAAGCCGGGCCTGTTCAATTTCGCCGGTCGAGTTCACATCATAGACCTCTAGTTCCAGCCGCGATTTGATCTCGGCCTCCTTGATCTGGCGGTCGCCTTCGATGCGCTCGGCCTCGACCTGCTGGCGGGTGTGGATGCGTTGGGTTTCCAGAGTGCTGCGCGAGGCAATCTCGGCCAGTTCGGTGTCTTTCTGCCGCTGGATCTCAAGACTGCGGGTATCGTTCACCGCACGGATACGTTCGGCATCCACCGCCTGATCGGTGATGATGCGCAGGCGTTCGGATTCCTCTTGCGCTTTCACCTTGGACTGGTTGATCGAAATCGCCGATTGCGCACGTTCGGCCTCGATCTCGGCCTGTTGCGTCGCCTTGCGGACTTCGATGGCGCGGCTCTGGTCGATGCGGGCGTATTCCAGATCGCGGTCAATCTCCAAAGCGCGGCTGGCGGCCTCATAGTCCTTTTGCTTGATGTCGATGCGCGCCTCATTCTCGATCCGGTTGCGGATTTTGCGGCGATCCTCGATCTGTTCGGTCAGCTGGGTCAGGCCTTCGGCGTCAAAGGCGTTTGACGGGTTGAAGACGGAAATATCCGACTGGTTCAGCACCGTCAGCGAGGCATTTTCCAGCTCTAACCCGTTGGTGCCAAGCGTCGCACCCGCCTGTTCGGCGACCCGGCGGATATAGCCTGTGCGGTCCTGATGGATCTCCTCCATCGTCATGCTGGCGGCGACCGATGCCATCGCATCGATGAAGCGGCTCTGGATGATTTCCTTCAGCGCCATCGGTTCCTGGGTCCGTGCCCCCAAAGTGCGGGCGGCGGTTGACACCCCCTCCGTTGTGGCAATCACCCGCACGAAGAACTCTGCCGAAATATCGACCCGCATCTTGTTGCGGGTGATAAGCGATTGTTCCCCGACCCGGCGGATTTCCACCGGAATCGCGTTCATGCTTACCACAGTGATGTCGTGAATGATCGGGATCACCAACGCCCCGCCGCCCATCACCACGCGCTCGCCACCCGACCCGGTGCGCACGAAGCTCTGGTCTTTCGAGGAATGGCGATACAGCCAGTGCAGCAGGTAAACCCCGACCGCGATCAGGATCGTCAGAAGAATAAGAATGGCAATTGCATCAGCGCCGGTCATCATCTTTTCCTTTCGTCAGGCTCACGCCCGGGGCAAATCAGTACCGTTCCTGGCCAGCGACGGCCAAAACGATCAGACACGGGGTGACAAGGTTGATAAGGTCGAACAGGGTGTAAAGGGCGATCACACCAGGGGCCTGTCCCGCACCGATAACCACATCGACAAAGTGCAGGATTGGGTAGATCGCCCAACCGATGGTCAAGATCAAGCGTATCCAGAAATATCCAAGACGAATGGCGCGGCTGCCCTTGCTGATGGCATCGGGCATTGCGCCAAAATACAACTCGCCCAGAATATACAGCCAAAAGCCGATGGAAAGCAGTGCGCCAAGTGTGGGATTGAAGAAACCAGCATCGCCAAGATAGCGCGAAAACACCATCAGCAGTGCTGATACCGTCAGCCGCCAGAACACGCCGACGGGGATCTTGCCCATCGTGCGGGCAAAGAAGTAAATGGCAGCAATTTGCAACGGCTGCACCGTGAACCAGCCGGAAAACCGGATACCGCCGCTGGCCTTGCCTGCCATCAGCCACAGTGACGTGGCCCCGGCGTAGTGCATGGCACTGGCCAGTGCCGCGACACCTACCATCGCCACCGGCAGCCGCCATTTGTCGCCCGACCAGGTAAGCCCCAGAAAGCACAGGATCGCAGTCGAGAATGTTGCGAGCAAGGCCGCCGCATAGGCGCTGCTGACCACATCCTGCGAGGTATACAAAGCTCCGAACATCACGTTCCTCTCTTAAACTTGCGCTCTGATGTGCGGCGACCGGCCATACAGCGCGACCATCGGCAGGATCAGAAGGCCGAAGATGAATTGTTGCCATTCGTAATTCAGGCCGACGCCAATCAGGAATGACGACAAAACCTGAAGCACCAGAACGCCGATCACGGTGAACCCATAGCCACCATAGCCGCCGGCCAACGAGGTGCCGCCAATCACCACCGCCGCCAGCGTGGTGAACAGGTAGGGATCACCCACCCCGATGAACCCCCCGCCCGACCAGCCCAGCAGCAATGATCCCGTCAGCGCCGCGCATATGCCGGACAGGGTGTATGCAAGCGTCCAGTACTTGAACTCGGACACCCCGATCAGCTTGGCCGACCGCCGGTTGCCACCCAGAGCGTAGATGTAGCGCCCGTAGGCCGAATAGCGCAGCGCCACGATCACGATCACGGCGAGCACGATCCAGATCAGGATCGTGGGCGGAAAACCAAGACCAAAGGTCTGCCCGTTCATCGCCGCCAGATTCTGCAGCCACGGCGGCACGGTGCCGAACACATTGCCGCCATAGGCCGATCCGATTGAGGTGAGGATCTGCGTCAGCCCCGCCACCGCAAAGCCCATGCCCAGCGTCATGATCAGCGCCTGCCCTTGCAGCTTGTAACTTAGCACCCCATTGATGAAACCGATCACACCGCCAAGGATCAGCACGAAACCCGCCGCCGCAAACGACGGCACGCCGAGGCCGATCAGGAACAAGAGACCAATGTTGGACGCCCCGATGACAAACGGGATCGACAGGTCCAGCCCCCCCATCAGCGCCACCAGCGTCTGCCCGATACAGGCAATCCCAAGGAATGCAGCAAACAGCAGGATCGCCTTGATGTTGGGGCCGGACAGGAAGCCCTCAATCGTGAACGACGAAATCACGATCAGCGCCATCAGCACGATCAGCCCGATAAAGGCGCTGCGGCCGCTGGCAAAATAGCCTGACACCTTGAAGGCGAACAGCAAGATTGCCTCCAGCAACAGAAAGGCAATCAGGTTGGTGATCGACCGGAATTCCGGCACCGTGGCTGTCACGATCAGATAGACTGCCAGCAGCAGGACCATGGCGATGATCAACACGCGGTTGGACCGCCAGAGACCCTCTTGTTGCGGGGCCGTTTCGGCAACAGGTTCCGCGTGCGCTGCGGCCCGTGTCTCGAAGATCACGGCTATATAATTCAGCAGCCAAAGCAGCACGGCGACCGACACAACGGTGGACAGGATTACATCCTGCGCCTTCATCTCCTGTCCGAAACCAAGGCCGAACCCGATCGCCGCCACGATCAGCGCCAACGACAGGTTCAGCCAGACCACAGCCCCGGATCGGGGAATGGGGATCAGTTGCAGGCGCGGCTCGCGCGGTGGCAACTGGGGGGGCAACCGGGGCGGCAGGTCGGTCATGGTGCGCCTCCTTGAAACAGGGGCAGATTGCTTTGCACGGCGACCACGGCGAACAGCGCCACGATCAGCACCGCTGCGAACATGTACAGGAACAGCCCCATCCGCTTTGCCCGCGCCTCGGCGTTGATCAGCCGGGCCGACAATGCCAGCACGACGACAGCAAACGCGGCGAGGAAGGCAAATTTCTGGATGGGCGAAAAGCCGAGGCCAAAGCTCACCGCTTCGGCGGGCGAAACCAGAAGATAGCGGGTCAGCAATTCGCCCTGCGCCACTGCGGCCACGGGATCAGCCGGCAGATACGCCGCTTGCGTGGCGACATGCAGCATGATGCCAAGCACCACCGAGGCCAGCACGACGAACGCGCCCCACGGCGAGATGAAGGAAATGTGCCGCCCGATCACCGGCACCAGCAACGTCAGCAGCAACGACGCCATCAAAATCAAGCCATACGCCATCTGCGTGACAAACGCCTGCACCGCACCGAAGTTGAACGTCGCCAGCACATAACCGATCAGATAAAGATTCAGTGCGCCCAGCAAGGCACCTGTCACTCCACCCCGCCCGCCCGCCAGACTGACCCCGCCCAACACCAGTGCTGTCGTAGCGGCCAACGTCATGTTGGTACCCTGCGTGGGATCACCCGACGCGATCAGCGCGGTATAGCAAATCGCGCCCAGTCCGACGAACACCCCGGCAATCACATGCGCGCCGATGCGCACGATGTTGATGCGCACGCCACTGGTCCAGGCGGCGCGTTCGTCATACCCCATCATCCGCAAGTTGGCGTAGAACGGCGTCAGCGTGAACAAAAGCCACCCCGCAATAGCAATCAGCACGATCAGCAGAACGGGCGAAAAGATCGTGGCCCCCAGACCCCAACTGCTCATGAACTCGGGTGCCATGCCGCCGGGACGCGGCAGGATCACCAGATTGATGCCGGTCAGCGCCAGAAAGCCCGACAGCGCCACGATGATCGGCTGCACCCTGACCCAGATAACAATAGACGCGAACAACAGTTGATAAAGCACGCCGATGCCAATCGCCACGAAGAACACGCCAAAGGGGCCGGTGACCACCTCCAGCATGTTCAGCTTGACGATCGAAACGTTGATAAACGCCAAAAGCGGCCCCACCGCCAGATCAACCGTTCCCCGCCCCGCCACCGCCAGCGCCATCAGCGAAAAGGTTGCGAGTACCAGCGGCGCTGCGACGATGATCGCGGAACCAAACCCCGACAGCGACACAAGGCTTGGTCCTCGCACCGCCGCTATGCCCAAAAGCACCGCGATGAGCAGGATCGGCACCAGCAGATAGGTGCTTGTCGATGAAGATCGTTCCGCCATGTGGGGTTGCATTTCATGCGAGGGGAAGAATTTCCGGGCACCACGAGGGGCCCGGAAACCATATCAAAGATCGATCACCCTGCGCCCTGCGGGCCGCGATGACGAACCGGGGGCCGCAGCCGGGCCAGACAGGGCTCGGGTGCCACCCCGACGGTCCGGGTCGTTCTGCAGGATCTTCTTCAGCACCGGGGTAATGACATCCTTGAACTTCACAGGGTCTTCCGAAGTCGGGAAGTGCCCGCCCGAGAAGATGGTGGTTTCCGACCCCTTTACCTTTTCCGACGTCCGCAGCGTCATTTCCGGGGTGCAGGCGAAATCATACTCCCCGGTCAGGAAATAGATCGGCGTGCGGCCGGAAATCTTGTGAGTATGGTCGCGGAAATCGCTGTCCACGGAATAGAAATAAAGGTCGCCCTTGAAGATTCCTGGGCCGCCCTGGGCGTAATACCACCAGGTCTCCCAACGATAGTCATCCGGGCTTTCCGGCGACATCAGGCCGAACACCGATGTCGCCACCGCTTCGCCACCATGGATATGCGGATGATGCAGCGGATAGATCCACCAGCCGGGGGAATAATCGCAGGCTTCCAGTGCGATGAAGGCAGAGAATTCATTCTCATACTTCAACGCCAGATGCAGGCAGATGTTGCCGCCCATGGATTGCCCCATGATCACCGGCTTCCTCAGGTCCAGCGCGCGGCAGAATGCCACGATGAACTCGCCATAGAATTTGGTGGTCAGCTTGTATTCATCCTCCATCAGATGAAAATCCGCAGGCGGAATGGATTTACCGTGCCAGGGCATATCAAAGGCGATCATGCGAAAATTGGCAGACATGTCTGGGTCGCACATCTGGTGACGGTATTGCCGCCCATCGGTACCCGCTGTGTGCAGGCAAACCATCGGAATGCCCTCGCCATGTTCTTCGTAGTAGGTCCGATAAGTCTTGCCCTCGCAGGTGACATAGACATAGCGCCCGATGATGGGATCGTGCTGGTTCATGGTCGCCTCCTTCACACTTCGCGCATCAGGGACAGCATCCGCGTCAGCGCGCGCATGTTCTGCCAGAACGGAAGTTGGTTACCGTCAATTACCAACTGCTTGTGCAGCGGGTGGGCCATTGCCCAGATGTCGTTGAACATCGGTGGCGGGATTTTCATGCTGAACTTCGCCCAGGCGGATGACGGCGCGCGCAGCGCAAAGTCAAAGCCCAGATCGTTGGGGGTCAGACCTTCCGAAATGCGCGCTATCTTGCCGCCGCGCACCTCGACCAGAAACTCCGTCTCATCCACACCTAGAACGAAGCGGTTGGTAAAGAACTTGGCCGTCACCGGCAAAATCCTGTCCTCATTGACGCAGCGCGCCCAGCGTTCGATCCATTCCAGATCAAAACTTTTCCTGCTGCCGTATTTGCTCATGCGGTCCTCCTCGTGGGTTCGGCAGATTGTATCATGGGGTTGGCAAGGGTTTGCGGGCCGCACCGTAAACCGCGGTAAAAGACGCCTGATCAATGGTAACCGGTAAAACCGCGGTCGCGAAAGCGGCAAGATCGGCATCCGGCGCAATCGCCACGCGGGCCGTCTTCAACGCATAAAGCGTAAAGACATAGCGGTGCTGCCGGTCAGGCGGCCAGGGCCCGCCCCAGCCACGCCAAAAACCGGGGATGGCGAAGGTGACGAAATCGGAATTCAGCTCCGCCTCAGGGCCGGGCATTGCCAGAGACATGCTGGCCCCTTCGGGCAACGCGCGGATATGGCCCGGAATGTCATGCACTAGCCAATGCGCAAAGCTGCGTGGAAAGTTGAAGGCGGCGGGCAGGTCGGGGTCTGTCACCGCCAGCGCAAAGCTTTGCGTGCCCTCTGGCACCCCGGACCAGCGCAAGGCGGGCGAGGTGGGGCTGCCTTCGGTAAACCGTTCAGGCACCACCGCACCTTGCGCAATATCAGGGGCGATCAGCAGGAAGCCGGACTGGTTCATGGTATCCTCAGGACTTTTGGGACTGGCCAGCCGGACACGACGCGCGGCGGGGCGGCCGTCATCAGTGGCGATTGCGACGAAGGCTTCGGGTACGAACATGCCGCCGTCCTCCCCGGCATGATGGTGGGGATGCAGATCTTCCTCCGCCAATGCCTCGCCAGGCAATAGCGCCGTCGCTTTGCGGCCAAACATCGCGTTCAGGATGACATGACCATCATAGGGCGGGTCGAAATCTGCCGAGATCGAACCATTGCGAAACACATGGACCCGCGAACACAGGTTCATGAACTCTTCTATTTCGGAAGACAGGAACACCACCGCGTTGCCCCGCGCCGCAAAGTCGCGCAGGTTGCGGTACAGGTCCAGCTTCGCACCAACGTCGATCCCGCGGGCTGGGTCGTTCAACACCAGCACAGTGGGCTTTTCCGCAAAAGCCCTGGCGATGAGGATTTTTTGTTGATTGCCGCCAGACAGCGAGGTGATCAAGTTGTCGGGTGATCCCATCTTGACCGCCAGCTTGCCGGTTTCCCAATCAAAGATCGGCCCCAGCTTGGTGCGGTTGATGAAGTTGAGCCAGCCCCCGGCGCGGTAAGATCGGTAGATCGGCAGCGCCAGATTTTCAAAGATGCCAAGATTGGCAAAGATGCCCTCTTTCTTGCGGTCGCCCGAGACGTAAGCGATGCCATTTTCCCGCGCCGAACCCAAGTCTGTCACCGCTTCGGCAATCTTGTCACGCACCACCGAAATCCGGCCCGACACCAACGGCTCCACCCCGGCAATGGCGCGCACAAATTCGGCCTGCCCCTGCCCGTCCAGTCCGGTGATGCCAACCACCTCGCCGGGGAACAGGGCAAAACCGAAGGCAGCGCCATCGCGCCAGACGCGCGCATCGACGATCCGCAATACGGGTGTATCCGATTGCCGCGAGGCCGCCAGAACCGCACCTTGCGCGCGTTCCCGTTCCGGCCCGGCGATCAGCGCCAGAATGCGGTCCTCGGTGATTTCGTCCTTTTCCAGCGTGCCCACCGTGCGGCCGTCGCGCAGCACCGTGGCACGGTCGGCGATACGGACCAGCTCGGCAATCCGGTGCGTCACGATCATGATCGTGACGCCGAGCGTTTTCATCTCGCGCATTTTGCGGAACAGACGCTCGGTCGAATCGAAATCGAGCGCAGCCGACGACTCGTCAAGGATCAGCACCTTTGGGTTGGTCAGCAGCGCCCGGCCAATCGTGATCCATTGCTTGATCGACAGCGGCAACTCGCCTATCGGCATATCGAGGTCAAGGTCAAAGCCCAGCAGTTCCGCCATCAGCGCCTGCGCGTGCGCATAGCGGTCTTCCCGGCTGACCGACGATCCAAGCAGCCCGTCGGCCCCCAGATAGAGATTGTCCAGCACCGAACATTCGTCGGCCACAAGCACCTCTTGAAACACATTTGAAATCCCCAGTTCGCGCGCCTCATGCGGCGAAGTGGCGGATTGTCCGAGGATCGAAACCTGCCCAGCGTCCGGGATCAGGACGCCCGAGATCACTTTGGCCAGTGTGCTTTTGCCCGACCCGTTGCCACCGATGATCGCATGTACCTCGCCCTCATATGCGCGCAGGGACACCCCGCTCAAGGCCACGGTCGGGCCGAAGGTTTTGCGGACCTGAGATATCTCGACCGACACGGCGGGCATGGGGACTTTGCTTCCAGATCTGAGGTAAGAAATGGCTGCCACGCGGGAGCGGCGCAGCAGCCATAGGTCAGTTCGTTACCAGGTTACGGCTTGGGATGCGTCGAAGCGTCATAGGCTTCGGGATCGGCGGGGCGCAGGAAGAACTGGTCCAGATAGGCCTTGCCCGCCCACGCCTCGATGCCCGGATGATACCACTGGTCGCTGTCCTCGGAACAATCTGCGGGAATTGCTGCCAGCATCTCGTCCTTGGTCATCATCAGCGGCGTGGTCAGGATCGACTGAATCTTCGGTCCCTGGCCTTGCAAGGTGCGCATCATGATGTTCCAGATCATCTCGAAATCGTCGCCCGGCGGCCACGTATGGATGGCAGCCGACACAAACTCGGGATTATTGCGCCAATAGCACAGCGCACCCATTTCCGACCCGATGGTAAATGGCACCATATCGCGCCCCGACTGTTTCATGGCGCGCAAGGCACCCAGTTCCGAAGCCGACTGAATGATGATCCCGTTCAACTCGCCCGGATTGGTCGCCATCCATTTCTGAATCTCGGCCTGTGCCACCTGATCGGTCCACATTCCGGCAACCTGACCCTTGATCACTACGTCGGGCTGTTCGGCCAACGCTGCCTGAATACCGATGTTCTGGCTGTCGGACGCCGAGGCACCGGGGATGCCTTCGACCACCAGCACATTGCCCTTGCCGCCAAGCTCATTCGCCATCCAGTCGCCCATCATGCGCCCGCCGACCACAAAGTTCGCAGATGAGTTCACCGCATAGGGGCTGGTCAGTTAGCCGATGCCGGAAAACACCGGAACACCTTTGGAATGGGCATATTCAACGGTCTGGTTCAGCGCAGTCGGGTTGGAACAACACACGATGATCGCATCCACACCCTGATCGACCAACTGACGCATCTGCTGAATCTGGGTTGCGTCGTTGAGATTCGATTGCGTGACAATCACCTCCGAAATAAGCCCGAGTTCTTGCCATTTCGGGATGATCTCGTTCTGCAACCGGTCCATCACCCCCGCCCGCCAGGTGTTGCCCGCATAGCTGCTGGCATAGCCAATCTTCCACGGCGGCGGATTCTTGGCCACAAAGTCACGGTAGGCACTGTCGGCAATCGGCTGGTTCGGGTCCAGCAGCGCCGGGTTGTAAAGCTTGTCCTGAATATCCTGCGGAAGTTCCGTTACATCAGCAACGGCCTGACCCGCTGCGGCGACCGATGCGCAAAGCACTATCGTTCGCAGCAAAGCTGCGTTCATGCGTTTCATGTTTCCTCCCTGGGCGCCGTGTGTTGTAGGGTGCGGCGATTAGCCCTCCTCCGGGCATCCTTGACAGTTTCCCAGATGGAGAAAATCGAGAAATAGGTTTTTCGTATATCCGCTATACAGTCGCAGTATATCCCTGTGCAGATTGCAGGCGGTGCGCAGTGCTAACCGACTTGGCGCGTTGACAGCTTGGTGAAAGCGCATCGCGTGTAACAGTTCGGTCTGAATGCAGACATCTGGCACCCCGGTCGCCATCCGCCTTCGCTGACCAGTCGTTTGAAGAGCCCCTTGGCCTGCTTGTTGACCGAGAGGCCGCATCATCCGTCCAAAGCCGTCTAGTGCACCGCGCCCCGCTCGCACCTCAATGACTACTATCGTTGGCGGACACAATCCCGCACCATCAAAACGCGGAAGAGCGGTCAGGCCGGACGAGTGTGGATGCCCCCATGGAAGCAAGCGATTCTTTTGGCACGATCGGGCATGTGATCAGGTGCGGTCGTGTGTCCGGCCTCGAAGTTGCGGCCTTTCATGCGCCGCGGGCCTGTATGGAGATATGCAGGTCGGGAACAGTTCGGTTAATCGACGCCGTCATCCAGGATCGCCTCGCGCAGGTGCTCAATCTATTTCGCGCGAGTTTTCTCGTCAGCCGGTGCCTCGATCAAGATCAGCAGCACCTCTTCCAGTGTCCGGCGCACGGCATTGCCTAGCGCGCCAGAGGAGGTGTCGATATGCTCAAAAGCGGGCCAGATGCGTTGGGCCAGCGCGATAACACCATTAGCCGCTGTGATTGGGTCGGCTCGGAAGACCGCGCGAATTTCTGCACTAGCCGCTTTCAGCCGGTCAATGGCCTTGGCCGAAGAATGCCAACTGTAGGCACCGGCGCGGCGTTGTTGCAGAACTCTGACGTTGGAGGATTCACATTATGAATCCATGCAGTTAGACAGGCGGCATGAGCAAGCCATCACCCGCCCGCTACCGCACCACGAACTGGTCCAGCTACACTGC